>ENA-OQES01000429-OQES01000429.1-human-gut-metagenome-genome-assembly--contig:-NODE-429-length-17958-cov-2.803713_pt1 | contig 17958 bp, 25 predicted proteins | sample MGYA00242798_ERZ504641 | MGnify/ENA primary metagenome ERZ504641 (study PRJEB26092, sample SAMD00036327) | human gut metagenome | host: Homo sapiens | study: EMG produced TPA metagenomics assembly of... | reverse complement strand
AGGCAAAGTGAAAAAAATGTGTTCCGATATAAGTGACGAGGTAAAGGGTGTGTGTTCCGATGTTAGTCTCAACACATATTGTGCAGGAATATGGAAGGTATGCAGTGGGAAAAGGCGGAAGCAGGATTGTAAGTGCGATCGTTCCGGGAGTGATGGCACAGACCGGGATGGAGTCTGCAGAAATTATACGGGGAATAGTAAATGAGACAACCCCTGATCTGATTATGGTAATTGATGCACTGGCAGCAAGAAGTACCAAAAGACTGAACCGGACAATACAGATTTCTGATGCGGGAATTTATCCGGGAGCAGGGGTTGGAAATCACCGAAGTGAGATTACAAAAGATACGATGGGAATTCCGGTCATTGCAATCGGAGTGCCGACAGTTGTGGATGCGGCAACCATTGTGAATGATACAATGGAGAACTTTATTATGGCACTGGAAACATCAGAAACATTAAAAGGGGTGGGAGTGGTATTGCAGGGATATAATTCCGCAGAGAAATATGAACTGGTAAAGGAATTGATTGCTCCGCATCTGAATGGTATGTTTGTGACACCAAAAGATATTGATGATACAGTAAGACGAATCAGTTATACAATTTCAGAAGCAAATGAATATGCTTTTTGCGGGGAAAGAAAAAATAATGCAGTCATAACATTTACAATATTGCCATAATATAGTAAGAACTAAGATATCGTAAAAATCAGTAAACGGCAGAGGTGTTAAAAATGTGAAAAAGAAAGACAGGCAGAGAATGTTGGAAAAATATATGAAGTGTGCAGCCTGGGGCAGTGCTGGAATACTTCTGACCTGTTTCATAAGAGGTCATGTAATAAAAGAAAATGGAACAGTACGAGAACTGAAAATATCATTCCTGGCAAAAAGAAAAAGAGGTCATTGCAGATTGTGCTGTCGGAAATATAATGACGACACTGACTTATACATCGGGAAAAAAGACCATGTCGGAGGTCCTGCAGAGGACGTGACACAGACAGTGATGAAATTGTTCCCGAATTGGAACCTATCTGTCAGCGGAAAAAGAGGATACTATCGCCGAAGATTCCCAGACCTATGCCATGATATTAGAAAAGCAGGCGAATGATGAAAATGCCGTGGATGAAAATGGAAAGCTCATTACGCAGGGGCAAAGTGTCACGCAGCAGGAGATGGTGAAGATACCGGAGGCTAAAGTAGACATATCCATGGATAAATTAAGAGATTACGAATATCTGATGAGCCATTTTTACACAGTGGACAGCAGTACGATGGCGGATGCAAATCTGATCAATGCAGACCGGCTGCTTGGAAAGAATATGAAGCTGAATTCCAATTCTAATGAAGAGGCAGCCGGACCGAAGGTGCTGATCTATCATACACATTCCCAGGAGCAGTTTAAAGATTCTGTTCCGGGGGGATGCGAATACATCGATTGTAGGTATGGGAACGTATCTGACAGATCTTTTGAATCAAAAGTATGGAATCGAGACGTATCATCACACAGGTGTTTATGATCTGGTAAATGGCAAACTGGACCGCAGCAAAGCATATCAGCTTGCGGAACCGGATGTGCAGAAGATATTAAAAGATAATCCAAGTATAGAAGTGGTGATCGACCTCCACCGGGACGGTGTGGCGGAAGGGACACATCTTGTGACAGAGGTGGATGGCAGACAGACGGCGCAGATCATGTTCTTCAACGGACTCAGCAGAACGCGGGCAAATGGAAATATCAGTTATCTTCCGAATCCATATCTGGAAGACAATCTGGCATTTTCACTTCAGATGGAGATTGCAGCAGCCAAATATTATCCGGGATTTGCCAGACACATTTTCCTTCGGGCATACCGCTATAACATGCATTTCAAACCGAAGACACTTCTGGTCGAGGCAGGAGCGCAGACGAATACAGTAGAAGAGATGCGAAATGCTATGGAACTTCTTGCAGAGCTTCTGCATCAGGTGCTGTCTTGATTCGAAAATATTTTATGATAAGATATCCAAAGTATGGGAAAAATCTGTATGATACTTGTGGAAGGTATCAGATGTGATGATTTTTCAATGTCTGTCATACAGATGGAAACGGAGAAAGAATATAGAAAGAATGGCGAAAAAGAATACATATGATGCGGGAAGTATCGCGATCCTGGAGGGACTGGAAGCGGTAAGAAAAAGACCCGGAATGTATATAGGAAGTGTTTCAACTAAAGGTCTGAACCATCTGATCTATGAGATTGTGGATAATGCGGTGGATGAGCATCTTGCCGGATATTGCAGCGAGATCCATGTGACACTGGAAAAAGACGGTTCGGCAACGATCGCAGATAACGGACGTGGTGTACCGGTAGACCTTCATGCAACAGGAGTATCGGCAGCTCGTGTGGTATACACGACACTTCATGCGGGCGGAAAATTCGACGATTCGGCATACAAGACCAGCGGAGGTTTGCATGGTGTCGGTTCTTCTGTTGTAAATGCGCTGTCTACCTATATGGATGTGCAGATCAGCAGGGACGGATATATCCACCATGACCGGTATGAACGGGGAAAACCGGTGATCGAATTGGAAGACGGATTACTGCCGACGATCGGAAAGACAAGAAAGACCGGAACGAAAGTGAATTTCCTTCCGGATGATACGATATTTGAAAAGACAAAGTTCAAAGCAGAAGAGGTAAAGAGCCGTCTTCATGAGACTGCTTATCTGAATCCGGATCTGAAGATCGTATTTGAAGATAAAAGGGGAGCAGAACCGGAACAGATCATTTATCATGAGCCGGACGGAATCCTTGGATTCATCCGTGAACTGAATCATGAAAAAAGAAGTCGTACATGATCCGGTGTATTTCAAAGGGGAAGCAGAAGGCATCGAAGTAGAAGTGGCCTTCCAGTACGTCAACGAGTTCCATGAAAATGTACTTGGCTTCTGTAACAATATCTACAATGCAGAAGGAGGAACGCATCTGACCGGATTCAAGACGACATTTACAACGGCGATCAACCAGTATGCAAGAGAACTTGGTATTCTGAAAGAAAAGGATGCAAACTTTACCGGGGCCGATATCCGTAACGGTATGACGGCAATCGTATCGATCAAGCACCCGGATCCGAGATTTGAAGGTCAGACGAAGACCAAGCTTGACAATCCGGACGCGGCAAAGGCCTGCAGTAAGGTCACGAACGATGAGATCATCCGTTTCTTTGACCGTAATCTGGAGACGCTTAAGAAAGTCATTGGCTGTGCGGAGAAGGCGGCAAAGATCCGTAAGACGGAAGAGCGTGCGAAGACGAATCTTCTGACCAAGCAGAAATATTCTTTTGACAGTAACGGAAAGCTTGCGAACTGCGAAAAGCCGTGATGCATCAAAATTGTGAGATCTTCATCGTAGAGGGAGACTCTGCCGGGGGGTCTGCGAAGACAGCCAGAGACCGTATGTTCCAGGCAATCCTTCCAATCCGTGGTAAGATCCATGAACGTGGAAAAAGCAAGTATCGATAAAGTGCTGGCGAATGCAGAGATCAAGACGATGATCAATGCATTTGGCTGCGGATTTTCCGAAGGATATGGAAATGACTTTGATATCAGCAAGCTGCGGTATGACAAGATCATCATCATGGCCGATGCCGACGTGGACGGTGCCCATATCTCGACACTGCTTTTGACGTTGTTCTACCGCTTTATGCCGGAACTGATTTTCGAAGGACATGTCTATATTGCGATGCCGCCTCTTTATAAGGCGATGCCGAAGAAAGGCGAGGAAGAATATCTGTATGATGATAAAGCACTGGAAAAATACAGAAGGACGCATGACGGTCCATTTACCTTACAGAGATACAAAGGTCTGGGAGAGATGGATGCAGAACAGTTGTGGGAGACAACCCTCAACCCGGAAACCAGACTGCTGAAACTGGTAGAGATTGAAGACGCAAGAATGGCATCCAGCGTAACCGAGATGCTGATGGGATCAGAAGTACCGCCAAGACGTTCATTTATTTATGAAAATGCGACAGAAGCGGAACTTGATATATAGAGATATATAGGATAGGAGAAATACAATGCAGGATTCACAGATCATCAGAACCGAATATTCGGACGTGATGAAAAAAGTCATATATCGATTATGCAATGAGCGTAATCATTGCCAGAGCCCTGCCGGATGTAAGAGACGGACTGAAACCAGTACAGAGACGTACACTTTAACGATATGCACGAACTGGGGATCCGGTATGACAACCGTACCGTAAATGTGCGCGTATCGTCGGAGATACCATGGGTAAATATCACCCGCACGGAGACAGTTCCATCTATGACGCACTGGTGGTCATGGCACAGGAATTTAAAAAAGGAATGATCCTTGTAGACGGACACGGTAACTTCGGTTCGATCGAAGGAGACGGTGCAGCCGCAATGCGTTATACTGAGGCGAGACTTGCGAAGATCACACAGGAAGCGTATCTGGCTGATCTGGACAAGGATATTGTAGACTTCATGCCGAACTTTGACGAGACGGAGAAGGAACCGGTCGTACTTCCGGTGCGTATCCCGAACCTTCTGGTGAACGGTGCGGAAGGTATCGCGGTCGGTATGGCAACCAGTATCCCGACACACAATCTGGGAGAGGTTGTAGACGGTGTCAAAGCCTATATGAAAAATGAGGAGATCACGACCAGACAGCTGATGAAATATATCGAAAGGGCCGGATTTCCCGACAGGTGGAATCGTGGTCAACAAAGACGACCTGCCGGAGATCTACGAGACAGGAACCGGAAAGATCAAGATCCGTGGAAAAGTTGAAGTAGAAGATATGAAGGGCGGAAAGAAACGTCTGGTCATCACAGAGATTCCTTATACCATGATCGGTGCGGGAATCGGGAAATTCTTAAATGATGTCTGCAATCTGGTAGAGACCAAGAAGACAACAGACATCGTGGATATTTCCAATCAGTCGTCCAAAGAAGGAATCCGTATCGTCATTGACCTGAAGAAAGGTGCGGACGTAGAGAATCTGACCAATATGCTCTATAAGAAGACCCGACTGGAAGATACCTTTGGAGTTAATATGCTGGCAGTTGCGGACGGAAGACCGGAGACCATGGGCCTGAAGCGTATCATCGAGGCACATGTAGACTTCCAGTTCGATATGGCGACGAGAAAATATAAGACATTACTTAAGAAAGAGCAGGATAAAAAAGAGATCCAGGAAGGTCTGATCAAAGCCTGTGACGTGATCGATCTGATCATCGAGATCTTAAGAGGAAGCCAGAATGTAAAAGACGCAAAGGCATGTCTGATGAACGGGGAGACAGAGAACATTAAGTTCAAGTCCTCCATTTCCAAAAAGATGGCGGGAATGTTAAGATTTACAGAGCGTCAGGCAACAGCGATCCTGGAGATGCGTCTGTACAAGCTGATCGGTCTGGAAATCGAAGCACTTCAGAAAGAACATGAAGAGACGCTGGCTAAGATTGAAAAATATGAAGATATCCTGAATAATTACGATTCGATGGTAGCAGTTATCATGGAAGATCTGGACCGTATCAAGAAGGAATTCGCAAGAAAGAGACGTACGGTTGTAGAGAATGCAGAAGAAGCTGTATTTGAAGAGAAGAAAGTCGAAGAACAGGAAGTTGTGTTCTTAATGGACCGTTTCGGATATGCGAAGACGGTAGATGTAAGTACTTATGAGCGTAATAAAGAAGCGGCAGATAATGAGAATAAATACATCCTGCACTGCATGAATACCGGCAAGATCTGCATTTTCACAAAAGATGGAAAGATGCATCAGGTGAAAGTGATGGATATCCCATATGGAAAATTCCGTGACAAGGGACAGCCGATCGACAATATCAGTAATTATGACAGCACGCAGGAAGAGATCGTGTACATCTGCGACTCCGAACAGATGCGGTATGCGAAGCTTTTATTTGCCACAAAGCAGGGGATGATCAAGAAGGTCGAAGGAACGGAATTCCAGGTAACAAAGCGTACCATTACAGCAACTAAGCTTCAGCCGGAAGATGAGGTCGTGAAGATCCAGGTTGTGACGGAGAACCAGCATATCGTACTGCAGACAACGGACGGATTCTTCTTACGCTTCCCGGCAGCAGAAGTGACGGAGAAGAAGAAAGGTGCGATCGGAGTGCGCGGCATCCGTCTGAAGAAAGACGATGCACTGACAGATGTGTATCTGTTTGAAGAAGGAACCGAGTGTAAGATTTCATACCATGAAAAAGAAGTTACCCTGAACCGCCTGAAACTTGCAAAACGAGACGGAACAGGAACCAAATACAGAGGTAAACGATATGATACAGAACATAGAACCGCATGTATATAGAAATGAATATGTACCGGATCCGCCAAAGGAAGACAGCGTGATCTTATATTATGAAGGAAGAAAGATCCTGGTGAAGATTGAGGATCAGGAGATCTCGTTCCTTACATTTAAAGAGGCGGCAGTTTACAATCCGGATGTATATGAAGAGTATACGTATCTCTTTTCAATTGACGGACAGGGATATTATCTGGCAGAAGGAATTGACCCGGAGAATTTCCCGGGATTCGAACTGAAGGACAATCAGTATTTCCGCGAGGCAAGACCGAAATACAGACAGTTTGCGGCAGTGACGGGATGGCAGCTTTACCGCTGGTATCAGTCGCGGAAGTTCTGCGGTCACTGCGGACAGCCGATGGTGCATGACGACAAAGAGCGTATGATGCGCTGCCCGGACTGCGGTATGATGGAATTCCCGAAGATCTGTCCGGCGGTGATCATAGCTGTCACACATGGGGATAAGATTCTGATGTCAAAGTATGCGGGAAGAGAATACAAAAAGTATGCACTGCTTGCAGGATTTAATGAAACAGGCGAATCTATTGAAGAGACGGTAAGGCGTGAGGTCATGGAAGAAGTCGGGCTGAAAGTCAAGAACATACGTTATTATAAGAGCCAGCCGTGGTCATTTACCGATACGCTGCTGATGGGATTCTTCTGTGAACTGGACGGGGAGGACGGTATCACACTGGATACCGATGAACTTGCCATGGCGGAGTGGTTTGAACGGGATAAGATGCCGGTAGAGGCAGAAGACTTAAGCCTGACAAACGAGATGATGATGGCGTTCAAACACGGAAAAGTGTAAAAAATACGCAAAATCCCTTGATTTTACAAAAGAACAGTGCTATAGTTAATTTAGTTACATAAATCAATCGGCAGAAGAGTGGACATATTGTTCACTCTTCTTTGTTGCATATCAAAGTATGTGCAGATAAGAGAGTGCCGACTGATATAGAAACATAGATAAGTAAGGTCTGCATAAGGAGGATTTTAGATTGTCAAAAAGAGAAATGTATGAACAGAAAACAGAAGAGATCCTGCTTCCAATCGTGGAAGAGTATGGATTTGAACTGGTGGATGTCGAATATGTAAAAGAAGGAAGTAACTGGTACCTTCGTGCATATATTGATAAACCGGGTGGAATCGGAGTGAATGACTGTGAGGTTGTAAGCCGCAGACTTTCCGATATTCTGGACGAGAAAGATTATATCGAAGATTCGTATATTCTGGAAGTCAGCTCACCGGGACTTGGCAGACCACTGAAGAAGGAAAAGGACTTCAAGAGAAGCCTTGGAGAAGAAGTTGAGATCAGAACCTACCGTATGATCGACAGAAAGAAGGAATTCACCGGGATCTTAAAGGATTACGATGAGACAACGGTTACGATCGAGATGGAAGATGAGACTGAGAAAACATTTGAAAAAAGCGAGATCGCACTGATCCGATTAGCATTTGATTTTTAAACGGCATGGATAAGTAAGGAGGAACAGACCATGAATACAGAATTATTAGAAGCGTTAAATATACTGGAGAAAGAGAAAGATATCAGTAAAGAGACACTGTTAGACGCCATTGAAAATTCACTGATGAATGCCTGTAAGAACCATTTCGGTAAGACAGACAACATCAAACTGATCATGAATAAGGAGACATGTGAGTATCAGTTATACGCTGAGAAAACGGTTGTAGAAGAAGTGGAAGACAAACTGGAGCAGATCAGTCTGGAAGATGCAAAAGAGATCGACAGCAAGTTCGAGCTTGGTGATATCGTGCATATTCCGATCGAGTCCAAATCATTCGGACGTATTGCAACACAGAATGCAAAGAACCTGATCTTACAGAAGATCCGTGAAGAAGAGCGTAAGGTTGTATACGATCAGTATTTTGAAAAAGAAAAAGATATCGTGACAGGTATCGTACAGCGTTATGTTGGAAAGAATGTCAGCATCAACCTTGGTAAAGCAGATGCTATGCTGACAGAGAATGAGCAGGTAAAAGGTGAGGTCTTCAAACCGACAGAACGTATCAAATTATATATCGTAGAAGTAAAGAATACGACAAAGGGACCTAAGATCCTGGTATCCCGTACACATCCGGAACTTGTAAAACGTCTGTTTGAATCAGAAGTTACAGAAGTAAAGGACGGTATCGTAGAGATCAAGAGTATCGCAAGAGAAGCAGGAAGCAGAACAAAGATCGCTGTATGGTCTAACGATCCTGATGTAGATCCGGTCGGTGCATGCGTTGGTATGAACGGAGCCAGAGTCAATGCGATCGTCAATGAACTGCGCGGCGAGAAGATCGACATCATCAACTGGAGTGACAATCCGGCAATCCTGATCGAGAATGCATTAAGCCCTGCAAAGGTTATTTCTGTAATGGCTGATCCGGATGAAAAGACAGCAAGCGTTATCGTTCCGGATTATCAGTTATCACTGGCAATCGGTAAAGAAGGACAGAATGCAAGACTGGCAGCAAGACTGACAGGATATAAGATCGACATCAAGAATGAGACACAGGCAATCGAATCCGGTGAACTTCCGGAGAACTACATGGAATTAAGCGAAGGCGTATACGAAGAAGAGTACGATGACGATGCAGAAGAATTCGATGTAGAGAACACAGCAGATGCTGAATATGATGATGACGACGCAGAGATCACATTCGATGAAGTAGAGGATACAGAGGAATAGGTGATAATTCGTGGGAGCAAATAAAAAAGTTCCTATGCGTAAATGCGTAGGATGTCAGGAAATGAAGAGTAAAAAAGAGATGATTCGTGTCATCCGCACATCGGAGGGAGAATTTCTACTGGATGCAACAGGAAGAAAGAACGGACGCGGTGCTTATCTCTGCCCGAATGGTGACTGCCTTGCAAAAGCAGTGAAGAATAAGGGCCTGGAGAGATCCTTTAAGCAGGCTATCCCGAAAGAAGTGTATGAAGCACTGGAAAAGGAGATGGAAGTACTTGAGTCAGAATAAAGCATTATCTATGATCGGTCTTGCCACGAAAGCCGGCAAGGTTGCAAGCGGGGAGTTCTGTACGGAGAAAGAAGTAAAATCCGGAAGGGCATATCTTGTGATCGTTGCAGACGATGCATCCGATAATACCAAGAAGAAATTTCAGAACATGTGTGGCTTTTATCAGGTCCCGATCTATTTTTACAAAGATAAAGATACATTGGGGCATGCAATGGGAAAAGAGTTCCGTGCATCTTTGGTTATCCTGGATGAGGGATTTGCAAAAGGAATCCGGAAGCATATAGACACAGAGAATCAGACAATTGCATAGAGGAGGCAGATTATATGTCAAATAATAAAGATATAGAAACAAATACAAACGAAAATACACAAAAATCAGAAACACCAAAGAAAAAGAATATCGTGCATGTAATACGTCCGCAGAATGCACAGAACGGTGGTAACAAAGGAAGAAGATCCGGAGGAAATCGTCAGAATTCCGGACAGGGAAAACCGATGCAGGTAAATAACGGCCGTCCGGCAAGACGTTCTGACCGTTCCGCAGCACAGAATGCGTCTGCAGAAGAAGCACAGGCTCCAAAGAGGACAGAGAAGCCGGCAGCAGAAAGAACACAGAACAGACGTCCGGAAAGAAGTGAAAGACCGGAGAGATCTGAAAGAAATGAAAGATCTGAAAGAAACGACAGATCCGATAACAGAAATAACCGTGGTGGTGAAAGACGTGGCGGAAGAGACGGACGTAACGGTGACCGCCAGGAAGGAAGAGGCGGACAGAGATTCCAGAGAGGAGACCGCCCGCAGAACGGACGTTCCGACAGAAACCAGGGAGACCGTGATAACAGACGAGACAATAACCGTGGCGATGACAGACAGGGACGTAAATTCGGAGACAGAAACGACAACAGAAGAAATGACAGAAAGAACAACCCAAGCATTCCGGCTCCTGCAATCGAAGGACAGAAACCACAGAGAAAGAATGCCAAGGGAAAAGACGATCACAAGAAGAAAGATTATCGTCGTGATGATGAAGAAAGAATGCCAAAGGGCAAGAAGAAAAACGAGCCAAAACAGCAGCTTCAGAAACCACAGCAGAAAGAGCAGAAGGTAGAGGAAGAGATCAAACAGATCACAATCCCAGAGGTTCTGACAATCAAAGAACTGGCTGATAAGATGAAGATTGTTCCGTCTGTAATTATCAAAAAGGCTCTTTATGCAGGGAAAAGTTGCTACGGTGAACCAGGAGATCGATTATGAGACAGCAGAAGAGATCGCGCTGGAATTCGACGTTCTCTGCGAGAAAGAAGAAGTTGTAGACGTGATCGAAGAACTTCTAAAAGAAGAAGAAGAGGACGAAAAGAAGATGAAGAAACGTCCGCCTGTAGTCTGCGTTATGGGTCACGTTGACCACGGTAAAAACTTCCCCTTCTGGATGCAATCCGTCATACAAATGTCATCGACCGTGAGGCCGGCGGTATCACACAGCACATCGGTGCTTATGTTGTAGAGATCAACGGAGAGAAGATCACATTCCTGGATACTCCGGGACATGAGGCGTTCACAGCAATGCGTATGCGTGGAGCAAGCTCTACAGATATCGCAGTTCTCGTAGTAGCAGCAGACGATGGTGTTATGCCGCAGACAGTAGAAGCGATTAACCATGCAAAAGCTGCAGGTGTAGAGATCATCGTAGCTGTCAACAAGATGGATAAACCAAGTGCCAACATTGATCGTGTAAAACAGGAACTGACAGAATACGAACTGATTCCGGAAGACTGGGGTGGAAGCACAATCTTCGTTCCGGTATCTGCCAAGACAGGAGAAGGTCTGGAAGATCTGATGGAAATGATCGCTTTAACAGCAGAAGTAATGGAATTAAAAGCCAATCCAAACCGCCGTGCAAGAGGTCTTGTACTGGAAGCAAAACTGGATAAGGGAAGAGGTTCCGTTGCAAATATCCTGGTTCAGAAGGGAACACTCCGTGTCGGAGATCCAATCGCAGCAGGTTCTGCATTTGGTAAAGTAAGAGCCATGATGGATGACAAGGGAAGAAGAGTCAAAGAAGCAGGTCCGTCTACACCGGTAGAGATCCTTGGACTTAACGATGTACCGAATGCCGGAGAAGTTATCGTCGGATGTGGAAATGAAAAAGAAGCAAGAAACTTTGCAGAGACATTCATTTCACAGAGCAAGGTAAAACTTCTGGAAGAGACAAAAATCTAAACTTTCTCTGGATGACCTGTTTACACAGATTCAGGAAGGCAACTTAAAAGAACTTGGTATCGTAGTAAAGGCAGATGTACAGGGATCTGTAGAAGCAATCAAACAGAGCTTACTGAAGCTGTCTAATGATGAAGTAGTCGTTAAGATCATTCACGGCGGCGTTGGTGCAATCAATGAATCTGACGTAAGTCTGGCTTCTGCATCAAATGCGATCATCATCGGATTCAACGTTCGTCCGGATGCAACAGCAAAAGAAACAGCAGACCGTGAAGGTGTAGATATCCGTCTGTACCGTGTCATCTATCAGGCAATCGAAGATGTAGAAGCAGCTATGAAGGGTATGCTGGATCCTGTATTTGAGGAGAAGGTACTCGGACACGCAGAAGTACGTCAGACATTCAAGGCTTCCGGAGTCGGAACAATTGCAGGATCTTATGTTCTGGATGGTGTATTTGAAAGAGACTGCTCTGTCCGCCTGACACGTGACGGTATTGTAATATTTGAAGGACCTCTGGCATCTCTGAAGAGATTCAAAGATGATGTAAAAGAAGTAAAAAGCAGGTTACGAATGTGGATTCGTATTTGCAAACTTCAATGACATCAAAGAAGGAGACCTCGTAGAGGCATTCAAGATGGTAGAGATTCCACGCTAGGAGTTGATATAAATGAGAAAAAGAAGCATTAAGAATACAAGAGTAAATACAGAAGTGCAGCATGAGTTATCGAACATCATCCGCGGGGGATTAAAAGACCCGCGTGTTGCACCGTGGACTTCGGTCGTGGCTGCAGAAGTTGCACCGGATCTTAAGACATGTAAGGCATATATCAGTGTACTTGGAGATGCTTATGAGCAGGAGCAGACAATTAAGGGGCTGCAGAGTGCAGAAGGCTATATCCGTCGTGAACTGGCCAGAACACTGAATCTGCGTAATACACCTGAGATCAAGTTTGTACTGGATCAGTCCATTGAGTATGGTGTGAATATGTCAAAGAAGATTGATGAAGTAACCAAAGACCTGAAAACGGAAGGTGTTGAGGAAGATGCTGAATAAAGTATTGGAGAACGTGTCCACGATCGCGATCGGCGGACATGTGCGTCCGGATGGAGACTGTGTGGGGTCCTGTGTGGGACTCGGACAGTATATCCGTGAAAACTACAGTGATAAAACCGTGGATATTTATCTGAAAGATATCCCGGAATCGTTTCATTTTTTAAAAGGGACAGAGACAATCCTGGAGTCTGTGGATGATGAAGAGAAAGTATATGATCTCTTCATTTCCCTGGACTGCGGGGATACAGACAGACTGGAGTATTCTAAAACGTTATTTAATAAAGCAAAGCATACGTTCTGTGTGGATCACCATATCAGTAACATCGGCTTTGCAGATGTAAATCATATCGTTCCGGAAGCAAGTTCGACATCAGAACTGGTATACGGACTTCTGGATGAAGAGAAGATTTCCCAAAAGTGTGGCGGAAGCACTGTACCTTGGAATTGTGCATGATACAGGCGTATTCCAGTATTCCTGCGCCGGACCGGAGACATTCCGGGTGGCCGCAAATCTTCTGGAAAAATGGCATTGATGGACCAAAGATCATAGAAGATACATTCTATGCGAAATCTTATGCGCAGAATCTTGTGATGGGCCGTGCACTGATGGAAAGTATCCTGTTTTTAAATGGAACAGGTATCGCGTCCTATATTCGGAGAGATGTGATGGATTTTTACGGTGTGGGACCAAAAGACCTGGAAGGAATTGTAAGCCAGCTTCGCGTGACAGAAGGAGTAGAGGTTGCTGTATTCATGTATGAGTTGAAACAGAATGAATTCAAAGTAAGCCTCCGTTCCAAAGAGAAAATCGATGTCAGCAAGATCGCACAGTATTTTGGCGGCGGCGGTCATAAGAAGGCATCCGGATTTACAATGGCGGGAACACCGTTTGATGTGCTGAATAATTTGTCCAAACAGATTGAGGCACAGATGGAAAAACTGGAAAAGACACAGGAGCAGTAAACTATGATACACGGAATTATCAATGTGTATAAAGAAAAGGGATTTACATCCCATGATGTGGTGGCGAAACTTCGCGGGATCGTCGGACAAAAGAAGATCGGACATACAGGGACACTTGATCCGGATGCGACAGGTGTCCTTCCGGTGTGTCTTGGAAAAGCAACCAAGCTTTGTGATCTTTTGACTGACAAGAACAAGACATATGAAGCAGTGTTGCTTCTTGGCAAGACAACGGATACACAGGATATTACAGGTGAAGTTCTGGAAGAAAAGTCAACAGAGGCACTGACCGAAGAAAAAGTCAGAGAAGCTATTGAAGGATTTATCGGAGATTATGAACAGATTCCCCCAATGTATTCGGCTCTTAAGGTAAATGGAAAGAAATTATATGAGCTTGCCAGAGAAGGAAAGGTCATAGAGAGAAAAGCACGTCCGGTTAAGATCCTGGATATTCAGATTCTTGAGATTGATCTTCCGAAAGTCCGTATGGAAGTATCGTGTTCGAAAGGGACCTACATCCGTACGCTTTGTCATGATATAGGTGAGAAACTCGGATGCGGAGGCTGCATGGAATCACTGATCCGTACAAGGGTGTCAACGTTCCGGATTGAAGATGCGAAAATGCTGGATGAAATCGAAACCTTGAAGCAGGAAGGAAAGCTTGCAGAGCTTCTGGTACCGATCGATGCGATGTTCCCGTCTTATCCGAAGATCACGGTGAAAGATGATTGGAAGGCATTTGCTAAGAATGGGAATCCTCTGGATCTTAAAATGTTAAAAGAGGCATGCGGACAAGACGAAGAAACTCAGGTGCGTCTGTATGATGAATCAGGTAAATTCATCGCCATTTACCAGTGGAAAGAAAAAAATTACCACATCGTCAAGATGTTTTTTAACGAGTAAACGAGGAAGAAAACGACTATGCAGTATATCAGAGAGCTTGCGGAATATAACGGAAACGGAAGGGCAGCAGTGACTTTTGGAAAGTTCGATGGATTACACAGAGGCCATCAGATGCTTGTGACAAAGGTCCGTGAATTAGGAAAACAGGAGAATATAAACAGTATCGTATGTTCGTTTGACATGAGACCGTTATGGAAGGAAAAATGGGATTGCCCCGGAACTTCTGATGGTCGGAGAGGAACGGCAGGAAAGGGTAAAAGATGAGGTCGATTACCTGATCGAATGCCCGTTTACCGAATCTTTTCGTCAGAAGAGTGCGGAAGATTTTATACAGGAGATCATCCATGATCTGTTTCGTGCGAAATATATCGTGGTAGGGACAGATTTTACATTCGGATGTGAGAAACGCGGGGGATGTGCATATGCTGGCGGAATATGCAGACCAGTATGATTATGAACTGATCGTTATAGAAAAAGGAACGTTATCACGACCGGATTATCAGCAGTACTTATGTAAAAGAAGTAGTAAAAGAGGGCGATGTAGGGCTGGCAGAAACTCTGCTTGGTTATCCGTTTGAAGTAGAAGGAACGGTTGAACATGGCAGACAGCTTGGCCGTACGCTTGGATTCCCGACGCTGAATGTAGCATGGCCGGAAAGGAAAGATCGTGCCGGCGCACGGAGTCTATTTCTGTAAGATAGATATCGAAGGAAAGACTTATCCGGGAATTGCCAATGTCGGTATCAAACCGACCGTGACAGAAGAAAAGAAGCTGTTGATCGAGGCATTTCTTTTCGGATATTCCGGAAATGCATACGGGGAAAAAGTACGGATTAATCTTAAAAAATTCCGGAGACCGGAGCAGAAATTTGACGGGATTGATGCACTGAAAAGACAGATCGATAAGGATATTGCAAAAGGAATGGAATATTTCGGAATTGTATAAATTTCTCTTTACACGAGGAATTTCATATGATATACTAAGCAACGTTGAAGCCGGTGTTCGGTAACTGGAAACTCCAACCGTTACTTAATATCAGGCGTTTTAATTAAGAGTATATAGGAGGAAACAAACATGATTTCTAAAGAGCAGAAAGAACAGATCGTAGCACAGTATGGCAGAACAGCAGGAGATACAGGATCACCGGAAGTACAGATCGCTATCCTGACAGCAAGAATCAATGATCTTACAGATCACTTCAAAGCTAATCCAAAGGATCACCACTCAAGAAGAGGACTTCTTAAGATGGTAGGACAGAGAAGAGGACTTCTTGCATACCTGAAGAAGACAGACATCGAAAGATATCGTGCACTGATCGAGAAACTTGGATTAAGAAAATAATTCATGCTTTTTATGGGGACATTCGGAAGAATGTCCTTTTCGTTGCCTGATATCGGTAAAAAGTTATCATCTGTAAGGTTTTTTGCTGGCAATTTTTGGGGATGCTTTTCGAAGTGGCAGTTTCTGCAGTAGCAAGTGTTTTGGTGTAGCTTTTTATGTAAGGGTATGTTATAATAACTAAGATTGTGGATTGGGAAAGCTTCACCGAGACCACTGAAAAGTATATTTGATGCAGAAATGCTGCTTTATATGGCATTTGCATAGTGAAAAATGTGTTTTTCAGTAGTTTCGGGGTAATCTTGAACCACAAAAGAAAAAATAAAGGAGAAAACATTTATGTATAAAACATTTGAAATGGAACTCGCCGGAAGACCATTTTAAAAGTTGACGTAGGCAGAGTTGCAAAACAGGCAAATGGTGCTGTATTAATGCATTACGGTGACACAACTGTACTTTGTACAGCAACTGCTTCAGAGAAGCCAAGAGACGGAATCGATTTCTTCCCACTGAGCGTGGAATACAACGAAAGAATGTATGCAGTAGGAAAGATTCCTGGAGGATTCAATAAGAGAGAAGGAAAAGCATCTGAAAATGCTATCCTTACATGCCGTGTAATCGACCGTCCGATGAGACCACTGTTCCCGAAGGATTACCGTAACGATGTAACACTGGAGAACCTTGTATTATCTGTAGATCAGGACTGTGCTCCGGAGCTTACAGCTATGCTTGGTGCAGCAATCGCAACAACAATTTCCGATATCCCGTTTGACGGACCGATCTCTACTACACAGGTAGGTCTGGTAGACGGAGAATTCGTATTCAACCCTACAGCAGCTCAGAGAGCAGTATCTGATATGGCTTTAACGGTTGCTTCTACAAGAGAGAAAGTCATTATGATCGAAGCCGGAGCAAACGAAGTTCCAGAGCAGCAGATGATCGATGCAATCTTTGCAGCACATGAATTAAACCAGAAAGTAATCGCATTCATCGATACAATTGTAGCAGAGTGTGGAAAACAAAAACACGAATATGAAAGCTGTGCAGTTCCGGAAGAACTCTTTGCAGCAATCAAAGAGATCGTTACTCCGGAAGAGATGGAAGTAGCAGTATTCTCTGATGATAAACAGACAAGAGAAGAAAATATCCGTGTCGTAACAGAAAAGTTAGAAGAAGCATTTGCTGAAAATGAAGAGTGGCTTGCAGTTCTTCCTGAGGCTGTATACCAGTACCAGAAGAAGACGGTACGTAAGATGATCTTAAAAGACCACAAACGTCCGGACGGAAGAGAGATCGACCAGATCAGACCACTTGCAGCAGAAGTTGATTTGATTCCTAGAGTACATGGTTCTGCAATGTTCACTCGTGGACAGACACAGATCTGCAACATCTGTACATTGGCACCACTTTCTGAAGCTCAGAAACTGGATGGTCTGGATGAAGCAGAGACAACAAAGAGATATATGCACCACTACAACTTCCCATCATACTCTGTAGGTGAGACAAAGCCATCCAGAGGACCGGGACGTCGTGAGATCGGACATGGAGCACTGGCAGAGCGTGCACTGCTTCCGGTACTTCCAAGCGAAGCAGAATTCCCATATGCGATCCGTACTGTATCTGAGACATTTGAATCCAATGGTTCTACTTCTCAGGCAAGTGTATGTGCATCTTCTATGTCACTGATGTCAGCAGGTGTACCGATCAAGGCTGCAGTAGCCGGAATCTCATGTGGACTGGTTACAGGTGATACAGATGATGATTATCTTGTACTTACAGATATTCAGGGACTCGAAGACTTCTTCGGAGATATGGACTTCAAGGTAGCCGGTACACACAAAGGTATCACAGCGATCCAGATGGATATCAAGATCCATGGACTGACAAGACCAATTATTGAAGAAGCTATCGCTAAGACAAGAAAAGCAAGACTTTACATCATTGATGAAGTTATGAATAAAGCAATCGATGCTCCAAGAGCACAGGTTGGAGAATTCGCTCCAAAGATCGTTCAGATGCAGATCGATCCACAGAAGATCGGCGATGTAGTCGGACAGCGTGGAAAGACAATCAACGCGATCATCGAGCAGACAGGCGTGAAGATCGACATCACAGACGACGGTGCCGTATCTATCTGCGGAACAGATGCTAAGAGCATGGAA
>ENA-OQES01000428-OQES01000428.1-human-gut-metagenome-genome-assembly--contig:-NODE-428-length-17959-cov-3.458389_pt1 | contig 17959 bp, 17 predicted proteins | sample MGYA00242798_ERZ504641 | MGnify/ENA primary metagenome ERZ504641 (study PRJEB26092, sample SAMD00036327) | human gut metagenome | host: Homo sapiens | study: EMG produced TPA metagenomics assembly of... | reverse complement strand
ACCGTACAGCATCCCCTGCACGCCGCTTTGCAGCATATCCGGGATGCCGCCTGCCGCGCTGGCCACGCAGGGCAGGCCCAGCAGCATGGCTTCGCCCAGACTGTTGGGGCTGTTCTCGCTGTAAGACGGCAACAGGAAGAGATCGGCATCCAGGTAAGCCTGTCGCATGGCGGCGGCATCCAGCGGGCCGGTATACTGCACATGATCCGCCAGCCCCAGGCGGCGGATCAGCTGTTTGCACCAGGTCTGGTAGGGGAACATCCAGTCAATCACCGGGCGCAGCAGCGGCCCTTTGTCCAGCGGGGGCCAGCCCGCCACCCGCAGCACCGCGCCGGGGTACTGCGCCAGCACGGCGGGCAGCGCTTTGAGCACGGTATGCAGGTTTTTGAGCGGGTAGTTGCCCTGGCTGAGCAGCAGCACCGGCGCTTCGCCAAAGGTGCGGGGATGCCACACCGGTGGGGTGTAAAACTCCGGGCGCAGCGTTTCGTTGCAGGGGTAATAACTGGCCTGCGGGGCCAGCTTTTGAAGCGGCGGAACGGTCAAAGCTGGTGCGCCCGGTCACATGGCGGGCGTTGGCCAGCACGGCGGCTTCGCTCTGGGCAAGGGTGTCAAAAGCGGGCCTGGTTCACGTCCAGCAGCCCGCCCGGCACATGGCGGTCAATCAAATGCTGCGCTGCGCAGGAGTGCAGCAGCCGTGCTGGCACGCCGTCATTCAAGTGCAGGGCACAGTCAACCATCACGCCCTGGATGGCCCACCAGCACCGGTATCCCCGCCGCCTGGGCCGCCTGCTGTATGGTGCGGGCGGCAGCGTACTCGGTGCCCCAGATATGGACAAGATCCGGGGCAATCTTTTTGAGCAGGGCAGAAAAGTTTTCCACACTTCCGGTGGGAACCAGTGCAAAACTTACGCCGTTTTTGCTGCAAACGGTTAAAGTTTCCGCGCGGGCATCCACGCTGGCAACGGTCAATGGTCGGGGCGTCCGGTGCGGCGGTCATGCCGCCCAGCGCGCCGGAAAGCCAACCCCCGCCGATCTCTTTTGCCTGCAAACCGCAGGCATCCGCGGCAGCAGGGATGGTGATGCTGACAAGCCAGAGTACCTTCACATTAGCCACCTCACAAATTCAGCCGCAACCGCCTGCGGCACCAGCTCAGGGAAGAGGTCACACACTTCCCCAAAGGGCAGCTGTTTACCGCACACTTCACCCAGCCAGCGGTGCAGAATATCCGCAGCATCAGCCTGGCCTTGGTGCAGCACCAGCGCCAGCGGATAGCGGGCCAGATAGGGCAGGGCAGGGTCGTTTTCGATCACGCAGAGGTGCAAAACTGGCTTGCCCGCAGCAAAGTAGTCAAACAGTTTGCTGGGCAGCTGGTTGTCTGCCGCGTTGCCAAGGTTCAAAAGAACATCGGCCTGTGCCTGCATGGTGCGGGCGGTTTCGGCGGGCACGGGGCCGGGCTGTTCAAACTGTTCGCCCAATACAGCCTTGGTCTGGGCAGCGTCCGCGGCAAAGTATTGCCAGCCGCCGCCTGCCATCGTCAGGGTCCAGCCGCTGGCCGGGCCCAGGGCGCGGAAAAGTTCCAGCGCAAAGCCCGGCTCCCGCAGGCCGGGATACAAAGAACCGCAGAACACGCAGCGCTTTTTGCTGTCTGCTGCATGGTTCGGCACTGCCGCCGGGGGCACCAGACTGGGGAAATCCAGCACATGAACTTTTTTCCGCCGCCGCGGCCAGCGGGGCGCCGGGGGCGTAATCCCCAACGGCCTGCCGGGTGATAAAGGCGGCGGCCAGATGGTTCAGCAGCTCCAGCTCCCGCGGTAGCCGCCGGGGGCCTGATAATCCCGGTTGGAAGCATAGGGGTCCAGCTGCCAGATGGCCTTTTTGGCCTGCACCTGCGCGGTTTCCAGCGCAAACGCGGCGCGGTAGGGCGCACAAACAGCGCAGATCACATCAAAATGGAACGCAGCATCCAGCTTTTCTAGCTCCCGGCGGGTATCCACCACCCGGCGCGGGGCGTGTAGCACCAGCTGGCGGAACGCCGCCGCCACCGCCGTGGGGTGGCAGCAAAGCCGCGCCAGCCGCACCGGAATGGGCGAACCGCCACTGCGGCCGTTTTCCCAGCGCGGCGTTCATCAGGCGCTCGTCCGCAAAGGCAAGGCAGTGCACGGTGCAGCCGGGCAGCTCCGGCTGGGGATGCAGGCCGTCCCATAGTTCCAGCAGGTGTACAGTGTGCCCGGGCAGCACAAAGCACCCCTGCCAAACGCTGTGCCATCAGCACATTGGCAGAGGTTGGGTTTTCCACACTATCCAGTATAAATAAAATACGCATGGTGTTTATCCATGTGCAAAAGGAGTCACGCCGGATCTTTTAACATGGGTACGGCACACTTTGCGCCACAGCACCGGGCAGTTGATGGTTGCCCACGCTGCCGCGCGGATGGCAAGCGGCAGCCGCGGGTTTGCGGCCAAGGTTAGGGCTCCTGCAGCCCGGCGCGGATGCCCACCCCCGAGCTCGTTGATCTGCACGCGGTAGGCGGCGGCATCGTCCCGCCGCAAAATTCATGCTGGCAAGGTAGACCAGCTTTTCGTAATAAAAGGGCGTTGGCGCTCTGCTGGATGGCCGGGCTGGCATGCTCGCGGATGAACACGGCGGCCTGGCGCTGCTGGTCAATGCTTTCCGGCGGCAGGGCACGGTGGCTGGCCGAAGCCGCGTGCTGCCGGTAATGGTAGCCTGCAAAATCCACATAGGCACAGCCGTCTGCCGCGCTGAAAATCTGCCAGTTGGCCACAAGGTCTTCGTTGTAGGCAAGGCCGTTGTCCATGATCTCGGCGGTGATCAGCTCGTGGGCGTACAGCTTGTTCCACAGCCCAAAGTCCACCCGGTGGTCATGCAGCAGGGCATCCAGATGGGCGGGCGGCTGAAACACCGTGGTCTGGCTGGGCGGCGGGCTTTCCGCAGGAATATCCTCGGTAAAGCAGTCATACCGGCAGCAGGCAATCTGGCAGCGGGTGGTTTGGGCAGCGCGGTACAGCGCATCCAAAAACTGCTTGTGGTAGCAGTCGTCCGCATCACAAAAGGCAAACCACCGGGCGTTCAGGTTCAGCCCCGCGCGCACCCCGGCAGCGCGGGCGGCGGCAACACCGCTCTGGCGCTGATGGATCACAACAAACCGGGCGTCCCGGCTTTCCCACGCGGCGGCAAGCTCGGCGCTTTCATCGGTGGAACCGTCATCCACCACAAAACAGGCGAAATCGCCAAAGGTCTGCGCAGCCAGGGATGCCAGACACTGCTGCAAAAAACGCAGCGCCGTTATGTACCGGCACCACCACGGCAATGGCAGGGCCTTTGAACTGGGGCTCGGTTTCACTCATGGCTGCACCTCCTTTGTATATTTCTGCGTCTGCTCCAGGTAAAATTTTTGCAGGATGCCCGCGCTGGTGTGTACATCAAATCCGGCGGCAATGGCTTTGGCCTGGGCGTTGGGTGCACGGGTCAGGTCCGCCGCGGCAATGGAATCAGCCCAGGCGGTTTCATTCTGCAAGGGCAGGTAGTGGATGTTGCCGGCAAATGCCGCGCCGGGGTCCACCGTATCGGCCACAAAGCAGGGCAGGCCGGCGGCTGGGCTTCCACCAGCACAACGGGCAGCCCTCAACAACTGGGCAGCAAAATACATCCATGGCGTGGTACAGCGCGGCCATATCCTTGCGCACCCCGGCAAAAATTACCCGGTCGCTCAGGTTAAGCTCCTTGGGCAAGGGCACGGGTGGAATCAACCAGCTCGCCGGTGCCGATCAGCACCAGCCGGGCGTTGGGCATGCGGCGGCTGACCCCGGCTAAAAATGCGCAGCAGCCCGGCATGGCTTTTTTCTGCTCACGAAAAAACGGCCCACATGGGCCAAACAGAATTTCACCTTCCTGCACGCCAAGCTCAGCGCGCAGAGCGGCGCGGGCGGCGGGATCGTGGAGGGCGAACACATCGGTCATAATGCCGTTGGGCAGCACGGTGAACGGGTGTTTGCCGTACAGCATCTCCCCGGCGCGCTGGCTGCAGGCAAAGCGGTGGGTCAGGTCGTGGTCAAAGCGGGAACTCATCAGCCGGTCCAGCTGGCCCACCAGGTTGTGCTCATAGGCAGTGTTGTGGCTGTGGCCTGCCCGCACCGGCACCCCACAGCGGCGGGCCACGGCATTATAAAACATGCCAAAGCCGCTGTAATGTCCGTGGATGACCTTGTATTCCGGGTGCGCGGTAAAAAAGGCGCGCAGGTCATGCAGGTATTTCGGGATATTATTGTCCTGCCGCACCGTCAGCTTGGTAATGTGCCCGCCCAGGGCTTCAATTTTCAGCATCATAAAAGCAGGGCTTATCATAGTGGTACAAAAAGTCAAACTGTACCTGGCTGCGGTCCACGGCACGGTAGACATTCATGACAAAGGTTTCCATGCCGCCGGCATCCATGGCGGGCATGATTTGTAATACGCGGATCGGCGGCAAAGTGCGCCCCTCCTTTTGCGGCTTGCCGGGGGTAACATCCACCCGGCAGTGTTTGGCATTATTCCTGTTCCAGCGCTGCCTTGCAGTTCAGCAGTTCGGCCTTTGCATCGTCCGAAAGCACCGGGTATTCGTGGCAGCTCTTCTGCAAAGCATCCAGTACAATCTCGCTGACCAGGTAGCGGGTGTACCATTTCTGGTCAGCCGGGATGGCATACCACGGGCTGTGCTTGGTAGCGGTTGCGGTGATGACTTCATCAAAGGTATCCAGATATTCGTCAAAACGCATCCGCTCTTTCAGGTCGGAGTAGGAGAACTTCCAGTTCTTTTCCGGGCGGTCAATGCGCTCTAAAAAAGCGCTTTTTCTGTTCGTCCTTGGAAACGTGCAGAAAGATTTTGACCACGCGGTAGCTGTTCTCGTACAGGTATTCTTCATAGCTGCGGATCTGGCGGTAGCGCTTTTCAAAAAACGTCCTTCTTGCTGTCTTCCAGCACGCGCGGGGCCATCTGGTAGGTCTTTTGCAGGTCGTGGACCTGCACCACCAGAACGTCCTCGTAATAGCTGCGGTTGAAAATGGCAATGCTGCCGCGGGGCGGCAGAACTTTGTTCACCCGCCACAAAAATGTCGTGGTGCAGTTCCTCGCTGGTGGGCTGCTTGAAGCTGGTTACCTGTACACCCATGGGGGGTTCAGGCCGCCCATCACATGCTTTACGGTGCTGTCCTTCCCGGCGGCATCCAGCGCCTGCAGAATGATCACAAGGCCCTCGCGCCCATCGGCGTAAAAGGCGTCCTGCAGGGCGGCCCATCTTTTCCAGGTTTTCCGGCAGTTTTGGCCAGGAGATCTTCTTTCTTTATATGGTCATCCTTGCTGTCGCAGGGCAGCTTGCGCAGCGCGCATGGGTGGGAACCATCAAACAAATAGCGGTCAGCCTTCATCCGGGTTGCCTCCTTTCTGCAAAAGGACAAGATTATACTCTCTCAGTATACCCGTTTTGGCCCCCATGTGCAACCGCAAGATGCAAAAAAGGCATTGCAGACGCGCGGCCCGCAATGCCATTTTTTTCATAATTACAAAACAAAATCAGAACGTCAGATTGCCGAACTCGGAAAGCTTCAGCTGTTCGTTGTGCTGCTCGGCCCAGTTGATGCTCCACGGGCTGCCGAACAGCAGCAGGTGGTTGCCCTTCAGGTCCTCGATGCAGCGGGTGTCGCTGGTCAGGTCCAGTGTTTTGGGGTCCAGCTCGTCCGGGTCGTTCATGATCCAGCGCAGATGCTCATACGGCAGGGTCTGCATACGGATGTCAACGTTATATTCGTTGCGCAGGCGGTATTCCAGCACTTCCAGCTGCAGCACGCCGACCACGCCGACGATAACTTCCTCCATACCGGAGCCAAGGTCGCGGAAAATCTGGATCGCGCCTTCCTGTGCGATCTGCTCCATGCCTTTCACAAACTGCTTGCGCTTCATCGTGTCCACCTGGGTCACGCGGGCAAAATGTTCCGGTGCAAAGGTGGGGATGCCCGCAAACTGCACATGCTGCTTGCCGGTGCACAGCGTATCGCCAATGGAGAAGATGCCCGGATCAAACAGACCGATGATATCGCCGGCATAGGCTTCGTCCACGATGGCGCGGTCGTCAGCCATCAGGCTGGTGCCGGTAGCAAGCTTGATGTTCTTGCCCTCCTGCACATGGAATGCTTCCATGCCGCGTTCAAACTTGCCGGAGCAGATGCGCAAAAACGCAATGCGGTCGCGGTGATTCTTGTTCATGTTGGCCTGGATTTTGAACACAAAGCCGCTGAACTGCTCGCTGCAGGGATCCACTACATCGCCGGTGGGGGCATCCTTGCGGGGCAATGGCGGCGGGGTCAGGCGCAGGAAACTCTTTTCAGGAAAAGGTTCCACGCCAAAGTTGGTCAGCGCGGAGCCAAAGAATACGGGGCTCAGCTGGCCGTGCTGCACAGCGTCCAGGTCAAACTCTTCGGCGGCGCCATCCAGCAGCTCAATGTCGTCAGCCAGCTTCTGGTGGTTGGCCGCGCCGATCAATTCGTCCATTTCGGGTGCGCCCAGCTCGGCGGTGATCTCGTCCACCATCTTCACGCCGTTGGCGCGGCCGTCGCTGGAGAAGGCCAGCACCTTGCGGGTGTTGCGGTCGAACACGCCCTTGAACTCCTTGCCGCAGCCGATGGGCCAGTTCATGGGGTAGGTCTTGATGCCCAGGATCTCCTCGATGTTCTCCATCAGCTCAAAGGGGTCGCGGGCTTCGCGGTCCATCTTGTTGATGAAGGTGAAGATGGGGATGTGACGCAGGGTGCAGACCTTGAACAGCTTGATGGTCTGGGCCTCAACGCCCTTTGCCGCATCGATGACCATGACAGCGGAGTCCGCTGCCATCAGGGTACGGTAGGTATCCTCCGAGAAGTCCTGATGGCCCGGGGTATCCAGAATGTTCACGCACTTGCCTGCATAGTTGAACTGCAGGACAGAGGAAGTGACAGAAATACCGCGCTGCTTCTCGATGTCCATCCAGTCGGACACAGCGTGCTTGGCGCTCTGCTTGCCCTTAACGGAACCGGCCTGATTGATGGCTCCACCGTACAGCAGCAGCTTTTCGGTCAGGGTCGTTTTGCCGGCATCGGGGTGGCTGATGATCGCAAACGTCCGGCGGCGCTCGATCTCTTCACGATTTGTCATATATTGATTTCTCCTGAATCAGAATAGCTCTTTATTCGGTCAATCTCACGTTACATTGGTGATTCTCCGTAAACTGGCTTGCCCTCTCAGTCTGCTTCGCAGCCAGCTCTCCCAAAGGGAGAGCCAGTTGCTGCTCCAGGTACAGGCCCTGCAGATCGGCAGCACTTCTCCTTCCAGATGCGTTGGCTCCCCCTTCGGGGGAGCTGGCAAAGCCGACAGGCTTTGGCTGAGAGGGCAAGGATGCCAAAATTACACACAACTTATATTTTACCAGCAATTCCACCTAGATGCAAGAGTTTTTTGTTAGTTTTTTCAGGAGGAAGCAGGGCAAGGGGGCGGTATCGGCCCAATTGGCGAAACTGCAGACAAGGGCGGTGCACTGTTTCAGGGGCCGGGAGCGCATCCACTGGAGGATCTCGGTCTTTTCGTCGGAACCGATGACCTTGCCGCTGTACAGGATGGCGCTGAGCACCCCGCCGGGCCGCAGGGCCTCGAGGGCGGCTTCCAGCGCCGGGATGCTGCTTTGGGCGTGGGAGAACACCCCGTGGTCGGCACCGGGCAGCCAGCCGAAGTTGAACATCACGGCATCGACGGTGCCGGGCTGTACATATTGTAAGAGGTTGGCGTGGCTGTCGCAGTGAAGCTCTGCCGCAAAGCCCTTCCGTGCAAGGTTCTGTCGGGTGGAGGCAATGGCTTCCGGCTGGATGTCAAAGCCCAGCACCCGGCCCCCTTCGCCCACAAGGCGGCAGAGAAAGGCCGTGTCGCCCCCGTTGCCGCAGGTGGCATCGATGCAGAGCCTGGGGTCAGTCAGCCGCGCGGTGAGGAAGTCCTGCACAAGCTTCACGGCCGTCAGGTCGGGGGTGCGGCGGCGGCACAGGCCGCTGCCCTCTGCCGCAAAACCGAACTTTGCCCAGAAGGCCAGCTCCCCCGCATCGGCAGGCAGAGGAGCCGTGAACACCGTGGCGCTCTCTTTGTCATAGCCGCCCAGGCTGCGCAATACCTCTTTTAACAGGTAGGAGCCGTAGCCCTTGCGCCGCCATTCCGGCACAATGGTCAGGGCAGTGATGTCCGCGCCCTGCTCCGTGGGCCGGGCCTGGCAGGTGCCAATGATGGTTTTCTCTTTATACAGGGCATAACCGCCCGGGGTCTTTTCCAGTTTCATAATTTGCTCCTTTCGCGAGCTTGCCCTGCTGGGCTAACCTCTCCGTCATCATCGCTTCGCTCCTGTTTGCCCTGCGGCAGGCATTGGTTTTGGAGCGCCAGCGATCATTGCGAAAAACAAATCCTCTGCCAAGGGCTCCCCTATTAGGGGAGCTGTCGCGGCAGCGCCCGCGACTGAGAGGTTTCACAAAGCGAAGATGACGGAGAGGTTTCGCAACGTTGCCGGCTTCTGCGCTGCACCCTTAAAATACCAAGCCCCCGCGCCGCTGTCAAGGCTTCCCGCTGCGACCTTATTTCACATATTCTTCACCCGGTCAGCGATTCCTTTTCACAATTACCGGATACAATAGGAACAGTTCCAAGGAGGTGCGGCAGAAGCGCCCCCTCCGAACCATTCCCTTTGAGAAAGGAAGTAACCAGTATGGATAACGAGAACAAGTGGGAATACGATTATTCCTCTGAACATAGCCAGACCGGCGAGACCGGCTACCCCAACGTCGGCTCCTCCGGCATGAACACCGCCAACACGGCAGGCACCTACGGCGAGGCCGCACAGACGGCCCCCCAGGCCGAGCCGAACAGCGGCAGCGATGGCGGCGCAGTGCCGCCCCCGGAAGGCCCCCGGTATCAGGCCGCGCAGGGAAGCCCCAAGCAGCCTCCCAAAAAGCGCCGCCGGAAAAATGGCAATATCGCCCGCAGCGCAGTCGCACTGGTGCTGGCCGCAGCCATGGGCTTTGTCGGCGGCTTTGTGGGGGCCCGGGTGGGCAACACAGGCGGCAAGGTGGTCATCCAGCAGGTGGCACCTTCCTCCACGTCCAGCAGTGATTCCGGCTCTGCCTCCGCGGTGAACACTGCTTCCGGCATGACCACCGCTCAGGTCTCTGAGATGGTCAGCCCCAGCGTTGTGGTCATCACCACCGAGCAGGTGGTCTACTCCCAGTGGTCCTGGTACGGCCAGAGCCAGGTGGAGAGCGGTGCTGGCAGCGGTGTCGTGATCAGCTCCGACGGCTATATCCTGACCTGTGCGCACGTTGTGTCCGGCGCATCCAACATCACCGTGACCATCGGCGATACCGATTACCCCGCCACCGTGGTGGGCGAGGATGACACCAGCGATGTGGCTGTCCTCAAGATCGATGCCACCGACCTGACCCCCGCCACCGTTGGCAACAGCGACAGCCTTGCCGTGGGCGAGAGCGTGCTGGCCGTGGGCAACCCGCTGGGTGAGCTGGGCGGCACCGTGACCAGCGGCATCGTCAGCGCCCTGAACCGCAGCGTGACCATCCAGGGCACCAGCTCCACCAACACCATGTCCCTGATCCAGATGGATGCCTCTGTCAGCCCCGGCAACTCCGGCGGCGGCCTGTTCAACATGAACGGTGAGCTCATCGGTCTGGTCAACGCAAAGTCCTCCTCCAGCGATGCGGAGGGTCTGGGCTTCGCCATTCCCATCAACGATGCCATCAAGGTGGCACAGGATCTGCTGGAGAATGGCTATGTCTCCGGCCGCCCCTACATGGGCATCACCTATCTGGCTGTGACCGATGCCCAGACCGCCGCACAGCTCAACGTCAATGCCTACGGCGTTTACGTTGTGGATGTTGTGCAGGGCGGCCCCGCCGACAAGGCCGGTCTGAAGACCGGTGACCGCATCGTAAGCATCGATGGCACCGAGATCGCCCAGAAGGACGACCTTGGCACCCTGATCCAGCAGCATGCCGCCGGTGATACCCTTTCCATCACCGTGGCCCGGGAAGGCCAGATGCAGACCGTCAGCCTGACTCTGGGCGAAAAGAACGCCCAGACCCAGCAGGCACAGAAAAACTCCTGATCCTCCCAAATCTTTTTGCCTGATCCATAAATCAAAAATTCCCCTGACCGGCGTTGAACTGGTCAGGGGATTTTCAATACAAGCGATAAAAAATCGCAAGAAAAAAGTGACCGCCTCACAGTTCCCCAACTTGAACGGTCATTTTTCCTTGATCACCAGGTAAGGAGCTAGTCGTTTGCGGGCCAGCGCCTTTTCTATTTGTAGTATAGTCAATTTTTAACGGTTTGTCAAGCAACGGCAGACCGTATTTTTATACCTGCCCGAACACGGTGGCGCTCAGGGGCAGGAGGACGGTCTGGCCGGCGCAGATGCGGCTGCTCCCCCGCCACAGGCTGGAGGAGATGCCGTCGCTCAGCAGCTTCCAGCTGCCGCCGGGCAGGGTGACGACCTGCGCCGTCTCGGTGGGGTTATAGTAGACGCACAGGGCGCTCCACGCTGCGCCGTCGCCCCACTGGGCGGGGAGCCGCCAGCCCACAAGAGGCTGTTCCAGCGGGAAGAACTCGATGGCGGCAGGGCCGGCCTTGTCCAGCGCGCCCAGCCGGGGGAACGCCGCCCGCAGACCAATGAGCCCGCGGTAGTAATCCACAAGGCTGTGGAACTGTTCGGCCCGGTGCCAGTCCAGCCGGTTGAGGGCCGGGCTGGAGTGGTAGCTGTTGCCCTGCCCCTTCTTGGTGCGGGCAAACTCCTCGCCCGCCTGCCAGAAAGGCAGGCCCATGCTGGTCAGGTAGATGCCCGCCGCCAGCCGGTTCTGGGCCAGGGCGGTCTTGTCCACAGCGGCAAACTCCGGGCGGGCGTAGCGCACCATCAGGAGCTTATCCCACAGGGTAAAGTTGTCGTGGGCCGAGACATAGCTGATAATCTGCCCCGGGGCGTGGGGCGGCAGCTTTTCACTGCGGCACCACGCCGCCACCGAAGCACCAATATCCCAGAAACTTCCCGGCCTGCCCTCCACATAGCCCGGCTCCCGGGCATCGAAACAGCCGCCCTTGATGGCATCCCGGGTGTTGTCGCAAAAGATGCCGATGCGCTCGTTCAGCATGTTCAGGTTGTTCTTGTTGGCCTCGTACCGGTGCAGGGCGCTGCAGCCGCCCTGCCACGGCTCACCGTACATCAGGATATCCCGCCCGCCGGGCAGCTTGTCCAGTTCAGCCCGGAGGAGGTTCATGGTCTCCACGTCATACAGGCCCATCAGATCAAACCGAAAGCCGTCGATGTGATATTCCCGCGCCCAATAGAGCACCGAATCAATGAGATAGCGCCGGGCCATGGGCCGCTCGGAGGCGAACTCGTTGCCGCAGCCGCTGCCGTTGGAGAGGGAACCGTCGTCGTTCTGGCGGAAGTAGTAGAGGGGCACCGCCCGGTTCAGCACATTGTCGGAACGATACATGTGGTTATACACCACGTCCATTACAACGCCGATGCCCGCCGCATGGAGGGCCGCGATCATCTGCTTGCACTCCCGCACCCGCACCTCACCCCGGGTGGGGTCGGTGGAGTAGCTGCCCTCGGGCACATTGAAGTTGGTGGGGTCGTAGCCCCAGTTATACTGCCGGGTCAGGGGGCGGCTCTCGTCCACGCTGCCAAAATCGAAGATGGGCATGAGCTGGACATAGCTCACCCCCAGCCGCTTGAGGTAATTCAGGCAGGTGGGATGGATGCCGTCGCTGCTCAGGGTCGTCCCCTGCTGGGTAAAGGCCAGGAATTTGCCCCGCCAGGCTGTGTGCACGCCGCTGGCCGGGTCCTGCGAGAAATCCCGGACGCCGACCTCCCACACGCTGCGGCGGGCCGGCGAGATCACCGGCCGCACATCCCGCTCCCAGCCCTGCGGGTCCACCCGGGCCGGATCAAAGATCATGCTGCGCACCCCGTTCACCCCGGCCGAGCGGGCGTAAGGGTCCGCTGCATTGCAGGTGCCAAACGGGGTGGTAAGGGTGAAATCGTAGTATTTCCCGTGCTGGTCGCCGGGCAGATAGACGCTCCACACACCCTTGTCCTGCTGCTGCAGGGGCAGGGTGCCCACACAGGCCCCGCCGGTGCCCCGGCGGTACAGGTTCACTGCTGCCTGTTTTGCCGTGGGAGCCCACAGGCGCAGGTGTGTCCCGGCGGGGGTATACTCCACCCCCAGCGGGCCGTAGTATTCCGTCTGGCGGGCAAAGGCTTCGCTCTCAAACAGCGTCTTCCATTCAGCAGGTGTTCTTGGCTCCATGGCAATTCATCCTTTCGTTTGACAATAGTGTAACGAACTTTGTCCTTTATTTCAACCCTTTCCTTGCAAAACGTACCAGACTCCACTATACTGAAAGAAAAAACACTGCACGGAGGGAAGTTTTATGGCATATACCGACGATTGGGAAAGTCTGATGAACGGCGTGTTCGGCCCGGGGGGCAGATTCAAGGCTGCCCCCGGCACTTCTGCACCCAAAACAGGCGACAGCGCCGCCCTGCCTGACCTGAACGCGGCGCTTCTGGAGCAGCAGAAACGGCTGGACGAGCTGTTGAAGCAGCAGAACGCCCAGCTCAAAACCCAGAGCGATGCCACCGCCGCCGCGCTGGAAAGCAGCCGCCAGATGCTGCGGGACATGGAGGACGAAGGCCTGCTGGCCAGGGGCACCACCGACGTGAAGCCGGAGCACCTGGGCAGCTTTGAAGGCCTTGCCGCCGAGGTCAGGCAGACGGTGCTGGGGCAGGATGCTTTTGTAGACAGCGTGGTGCGGGCCATGCGCCGCCCCTTTGTGCTGGGCACCGAGGCCCCCGCCGCCCGCAACGTCATCCTGCTCACAGGCGGGGCAGGCACAGGCCGGCATTTCGCGCTGGAAGAAACTGCCCGCTGCATGGCGGCCCGGGGCCTTTTGCAGAGCGACAGGATCGCCACGCTGGATCTGGCCCTTTACCCCAATTCCGGAGCCGAAAAGCTCTTCCTGCAGGACCTCTACGCTGCCCTGCACGCACCCGGGGAGATCCTTGCCTTTGAGCACTACGAGAGCTGTTATCCCGGCTTTCTGAAGACCCTGTCTGATCTGGCCCGTCAAGGGCAGTGCCCCCCTGTCCAGCCGGTATCTCGTAAACAAGGAGGGCATCCTTGTGGATGCAGGCACGGCGCTGGCCCCGGGAGCCGTCAGCCGCATCGACCCCTGCGGCAAATACCTCATCTTCTACTCCCACAAGGGCCGGAGGCACTGCCGACAAATTCGGTGCGGCGCTGGTGTCGGCGCTGGGGGATGTCTGCGAGACGGCCCCCTACACCCGGGAGGATCTGGCCGCCCTTGCCGCGCAGCAGCTCAACGCGCTGGCCCAGAAGATCCGCACCCGGCTGGGGCTGACCCTTGCCGCCGGGGCCGACGTGCGGGACTATGTCGCAGCCCAGTGCACCGCGCAGAAGGGTGCCGCCGGGCTGGCCGAATGCTGTGACCACATCTTCCGTGCCCTGAGCGAATACTGCCTGCGCACGGACAAGACCCTGTCCGGCACGGCGGCCCTGACCGCCGGGCCGGAAGGGGTGCTGTTCCGGCTGAACGATGGCCCGGAGGAACCGCTCTTTGACCTGCTGCCTGCCGCCTACACCGGCGCGCTGGATGCCATCCGGGCCGAGATCAACGAACTGGTGGGCCTTGCTCCCGTGAAAGAGTATGTGTTCGGTCTGGCCGACAACCTGCAGGTGCAGCAGCGCCGGGCCGCCGCCGGGCTCAAGACTGCCAGCCTGTCCATGCACATGATCTTCACCGGCAACCCCGGCACCGGCAAGACCACCATTGCCCGGCTGGTGGCGAAATACCTGAAAGCCATCGGTGCCCTCAAGGGCGGGCAGCTGGTGGAGGTGACCCGTGCCGACCTGGTAGGCCGCTACACCGGCCACACCGCCCCCCTGACCAACAGCGTCATCGAGAGCGCTCTGGGCGGCGTGCTCTTCATTGACGAAGCATACAGCCTCTACCGCGGCGAGCAGGACAGCTTCGGGCTGGAAGCCATCGACACTCTTGTAAAGGGAATGGAGGATCACCGGGACGAGCTTGTGGTCATTCTGGCCGGGTATACCCGGGAGATGGAGATCTTCCTCACCGCCAACAGCGGCCTTGCCAGCCGTTTCCCCAACAAGATCGAGTTCCCGGACTACACCGCTGAAGAGCTGCTGCAGATCACCCACGTTCAGGCAAAGAACAAGGGGTACCGTCTGGCCGAAAGCTGCACCGAACCCCTGCTGGGCTATTATGCCCGCTGGCAGGCTGCCGATGCCCGCACCGCCGGCAATGGCCGCCTTGCCCGCAACACGCTGGAAAAGGCCATCTTCCACCAGAGCCGCCGCCTCGTGGCCGAGCCTGCCGCCGCGCTGGATCTGATCCTGCCCAGTGATCTGGAACTGAAGGAGCCGTAAACATGCAAAAAGGACTGCTTTTGCAGTCCTTTTTCTTGTTATTGATGCTGTTCTGCCAGCCGGGCGGCCACCTGCCGCATTCCCTGCCGCACTTCGGGCGGGGCGACCACTTCTATCTTGCCGCCAAAGCCGCAGACCCAGCCGTAGAACTGGTCACTGACGCAGATGGGAACATCGAAGTGGAAAGACCCATCCTCTTCCGGCAGGAACACGGGCGTAGTGCCGAAGCGCTCCCGCATGGCACCTTCCAGATCCGCGGTGCACCGCAGGGTAACGCGATGCTCCGGCCCGCCGTACATTCCAAAGTGCTTGCGCAGATAGGCAGGCAGGTCAAGATCCGCAAACTGCTCCTGACCCCGCCGGGGCGCATCCAGCACCCGGACCCCGCTCATCTTGTCCACCCGGTAATGGCGGATGCCCTTTTCATCGGCAAAGGCAATGAGGTAGTAGCACCCGTTCTCCCAGGCCAGCTGCCACGGGCTGACGATCCTTTTCTCTTTCTCGCGGCTGTCGGCTTTTCTGTAGAGGAACTCCACCATTTTACCGTTGTTGATGGCCTCGTGCAGGGCATCGATGCTGTACAGCAGGCTCTTGCTGTCGGTCTTGGGGCGGCCCTCCACATAGACCTGACGCTGCAGCTGGCTGCCCTCGTAGTTGGAGCAGAGCTTTTCCAGTTTGTGGATCAGCCGCCTGCTCGTGGTGCCGGATACCACCCGGCTTGCCTGCACGGCATCCACCAGCAGCTTGAGCTCCGCCAGATCAAAGGTGCGGCTGGCAAGGAAATACCCGCCGCCCCGGCCCCGGCGCAGCTTGATGTCATAGCCCAGCGCACCCAGTGCCTCAATATCGCTGTACACGCTCTTGCGCTCACAGCGGATGCCCTGCGCCTCCAGCAGCTCAACCAGCTGCGGCACGTTCAGCAGGTGGTTTTCATCGGTCTGCTGCTCAAAAATGCGCAATAGCGCCAGCAGCTTGGATTTCTGGCCTTCCTGTTTGGGCATTCGGTACACCTCAATTTTTTTCGTGTTGTGCCAAACCTCTCAGTCTCGCTTCCAGCTCCCCAGCAGGGGAGCTGGAAAAAAAAAACAGCAGTGCTGTGTGCTGAAAAGGTTACGGCGCTTTCTTATCAAACGCCGCGCGGCGCTGGGTGGACAGGCGGAACATCTCCTCCAGCTTTTCCCGGTCATCGGCCACAAGGGCGTTGCGCATCTCGTTCAGCGCCCCGCTGAACTGGTCGATCTCGGAGATGAGGTTTTCCTTGTTCCAGAGGAACAGCTCTGCCCACATCTTATCGTTGATGCGTGCAATGCGGGTCAGGTCCCGGAAGGAATCTCCGGTGTACTCGCACAGCGAGGTATTGTCGTTGGCGCACATCAGGCTGACGGCGATGGCATGGCAGAGCTGGCTGACATAGCCGATCATCCTGTCATGCTCCTGCACGGTCAGGGTGCAGATATGCTTGAAGCCCAGCACCTCGGCCAGCTCCCTGGCCCACTGAATGGCCTCCGGGGTGTTCTTTTCCGTGGGGGTCACAATGAAGTTGGCCGGGGCAAAATTCACCTCGGCGGCGTGCTCCACGCTGGAGGTCTCACGGCCCGCCATGGGGTGGCTGGCAATGAACTCCACGCCCGGCCTGCACATGGCCTGAATGGGCTCCACCAGACCGGTCTTTACGCCCGACACATCGGTAAAGATGCATCCCTCCTTCAGCAGGTGGCCGTAGGTCCGGAACCACTCGAGCAGGGCCGTGGGGTACAAACCAAAGATGATATGATCGGCCTGACGCACCAGATCCTCAAAATCGTGGGTCTTGCCGCTGGCGATATAGCCGTGGTCGAGGGCATACTGCAGATGGCCCTCGCTGCGGTTGATGCCGTCCACATGGAACCCGGCCCTGCTCAGCTCCAGGGCGTACTTGCCGCCCAGCAGGCCCAGACCCACAATGAGATAACGCTTTGATTTATCCAACATGTTCCACCTCCGCGCCCAAAGGCTTGATGGCTTCCAGAAAATCCGGCCAGCTCTTGGCAATGGCCTCGGCCCCGCTGATGGGCAGGGCCAGCCCGGCGGCCAGCGCCAGCACCGCAAGGCTCATCACCACGCGGTGGTCGTTGTGGCTGGAAAGCGGCTGCTCCGGGACATGGAGCGCCCCGGCACAGCCATGGATGGTAATGGTGCCGCCCTCGCTCTCCAACTGCCCGCCGCAGGCCCGCAGCTCGGTCTCCATGGCCTCGATGCGGTCACTCTCCTTGATGCGGAGACGCTCTGCGTTGCGGATGACCGTGGTTCCCTCACACAGCAGGCCCAGCACCATCAGCACAGGGCCCAGGTCGGGGCAGTCGGCAAGGTCGATGTCCGTTCCGTGGAGCGGGGCCTTTTCAAACACCACGCCCTGCCCGGTGCGGGTGAATCTTGCACCGCACCGCCGGAGGATCTCCAGAATGGCCGCATCGCCCTGCAAGGTCTCCTCAGACAGGCCGGTGATGGCCACACCGCCGGTCACAGCGCCCAGCACGGCAGGAAAAGCCGCCTGGCTGTAATCGCCCTCCACGGTGTAATCACCGGGAAGATAGTGCTGCCCGCCGGGAATTTCCAGCGTGTTTTCATCCAGCCAGCGGCTCTCCACGCCAAAGGCGTGCTGCACCGCGCGGGTCATATCGATGTAGCTCCGGCTCTCCACGGGCGGGATGAGGTGCAGGGTGCTGGTGCCGCCCAGCAGGGGCAGGGCAAACAGCAGCCCGCTGATGAACTGGCTGGACACGTTGCCCGCCAGCTCGTATTCGCCCGGGGTCAGGGCACCTTCCACAGTCAGGCGGTCCGCGCCCTGCTCAAAACGCAGGCCCTGCTGCTGATACAGCGTTTTGTAGACCGACTGGGGCCGCTCCATCAGCCGCCCACGGCCTGTAAAAGTCACTTCCTGCCCGGTCAGGCTGGCCAGCGGGATGAGGAAGCGCAGGGTGCTGCCGCTCTCACAGCAGTCCACGGGGGCATCAACCGGCAGAAAGCGGCCCAGCCCCTCCACCACCGCGTCGTTTTCACCGGTGGTGACACGGGCGCACAGTCGGCCCGCCGCGCCCAGCGTGGCGGAGATATCCTTGCTGAAAGCAAGATGATGGAGATGGGAAGTCCCCTTTGCCAGCGCCGCGCAGAGCACCGCCCGGTGAGCCATGCTTTTGCTGGGCGGCGCGGCGATGTTGCCGCCCACCGTCCGGCTTGATTTTATCGTAATGTTCATCGTGTTACTTTACCTGGCTCGCCCTCTCCGTCAGCGCTTTGCGCTGCCACCTCTCCCAAAGGGCCGAGGCCTTGGCAGTCCACCGCAAGGTCTGTGGTTTCGCCAGAGGCTCTCCCTTTGGGAGAGCTGGCAAAGCCGTCAGGCTTTGACTGAGAGGGTGAGGCCGTTCATCGTGTTACAT
>ENA-OQES01000427-OQES01000427.1-human-gut-metagenome-genome-assembly--contig:-NODE-427-length-17964-cov-3.388743_pt1 | contig 17964 bp, 15 predicted proteins | sample MGYA00242798_ERZ504641 | MGnify/ENA primary metagenome ERZ504641 (study PRJEB26092, sample SAMD00036327) | human gut metagenome | host: Homo sapiens | study: EMG produced TPA metagenomics assembly of... | reverse complement strand
AAACGCTGAAAGCTTACAGGGGGCAAGACGATCAAAGATACATCAACAAAAAGGTCATCGCCGCGATCATAGCCCTATCCAGCAACATGTGCCATGGATGATCCATTCGCTGAAACAGGAATAGAATCAATATGGAAGTCAACAGATTATAAATCAGTGTAATCTTTTCCACAGCAAACAACCCTTTCCGGGTTTCTACGCGCTTAAATAAGTCTAAAGCCATCCTTTATCTTTATACCAGGCAATCGTTTCCTTCACTCCCCGTTCCAGGTCGTATTCGGGACTGTAGCCCAATTCCTCGACAGTCGGAGTTATATCGCATTGCCAGTTGCGTTGTTTCATTATTCTATACTTCGATCGAATGAGCGTACTGGTGGTATTCCGGCGTTTCGCCCAATATTCGGCGAGCAAAGATACAACTTTCAATATAATTAACGGACATCTCAGACGAATTACAAACGGATTCCCCAGTTCTTTCCGTATCAGGTCGGAAAAATGCACGGCTCCGGTACACCTTGCCGTCTGCCAGAAAACTAGGTGCGGCGGGATATTGTTTCTCTATCCCCAGGAAACAGCCTGCACGATATCCTTGACGTAAACAAACGTCAAATCCTGCCGGCGGAAACCCACGGAGAAGTCCGTGTGCCGACGGATAGACTTTGCCATCAGGAAGTAATCCTTCTCGCGCGGTCCGTACACACCCGTAGGACGATAGATGACGTAAGGAAAATCCGACATGCCTTGCAGATACCTCTCCGCTTTCAGTTTGCTAAGGCCATAGGCGGTATTGGGCACAGGGGTATCCTTTTCCGTAATCGGAGTATAGGTCTTTTCACGTATCGGACCGAATACGCTCAAGGTACTGATAAAAGACAAAACTGCCTGGGAATCATGTCCAACTCCCGCAACGTGTCTACAAAACATTTGGTCTGCCGGTAGTTCACACGTTCGAAGTCGTTCTTATCTACACATTTTGTAGCTCCGGCACAGTGGATAATGTAATCGAACTTACCATACAGTTCCTTATGACCGGAAAGTTGCGCACAAAGCTCACCGGGATGCGCAAAGTCGAGTTCAAGAAAATGTATCTTCTTGTCCTGCAAATACTCCCGGCTGCTGGACGAACGGATGCCTGCCCATACGCCGAATCCCGCCTCAACGCCTCTTCCACGATGAAACTCCCGATAAACCCGCTTGCTCCTGTTACTAAAACCGATTCCACGTTATGAATTATGAATTTTATAAATTATGAATTATTTTCTCCCGGTATCCCGTTACTTTACCATTCCGCCCCTACTGTACGGCCTCATCATTTCACCGGCTCTACATGAATACCTACATGAGTGCCTTTACCGAACTGTTCCTTCAAGGTATTCTCAATGGCCGTTGCCGTACGGTGTGCTTCTTCCAGTGTTATTTTTCCATCCATGCGCACATGCACCTCTATCGCGTAATAATTCCCGATACGGCGGGTACGCAAATGGTGAGGCGAACTTACTCCGGGAAAAGAAAGGATAATCTTCTGAATTTCATTTTCCACATCGGCGGGCAGCGATTTCTCCAGCAACTCATCTACGCAAGGAATCAATAACTTTACGGCCACCTTCATGATGAAGAAACTGACAACAACCGCGGCTATCGGGTCGAGCACCCGCCAATGATTTCCCAAAAGAATAGCCCCGCCGATACCTATGGCAGTTCCTATGGAAGAAAGAGCATCACTGCGATGATGCCACGCATTGGCCACCACTGCCTGAGAATTCAACCTCTTCCCCTTAAACACCGTATAGCGATAAAGCGCTTCCTTAAAGGCAACGGACACCAATGCCGCTATCAGTGCCAGCATTCCCGGTTCCTGCAAAGAACCACCGTGAAGAAACCGATAGATAGATGAAGCGCCATTCCAGAAAATCCCAAAACCGACGCCGAGCAATATTATGCCGATAATGGCAGTTGCCAAAGTCTCGTATTTGCCATGTCCGTAGTCGTGTCCCTCATCTTCCGGCTTGGAAGAGATACGCACAAAAACAATGACAATGATGTCTGTAACAAAGTCCGATAACGAATGTACGGCATCCGCCAGCATGGCGGCACTATGCCCCATGATGCCTGCAAAGAACTTGAACAGAAGCAGCAGGAAGTTCACTACGCTCCCCACAATCGTTACGCGGTAAATGCCTTTTTGCCCTCGCAACCTCTTCCTTATCCATAGATTGTACTTCCATGACGTTTTTGCTAAGTTGTTGCAAATATAGTACATAAATCCGTTATGACCGGTCGTTCTCTTATAATTTTCAGTAAGACAGAAAGATTTTGAAGCCGGAGTGAACGAGTGAATACATTTATTTGTTTACTTTGCAAGAAAGATAAAAATGACATCAGATTATGGCTAAGACCAAAAAAGGGAAAAGAAAGAGCAAAAAAGCCGGCAAGCGAATGAAGAAGAAAGAGCTCGTCAAAGCACTATTGGACTTCTTCCACGTAAAACAAGACGAAGTACTGTCCCTGAAATACATTTTCGAACAACTGCATCTCACTACACACCCCGCTGAAAAATGCTGTGTATGGATATACTGTCTGAACTGTCGGATGACGATTACATCACCGAAGTGGACAAGCATAAATACAAACTGAACAATCATGGTGTGGAGATGACCGGCACTTTCCAACGCAAGAGCAACGGAAAGAACTCATTCATACCCGAAGGCGGCGGCGACCCCATCTTCATTGCCGAACGGAACTCGGCACACGCCATGGCGGGCGATAAAGTGCGTATCGCCTTTTATGCCAAACGCCGCGGACGCGAAGCCGAAGGCGAAGTCATCGAGATACTGGAACGTGCCAACGACACCTTCGTGGGTACCCTGGAAGTTGCCAAGTCATACGCTTTCCTTGTAACGGAAAACCGTACGCTTGCCAACGACATCTTCATCCCGCAAAGAGAAGCTGAAAGGAGGCAAAAAACCGGTGACAAGGCAATCGTGAAAGTAACCGAATGGCCGACAAGCAAAGAATCCTATCGGACAAGTGATCGACATCCTCGGGGTAGCAGGAGACAATACAACAGAAATGCATGCCATCCTCGCTGAGTTCGGCCTGCCCTACGTATATCCGAAAGCGGTAGAAACAGCAGCCGATAAGATTCCCGCAGAAATTACTCCGGAAGAGATAGCCAGACGCGAAGACTTCCGTAAGGTAACGACTTTCACCATCGACCCCAAAGATGCCAAAGACTTCGACGACGCACTTTCTATCCGTCAGTTAAAACCTGGATTATGGGAAGTAGGTGTACACATTGCTGATGTTTCACATTATGTAAAAGAAGGTAGTATCATCGATAAAGAAGCTGTAAAACGAGCTACTTCCGTGTATCTGGTAGACCGTACTATTCCGATGCTGCCCGAACGTCTTTGTAATTTTATCTGTTCACTGCGTCCAGACGAAGAGAAGCTGGCTTACTCTGTTATTTTCAATATGAACGAAAAGGCAGAAATAAAAGATTACCGTATTCGTCATACAGTCATCAAATCGAATCGCCGTTTCACTTATGAGGAAGCACAAAACATCATCGAAACAGGAGAAGGAGATTATAAGGAAGAAATACTTCAACTAAATAAGCTTGCACAAATTCTCCGTGAAAAGCGAATGGCTGCCGGTGCCATTAACTTCGACCGTTGTGAAGTAAAATTTGAAATAGATGCAAAAAGGAAAGCCTTTGAGTGTATACTTCAAGGTTTCCAAAGAGGCAAACAAGCTGATAGAGGAATTCATGTTGCTGGCAAATCGTACGGTAGCCGAACATATCGGAAAAGTTCCTAAGAATAAAAGCCGAAGGTATTTCCTTACCGTATCCACGACTTACCTGATCCGGACAAACTGGATAACCTGAGTCAGTTTATAGCACGATTTTGGCTACAAGATACGTACAGGAGGAAGTAAAACAGATGTATCTAAGTCAATCAACCGACTGCTGAGCGACATTGAAGGTAAAAAAGAACAGAATCTGATAGAAACCGTTTCATTACGTGCCATGCAGAAAGCAAGATATTCTATATATAATATCGGGCACTATGGACTGGCATTTGATTTCTATACACATTTCACTTCTCCAATTCGCCGTTATCCGGACTTGATGGTTCACCGGTTACTTACCCGCTACCTTGCAGGAGGAAGAACTGCACAAGCTGATAAGTATGAAGAATTATGCGAACATAGCTCTGCTATGGAGCAGACTGCTGCCAGTGCCGAACGTGCATCCATCAAATACAAACAAGTAGAATTTATGAGTGAGCGTATCGGAAACGTTTATGATGGAGTTATATCAGGAGTCACTGAATGGGGACTTTATGTAGAAGTCAACGAGAATAAATGTGAAGGTATGGTTTCTATGCGTGATCTGGGTAACGACTACTATGAGTTCGACGAGAAGAACTACTGTCTTATCGGACGGCGTCATCATCGCAAATTCAGTCTTGGCGACCCGGTAAAAATTAAGGTAGCCCGTGCTAACCTGGAAAAGAAGCAGCTTGATTTCATCCTTGCTGACGAATAAAGAAACAGTGTAAATCGAGTAGGAGGTAAACATTAATCATAGGTGTTTATCTCCTATTTTCATGTTCACCGACCTCTCACACCACCGTACGTGCCGTTCGGCATACGGCGGTTCCTATTTTGGGTACCATTCGAGATACGAGCCCATTAAGGTAGGATATCCTGCTTTTCGCAGGCTATCATTATTTATCGCCACTTTCAATATAGGACTGTCAGCGATACGCCAATAACCTTTGCGAGTGTTACCCCATTCACATGCCTTATATTTTTCTATACCGCATTTAATGAGGTTCCCCACCTTGGTCTTGGGTTTCTTCCAAGCTTTCCATATACACATACGTATTCTACGTCTTAACCACTCATCTGTGTCAAGAAGAAAGCGTTTCATATCGGCAAGGTGATAGTATCCAATCCACCCACGTATGTAATCTTTCAGCTTCTGTTTCCTCTTGACGTATCCCCATCCATTGCTACGATTAGTCAGCTCTTTGAGGCTCAATTTCATCTTTGCTTTGGATTTAGGGTGTACTGTAAGGCGATATTTGCCTTTCATTACATAAAAGGAATAACCGAGATACTTCACTCCTCGAACATACGATACTACAGTCTTTTCCTTGTTGACTTTAAGATATAGAGTTCCCTCTATAAATCGGGTTATGGACTCTTTGACTCTTCTTGCTGCCCTTTTGGACTTACAGAATATCATCGAGTCATCGGCATACCGCACAAAAGGAAGTCCTCTGCGTTCGAGTTCCTTGTCCAGCTCATTGAGCATAATATTACTTAACAATGGACTTAGTGGTCCTCCTTGGGGAGTTCCTTCCTCGCTCACTTCGAACAGACCTTTGTTCATTACACCGCTTCGGAGATATTTGTGTATCAGACTGACAACTCTGCCGTCTTTAATAGTACGGCTGAGAATTTCTATGAGTTTGCTATGGTTCACGGTATCGAAGAAGCGTTCAAGGTCAAGGTCTACAACGTACGTGTAGCCTGTATTGATTATCTCTTGGGCTCCTCTCACCGCGTCATGACAACCTCTTCTCGGACGGAAGCCATAACTTCTCCTGGAGAATTGTTTCTCATATATAGGACTCAGAACTTGGTTAATGGCTTGTTGCACCAAACGGTCTACCACAGTGGGGATTCCTAATAGACGCATCTTGCCATTGTCCTTGGGGATTTCTACCCTTTTGACGGGGTTCGGACGGTAAGAACCGTCCATCAAGGAACGGATGAGCGCATCTTTGTTGGCTAATAGCCATAAAAACAATTGTTCACATGACATATTGTCGATACCGCCACAGCCCTTGTTTCCAATCACTGCCTTATAGGCTCGGTTTAGGTTCGCAGGACTCAGGATTTGCTCGAAAAGGTGTTCCTTGTCGAATGGTACTTCCACGATGTTGTCTTCACATATCCACATGAAAGTCTGCACTCCCTCATACCATTCGGTTTCCGACCTATCTCTTTGAGGGCAGTCATTAACTTCGGATAATGTTTTCTGCATTCGTTCTTTCATTAGGTATGTTTCAATTACTATCGTTTAATTATTAGGTTCAGTCCTTCGCAAACCTATCGGCTCGTTTGCTACTATGACTTCTGCTGACTTCTAACGGCAAGCTTTACTCCGCTGATTTCGATTTTTTTTCTATTTTCATGCGTCCGTGAGACCTCCTCGGATAAGGGTATTAACTTTCAATCTTATGTCTGCTTCATCTACATTAACCGTTCCGAATAGCTATAGGGCTTTGGTTTGGGTAGCAACCTTACCCACGGTTTTTATGCCTTATATGAAGTTTCTGTTCGTCAGACCAGATGTTTGCCGCCAGCTTCTTTCAGATTCCACCTCACGATGGACACCCTTGCTATTGGCTGTATGATTCCCGCTATTAGGGCTCATTGGGGACTTGCACCCGTTAGCTAATACTCATGCCGAGCATACTACTAAAAAAGTCCGGCTTCTTTACAGAAACCGGACTTCCACACATAGTCAGCCTATATTAATTCAAAATAATTTCGTCTACAAATAAGTATCCCGGATTACCTTTTCCACCATGCCATGCTGGAATACTCTTTTCCGACAAAGCTTTTACTTTGACATAACGTGTCTTTACCGGAGTAAAGTTCAAGGTATGTACGTAAATCTGGTTCGGATCAGTTTCCTTCATTGCCGGATAAGACTCTGAAGCGACCTGTTTGAATGCCTTATTATCATCCGAAACCTCAACAGAAATACCTCTGGCATCGAATATCCAGTCACCTTTTTCTACACAGGCACGCAATGTCATCGAACTGATTTCTGTTGCTTCTTTCAAGTCGATAACTGCCTCCATATCATTCTTATAAAACGCAATCCAATGACCAGTCTTATAATTGCGGTTACCAGTCATACCATCTACCAAGGTAGGCGCCCCATTAAATTCATATGCTTTATTAATGGGCTGAAGCATAGAAATAGGTTTGGCAGTCGATTTACTGAAAGAAATAGTATCACAAGTAATACGTGAATTGCCTTCCGGACGCACTGCTGTCATACGCAATACACAAGCCTGGTCAATTGACAGTCCATCTTCATATTTCAAAGAGGCTGCTGTCGGTTCTGTCCCGTCGAGTGTATAGTATATCGGAGCATTGTCAACGGTATATGCACTGACATCCAACTTACCTGTTTCCTGATTTGGAGCAATATTGACTTTCACATCCAAAATATGAGTAGCATAGTTCCAGCCCTTCAGCTTGTAAATATCCATCAGGCGCACTGTACGCTTCAAGAATCCCTCGTAATCTTTCTTCTTATCAGGAGCACTCCACTGAGTTTCGCAAAGAGCAGCCATACGTGGCAATACCATATACTGTGCCTGTGCAAAAGTAGGTATATATTCTGTCCACAGATTAGCCTGTACACCGGTAATGTATTTCTGTTCTTCCGGAGTCAAGGCAGACGGCATTGGCTCGTAGCTATATACTCTTTCCATAGGCAAATAACCTCCGATAGCCAACGGTTCTGTTTCTGTATCCTTAGCCTGATAATAGTCAAAATACAAGTATGTATTCGGAGTCATGATAACATTATGCTTCTGGCGTGCAGCCTCAATACCTCCGGATTCACCTCTCCATGACATAACAGTTGCATTAGGAGCCAGACCACCTTCCAAGATTTCGTCCCATCCGATAATGTTACGTCCATGTTCATTCAAGAACTTTTCTGCTTCTCTTATCACATAACTTTGCAGGTATTCTTCTTTTGAATGTTTGCTGTCGCCTTTGATACCCAAAGCCTTGATTCTAGCCTGACATTTCGGACAAGTTTTCCATTTATCTTTCGGACATTCATCTCCACCTACATGAATATATTCTGACGGGAAGATTTCAATAATTTCAGCCAGCACATCCTTAATAAACTGAATTGTTTTGTCATTTCCGGCACATAGTACATTATCAGAAACGCCCCACATACGCCAAACTTCATACGGACCACCTGTACATCCTAGTTCCGGATAAGCAGCCAATGCAGCCTGCATATGTCCCGGAAGGTCTATTTCAGGAATAACAGTTATATAACGTTCTGCAGCATAAGCAACAATCTCTTTGGCTTGTTCCTGAGTATAGAAACCACCGTAAGGCTTTCCATCGTATTTTCCCGAGTTACGTCCTATAACAGTTTCACTACGTTTTGAACCGATTTCTGTCAGTTTCGGATATTTCTTTATTTCGATACGCCAGCCTTGGTCTTCAGAAAGATGCCAGTGTAAACGGTTGATATTATGCAGTGCAAGCATATCAATATACGTTTTGATTTCATCCATCGTAAACATATGACGGCCAACATCAAGCATCATTCCGCGATAGCTGAAACGCGGTGTATCGTTTATTTCTACAGCAGGAAGTTCGATTGCACCACCTCCTTCATGAACAGAAACCAGATTTACGCAATGTCTGGATTCCATAAAATTACACCAGCTTCTGAAGGAGCCTCAATGACAACCTTTCCTCCGTCGACAGTCAGATGGTAAGCCTCTGGAGAAGTTGCCTCCAGTCCTAATTTCAATACGATTCCGCTTTCTTTATCACCCTCCTGTACTTTCAGTTCAATACCGGTCTGTTCTTTAATAAAAGAAGCCAGGAATTCGGCATTTTTCTTCATTTTTTCATTACCGGCAGTGTAATAAATAGTTTCTCCACTCTTCAGCAAAAATCCACTTTGTTGAGGTGTGGTAATTTCAAGAGGCATAGGCACAATCTGATAATCAGCGAAAGCCGTTGGCTTATCCGTACACGATGTAATCATCATTCCGGCAAACGCCAGCCCCAGACAGTTAAATTTCGAAAATGGTTTCATGATAATAATATTAAAGTTAGTAATTAGAATGACACAATATCGCTCAATTGATGCAAGCTTACGGAAATATCTTCCAAAGGTGTTCCGTCAGCCGAAGTAACCAAAATCTTCTTAGGTACTCCAGGCAGCAGGTCGAAGAAATTATCAGAGAAACGTACTCCTTGAACAGGTATTTCTACAAATACATCACGAGCCAGTTGTTTGGATTTTAATGTCAGTTCATAAGCTCCATCTTTCTTTCGTATCTTACAACTTATTTCAGGATGGGGCAAATGTTGCTTTTTGGCAAACACCGGATAATATACTTCGTCTGAAAGTACCCTCCGGTCAACATCACTACGTAAAGTCATATGTATAAATGAAGTGGTCGTATCACAAGCTGCGAATGCTTTATTCCAGTCTTCTTCATAAAAGACAGCAGAAGCATTAGCTGGCAACGTACCTTCTACCTGATGCCTGCGATACACTTTTCCATTAAAATCCATAAGTTCAATCTGCAATATTGCTTTTTCGCTCTTCAATACATCCGAAAGCACATAATAGCGCAGTTTATCACCTTCACGAATTGCATCTATCAATACCGGAGCAAAAGCCCGGCGAGTCTGGTAATGCATAGCCTTCCAGTTTCCATAATAATCGATACCCGACCATGAAACAACCGGCCAGCTGTCATTTAGTTGCCAGAGCAAACTACCCATACAATAAGGTCGGTTTCTGCGATGTGCCTCCATTCCGTGACGCATTCCATGTCCCTGCAGAACAAGTCCCATATAAACTAAATCCTCAAACTTTTCCGGAACATGATAATAAATACCCATTGTTTTCTTAATCAGGAAATTGCCAATCGTACTTTTCTGATGGGCATTCATAACCGCTGACTCCAGATCGTAGTCTGCCGGCGAAGCAAATGTACGTATCGTCTTCATCTCCGGAAAAGACTGAAAACCAAACTCACTCATAAAACGCGGAATTTCCGTATCCAGACTTTCAAACGGTTTCTGACCATACCAGATACCCCAATTATGGCTGTCGGCAATCTTCCAACTTTCGGGACGTCCCCAATTGGCCTCGTACGGAGAACCATGCATATAGAAACGGTCCGGATCAAGTTCAGCTACTTTACGAGGCAACAACTCACGGAAAAGTTTGTCATAGCCCTGCTTCATTCCTTCCATAATACTGGGATCAGTGTATTTCTTATCCCATCCCCAGTAGCGCATACCTTCATAAATTTCATTGTTTCCACACCACATAGCCAGACTGGCATGGTTCCGTAAACGCTTGATATTATATTCCGCCTCGGCCTCTACCCGTTTCATAAAAGCAGGATCGGACGGATAAGTAGTGCAGGCAAAAATAAAATCCTGCCAAACTAAAATTCCATTCTCGTCCGCCGCCTGGTAAAAAGCATCATCCTCATAAATTCCTCCACCCCATACACGAATCATATTCATATTGGCATCTTTCACATCCTTGAACAACTGGCGGTAACGTTCTTCAGTAATGTTAGGCAGCAAAGCATCATCCGGGATAAAATTCGCGCCTTTGGCAAACATAGGTTCACCATTGACTACAAAATAGAAGGATTCTCCCTGATCGTCTTTTTCTTTCACCACCTTTATTGTACGGAGTCCGATACGCTCTTTTTGAGAAGCTATCACTTTACCATCCACCTTTATTACGGCTTCAAAGTCATACAATGCAGGTTCCCCCCGAACCATTAGGCATCCATAAATGAGGCTGCCGTATCTCTATGGGAAGAAGAATATGGTTTGTTCCCGGCTGCAATGTCACCTCTTTCTGTTCGGTTACCTTTTCACCCTCCTTATAAGAATAAGCAACGGTTACTTCCGCTTTCTGAGGAGTTGCAGAAACACTGTTTACAGTCAGGCGGTTTTCAACTTTCGCCAGATCTTTTGTTACCGAAGCCTGACGTACATAGTAATCATCAATGCGTGCCACATCATAGAAAGTCAGTGTCACAGGCCGCCAGATACCACTGGTTACCAAGCGGATTCCCCAATCCCAGCCATAACTGTAAGGCGCTTTACGGCTATAGATACTAACCCGCTTATCACTATGATCATTATCAGCAGGATAATCAAAACCATTGGTTTCCCATTGGGGTAAAGTTTGCTTGACAGGTGAATGAAACAGAATCTGCAAATGGTTTTCTCCCTTCCGCAACACCTCTTTTACCGGAAGAGTATAGCCGACAAACATATTGTCCGTACGTTCCAACAAAGAGCCGTTCAGATAAATATCCGCATACGTATCCAACCCTTCCAAAATCAACAAGGCAGCATCCCGCGAGAGTTGCTCATCCGTCACATTAAAAGTAGCTTTTATAAACCCAGTCCTCATCTCTACCCACTGCACTTTTTGCTCATTCATCCCATAAAATGGATTGGGCAGCTTATTATGAGAAATCAAATCCTGATGCACCGTTCCGGGCACCGTAGCCGGCAACCATTCGTTCCGGCCGACCTGGGCGAACTCCCATCCCTTATCAAGACTCAGACTCTCTGATTTCTTATACTCCTTTGCACTGAGCATCATCGGAAAGCATCCTAACATCATCAAAACTTTTAATGTTTTCTTCATCTTACCTATCTTTATTAATTTATATACTATTCAGCCCGGAATGTGGATGCAGGCAAACCGGCGCCATTTACCAGATTGGCACGGGTAAATGGCTGCCATCCGTAACGAACCGTTTCCGGCTCTTTCACCTTGTCACTCCATACTTTTATTTTACCGTTTTCAACAACAGCCTGTGCCGGATAAAATAATCCATCATCACCTGCCACTTCGAATGTACGAAGCGGTTTCCCATCCGAAGTGGACAACCCCTCCGCATAATCAAAAGAAATATAAGCCGCACCTCCACTAAATACGACCGATTTATAAAGCGGTCCCGAAGGAATGACATTTTTATATCCGTATGTTTTATTCAAAGCCCATGCAGCCAACCGTTCACCGACTTCTCTTTTCTGTTTGGGATGTACGTCCAATGAGTCTCCCCTATCTGAACTGACAGCCATACCGGTATGAGGAATCTCCGCCATCAAACGACGCTGGCTATCACGGAACCAAGTCCATGACGGACGGTCTATACTGGACAATTGGACAAAATAGAATGGAAGTTCCGCATCCCCCCAATTCTTGCGCCAACTTTCCACCAACAATCCGAACAACCTTTCATGAGCCTCCCGATTATGGGCATTAGACTCACCCTGATACCAAATAAAGCCTTTGACCGGAAACTGTTCCAAAGGACGGATACCCGATTCATACAAATAACAAGGCTCATAAGGATGGCGTTGCAATTTATTGGAAGACTGCTTTACATTCAAGGCAGCACGCCCACGCACCCAGTCTTGGATAAAATCATTCTGCATCCAATTACGTAAGATAGCCGGGAAACGATATTCCAATGTACTACGGTCTATCCATGCTTCAGTAGGAGATCCGCCAATGGCATTGCAAATCAGTCCTACAGGGACTTGCAAACTATCCTGCAATTTCTTTCCGAAATAGTAAGCCACCGCCGAGAAATTACCGGCTGTTTCAGGCGAACAAACTGTCCACCGTGTATCCTTATAATATTGCAGATGATTCAATGAATCGAGTACCGAAGCATCCCACTCCACCGCATCCGTACGCCAACGGGCTTTCATATCATATAAACGGATATTGCTATTTGCAGCTTGAGGAACATCTTGTGCGGCAGTCGCACTCCAATTCAGATAAAACTCCATATTCGATTGTCCGGAACAGAGCCACACTTCTCCCGCCAACACATTTTTCATAGACCAGTTTCCGTTTTTCTGTAGAAACAGTCAGCGTATATGGACCGCCCGCCTTCAATGGCCGGACATCCACCGCCCACTTTCCATCTGCTCCCGTCACAGCCTGAAGTTGCTGCCTGTCTATGGAAACAGTTACTTTCTCACCGGCATCCGCTTTTTCCCTGAATAGTCAGCAGACGTCCATGCTGCAATACCATATTGTCCGTATAAATTTCCGGCATTTGCAAACCGCCAAAATCACCGGTTATGCCTTCATACACCGTTTTTTGCCAAGACAGCCGCACCTTCCTTATCAGGATGGACAGCATCGGGCAACATAAAAGGATATGGATATAAAGGTGCATGGAAATCTATCAACTGTACTTGTGCGTATTTCGCTATCGTTTCTATAGCCAGCTGAATCTCATCATGCCAGTCGCGTGTGCCGGACTCAAACCGCGGATGGCGGTCGGCAATCGGAGTCAGACGGGCAATCAAAATACGACATTCAGGATTCGCCACTCTGAACGAATCAATCAGTGCACGATAATCCGCTATGAAAAAAAATCACGGTAATTGGGCCAATCACGCGGATCTGTATCATTCACTCCTAAATGAATAACCACTACATCACCGGCAAAAGCCAATGCATCCTTAAACTCTTTCTGTTGCATAAAAGGCCGGTGTCCCTTGTTCAGCAACGTAGCTCCCGGCTTTCCAAAACGCTCCACCGTATACCCTTCACCCAGCATTTGCTGTAACCGGGCAGGATAGGACTCCTTATCAGGATCGGATACACCTATGCCATAGGTAATGCTATTACCTACACAAGCAACCTTCACCCGCTTCCGTGCAAATGAAACGGTACAAAGAAACAAACATAAAATCAGTATTAATGTCTTCTTCATTTCTGGTCAACATAAGGCTTTTACAATATCACGCCACAGCAAGTATCCCTTTCCTAATAAATGTAATCCGTCATTAGTATATACTGGATTCATCTTGCCTGTCTCTTTCTCCACAAAATGACTATACAAATCAATATAGGCAGCTCCTTCCTTTACCGCCAATGGTTCCAACAAATCATTAATTTGTTTTACCACCTGCCAGCGTGATGTATGCCCGTTAAACATACCGTAACAATCATTCACCGGCAATACACTTTGCAAATATAATTTTGCTTTTTGGAGATTCTTGCTTTATTTTCCGAACAATCATACTTATTTCTGAAATAATTTTATCCGCAGACGTTCCCCGAGAAACATCATTGATACCGATCAATAAAAAAACTCTTTGCCGGTTTTCCCTTTACAATCGGATCCAAACGGTCATATACCCCCAATACAGATATCTCCACTGATACCCCTGTTCTTCACATTCTTATTTTGGAACAACTCAGCCCACTCGCAACCGTTGGTAATACTGTTCCCTAAAAAAATTAATATCTTTTGAAGTAACCGGAAGTTCTTCAAACAAAGTCGCTCTCTGCTCATAAAAAGTAGAATACTTGCGTTCCTGAGCAAACTGGGGTAACGCTAATAATAATCCCAATAACAATAAGACAATACGTTTCATTTTAATTTTTCGTTTATCTGGTGAATAAATCAATCCCTCTGCCGCCCTTTCTCCGTCAGGAGTCACAAAGACAGCAGTAAACATCCACTTCACAAGACGCGTCTGGTCCATCCGGAACTTACCGACAGGTAATTTCAGGAACACTTTATTCCAACCCTTATTTAAATGCACAGCCAGTGGAGAACGTGCCACACAATTTTCATTTCCTAATGGAATTTCATTACTCTTCACCTGATGGGTTGCTGTCCATACAGGAGGCATTATCTCCCTATCATTAATCCAAATACGGCTACCTTTATAATCCCATTTACCTTGCAGCGGAGCCAGATCCATCTCCGAACGGCTATAATTCTGAAATTCTGCCCATAACCCCACTTCCTGATCTTTAGGAGAATATACCCAAGTATATGCATACGCGGTATGATCCTCTTTAGGATCGGCATAAAATCCGGGAACAAACGTCCCCCAGACATGGCGTAAATAAATACCTGCCCCTATTGCCTGACGTACACCATACGTATTCCCGTTATAATGATAGGTATCCTTTAATTCCTGTTCAGGCGGGAACACCTTATCCATATCTCCCCATTAGGAAAAGGCATCCGTAATATTCCATTTTACATTAGTCTGTTTTACATAGGCGAAAGGATATCCTTTAAACGTATGCTCCTTATGCCACAACATACGCTTTTCAAAATCAGCGAATTCTTTGAATGCTTCCGTGTCTTCGGGTGGAAGTATCGTACCCAGTCCGTCAAAATATTCCGTACCTCCCCCTCTCCAGGCACGCTCGGCAATAGCAAGCATATTGGGATACAAGCCATTTTCAATAACCAGATTCCACTCATTGTCAATCAAACGATCGTGCCACAAAGCCAATATAGTTCCCGCAATGTCCTCACTGCCTTCTGCCTGATCATAAATACGGCTGTTGTACAAAGCTACAATATCACCGAAAACATCAAAATGATTCAGATAATGAAATTTGGAATCGATAGCAGGAATACCCGGTTGCGCCTTTCCACGGTAACTCCACAAATGTGTCATGTCTATTTCCCCCGGTTTATAGTGCCAGCCCGGATTCCAGGATATTACTTTTTTTCCCCTTTTTCGAGCGTACATACGCCACCATTTCGGGTACAAAATGCGGATTGGTAAACTCCACCTCATCCGTACCTATATGTAAATAAGGCACATCAAATGTCTCACACACCTCATCCAGCAACAGTTTCAATATTTTCATCCCTTCCGGACTTTGCATATCATGGCGGAAAGCACGCACAAAGGCAGCACTATGCCCCGGCATATCTATCTCAGGAATCAACAACACCTGATGTTTCTTACAAAAATCCACCAAATCGCGTGCCTCTTCCAGCGTATAATATTTACCCGGCATACGGATGGTGTTCACACTATCATTCAGCATAGGAAAGATTTTACTTTCCAATCTCCATGCCTGGTTTTCAGTAAGATGCCAATGAAATACATTAATCTTAAACCGGGATAAAATCTCGATCTCTCTTTTCAATTCTTCCATTGAAATATAACTGCGTCCCACATCCTGCATAAATCCGCGTATCCGGAATGCCGGCCAGTCTACAATCTCACATCCGGCAACAGAACTTCTCTTCCCGTTTTTTCCGTTCCAATTGCCGAAGTGTCTGCATAGCCCAATACACTCCCTGTTCTGTTACAGCCTCTATCTTTATCCGCTTGTTTGAAACAGAAAGACGATAGGCTTCAGCCCCATTTAACCTGGCCTCCTCAATAGACGGAACCAGTTCCACTTCAATCACCGATGACGAGTGTTCAACAATCTCACCACCTGCATTCATGATAAAAACTTCCCACTCCGGCCTCAACACCGGAGTAGAAAGTTTCACCTTTCCCATAGTAAAGTTCTTCCCCGTATCCTTATACAACTGAGGTTTAGGAAGTAACGAGATACTGGTTTGTGCTATAGTTACAGCACAAACCAGTATCATACCAATAAAACTAGAAAATCTGCGTTTCATTATTTATTTGGTCTTAATAATATCTTTCAGCTTTATCGCTTGGAAAGTCATGTGGGCCACACTGCTTTCATATAAAATTCCTACTGTTTCCTTGTCAATCATAGTCAAGCAGCTGTATCCCCAACCCCAACCGGCATCCAGCAGCAATTGATTCTCGGGCAACCAAGTCACCCCACCATCCAGACTTGCTTTGATGGTAATGCTATGACGGTTCTTGGCATCATTCGGATTAGAGAACAAAAGGATGTCTTTACCCAATACATTCTCTTTAGCTTTAACACTAATCAAACTGGCCATACAAACCGGTTCCTGTAAGGCTGTACGTGAAGACTCATGTTCTTTCCATGTTTTACCTAAATCTGTAGTTGTAGAAACGGCACGACTGCCACCACGATTATCACGCATATTCAGCATCAGCACTCCCGGTTCCACTTCCGCTACCTGAGATTCAGTTGTATTAGTGCGTGCCAATGTACTGATATTCCAGGTTTTTCCATGATCCTTACTGTATATAATACCGGCATTAGGAATACGGTCATTGCCAATATACTGGCTGGCAAAGACCAATGTTCCATCTTCCATAGAGATACCTCTACCGGGACCTTGCAGCAAGAAATACCATGACGGATCTTTCACCTGTTCTGTTATATTCATAGGCTCCGACCAGGTCTTACCATCATCATCACTTTTCACCATCATTAATTGTGCTGTATGATTACGGTCCATGCCTGTTTGTGAATTCCACCACGCACGCCCATTTCCCATACCATGTGTCCAGGCAGCGACAATCCAGATAGTTCCTGTCTTCTTATCAACCAAAATGGCCGGATCGCCTACTCCATTCTGTGCTTTAGGCAACCCATCATATTCACCAAATGCCATCGGAATGCGCATTTTCTCCCAAGTCTGACCTCCGTCCGTACTTCTGCTCAGACCTATTTCCACATACTCCTGTAAATCCGCACTATTATTATAGCGTACATCATATACCCCCAACAAGGTTCCTTTATTTGAAGTGGCCAATCCGGGAATACGATAGGCAGCAGCCCCGTCGTCACCGGCATGACGCACGCCGATCCCCATATAATGGGTATCCGCCTTACGGGCTATCTTCAAAGGAGCAACCTGTCCGTCAATCTTAGCTTCCACCACTTCTGCCGACACTTTGGACAAGATAGAAGCAACAGGCTTCATTTGCAGGCTAATCCAAAAATAATTCACTCCCGGAAACAATTTTTGGTCAGCTTTCAATACAACCTCACGCTTCGGGGCCTTCACTTCCGACTTCAAAACGGAATAAGAAGTATTGGCAGCCAATGTTTTTCCCGGAGTATTATTAGATATATAATCTACCGGAGCAAAATAAGTCTTTCCCCTCCTCTCCACGCTTTCAGTTCCACCATAATACAGTTTCACAGATTCAATTTCATTCAAATTCACGTCTTTGCCGAAGTCCAACTTCACTTCATTCAGCATCTGACTTTGAGTAGCCTCTATACGTAAATGAAACAACTCATTATCCTGCCTTTCAATCAACACAGGAATCCGGGTTTCGCGGACAACAACCGTATCTGCCGCCGCACTCAACTTGAAGGGTTGCTAATATAAAAATCAACAATTAGCAATAATAAGCTAGGGTTTCTCATAATATTTATAATTTTACGGGTGTAAAAAGTAAAAAGTTTTTTCA
>ENA-OQES01000426-OQES01000426.1-human-gut-metagenome-genome-assembly--contig:-NODE-426-length-17967-cov-4.346861_pt1 | contig 17967 bp, 20 predicted proteins | sample MGYA00242798_ERZ504641 | MGnify/ENA primary metagenome ERZ504641 (study PRJEB26092, sample SAMD00036327) | human gut metagenome | host: Homo sapiens | study: EMG produced TPA metagenomics assembly of... | reverse complement strand
CGATCACGTTCATGGACGGCTCATAGTAGGCGTTCACCGTCTGCGGATTCATCAGCCATTCGTCCTTGTCGACGGCCTTGCCCACCTTGGCCAGCTGGTAGCCGGTCTCATACAGGTTCGCGGCACGCATGTTCTGGGCGAAGCCGGCGTCCTCGCGCACATCCAGCGCGGAATAGTCACGCCAATGGTTCGTGTAGCCGATCTTCGGCACGAACTTGGACAGCTTCTCCAATGCCTTGGCCTTGGTCTCGTCGCCAAGCCAAGTGGAATTGGAGATGGACACACGGTAGGCGTCGATGAGATTGCCGACCAGCTGCTCCATACGCTGCTTGGAGGTTTCGGGGAAGTGACGCTTCACGTATTCGCGGCCGACATCCTCGCCGCAGATGCCGTTGACCAGCGAGACGCCACGCTTCCAACGCACACGCTGCTCCTTCTGCCCGGACAGCGTCTTGCCGTAGAAGTCGAAATTCGTTTCGTCGAATTCGTGGGGAAGCTCCAATGTGGAGCCGATCACCACATGCACGCGGGCCCACAGCTTGAGATCATCCAGCGACGCTTCCTTCCAGAACGCGTTGAGTCCGGTGAGGAAGCTTGGCTCATGCACGATCGTGTGGCTGAAACAGCCGCGGAAATCCAACGGCTGCACGGCGGCCGCGGTGGTCGCGTCGTAAGCGTTCTGCCAGGCGTCGATCCAAGCGTCCGGGTCAACATCGGCGAGCATGGCGCACAGGTCGGCGTAATCCGTCGGGTTATAGGTCTTCACCGAATCGCGCGTGGACACGTTGTCCCAATGGTTCGCCGCGATGCGCGTCTCCACGTCAAGGAAACGCTTGGCCTGCGCATGGGCATCCTCGTCATCGGCCGCAAGATGCGCGTTCTTCAGCTGCTTGGCGACCATCTCGACATACGCCTCACGGATTGGCGCGTAATGGTCTTCCCTGTAGTAGGCCTCGTCCGGCAGATCCAAACCGTCCTGTTCGATGTGCACGACATTGGTCTCCGGCGCTCCCGGATCTCCGTAAACGGCGATGCCGATCAGGTCTGGACCGCCGGTCGGGTTCATGGCGCCAAGCGCGCGGGTGAGCGCGGCCTTGTCTTCGGCCTCGTCGATGGAAGCCAACTGGTCTTCGATGGCGGCGAGTCCGGCCGCGTCGATGGCATCGACGTCAAGGAAACTATGGTACAAAGCGCGCGACTTGACGGCTGGGCAATCATCCTCTTCAAGGATGTCGCGGATCTGGTTTTCCGCATCCTCGGCGAGCTTGTCGAAGGAACCATACCGGGAACGGTCGTCGGGAAGACGGTACATGTCGACCCACGGGCCGTTGACGAAGCGGAACAAGTCCTGAGACGGGCCGGTCACGGCGGAGAACGATGCCGGATCGATACCCGAAACCAAAGAATTCGAAGTGTTGTTCATGGCTTCACACTATCCATCTTTGGTGACAACATCGTGTATTCGAATCGAATATTCGGGTGGAACGCAAGGTGGAATACAGAAAGGAGAACATCGTTCGCCGGTGTATGGCCCGCGAAGTAGGGTTGAAGGCATGATCGAACTGAAAACCCCTAAAGAGATTGAAGCGATGAAGCCCGCAGGCCGCTTCGTCGGCGGCATCCTGCACGACCTGAAGGAATTCACCAAGGTCGGCACCAATCTGTTGGAAATCGACGAATTCGTCCACAAGCGCATCGTGGACCGCAAGGGCGCCTCGTCCTGCTACGTCGACTATGCGCCTGATTTCGGCACCGGTCCGTTCGCGCACTACATCTGCACGTCCGTGAACGACGCCGTGCTGCACGGCGTTCCGTACGACTACAACCTGAAGGACGGCGATCTGGTCAGCCTCGATCTGGCGATCAACGTCGACGGATGGGTCGCGGATTCCGCCATCAGCTTCTGCGTCGGCACGCAGCATCCCGACGACCTGCGCCTGATCAAGTGCACCGAAGAGGCTTTGGCGGCCGGCATCGAAGCCGCTCAGCCGGGCAATCGTCTGGGCGACGTCTCCTGCGCCGTCGGCGACGTGGCACGCGAATACGGCTACCCGATCAACCTGGAGTTCGGCGGGCACGGCGTCGGCCATATCATGCACGGCGATCCGCACGTGCCGAACGACGGCAAGGCGCATCACGGCTACAAGCTGCGTCCGGGCCTGGTCATCGCCATCGAACCGTGGTTCCTCAAGACCACCGACGAGATCTACCAGGATCCGAAGGACGGCTGGACGCTGAAGAGCGAGGACGGCTCCCGTGGCGCACACAGCGAGCACACCATCGCCATCACCGAAAACGGTCCGGTGATCCTCACCGTCCGTGACTAGTCCAAAACCTTATGAAAACGGGCTTGTGCGATTACGCACAGCCCGCTTTTTTCATGCCCGCTTTTGAGACGGAACCCACATATCGAAACGCGCATGCCATATAGTGGGCGGTACTTTTTGAACTGGTAAGGAGCGAACGAGTATGGCCACAGCCAATCTGAGTGTGGAATCCAAGGACTTCACCCTGCCGGTGGTCGAAGCCACGGCGGGCGCGGACGGCATCGTGGTGTCCACGCTGCGCAATGATGGCTGGGTCACACTCGACCCCGGTTTCCTCACCACCGCGCAATGCGAATCGAAAATCACGTACATCGACGGCAAGAACTCGATTCTGCGCTATCGTGGCTATCCGATCGAGCAGCTGTGCGAGCAGTCCGACTTCCTTGAAGTCGCTTGGCTGCTGCGTCACGGCGAACTGCCGAACAAGGACCAGTACGACCGTTTCATCTCCGACATCAACCACCGCACGATGGTGGGGGAGGACTTCCGTACGTTCATGGGCTCCTTCCCGCGCACCGCGCATCCGATGAGTGTGATGGCATCCGCGGTCAACGCGCTCGCCACGTTCTACCCGGACACCACGGACATCAATGATTCCGACCAGCTGGACGAAGCGGCGACCATCATCATGGCCAAGGCGCGCACCATCGTCAGCTACATCTTCCGCCGCCGTCGCGATGAGCCGATGCTGTACCCGGACTACTCGCGCGGCTATGTTGACGATTTCCTGCGCATGTGCTTCGCCGTGCCGTATGAGCCGTTCGAATCCGATCCTCTGTACGTGCACGCGCTTGGCCGTCTGCTCATCATCCATGCCGACCACGAGCAGAACTGCTCCACGTCCGTGGTGCGCATCGCCGGTTCGGCGCACGCCAACCTGTATTCCGCGGTCGCGGCCGGCATCAACGCGCTGTCCGGCCCGCTGCACGGCGGCGCCAACGAGGCGGTGCTCCGCCAGCTCAAGGCCATCCGAGACTCCGGCAAAACCGTCAAGGAATTCGTGGAGGACGCGAAGGCCAACGGGCATCGCATCTCCGGCCTCGGCCACCGCGTGTACAAGTCGTACGATCCGCGCGCGGCGATCGCCAAGACCTATCTGCAGAAGATCATGGAACGCGCCGACACGCTGAAGCTGCCGGCGGACGAGCGCGCGCTGTTCGACGTGGCCACCGAACTGGAGCAGATCGCATTGAGCGACGATTACTTCGTGTCTCGTCATCTGTATCCGAACGTCGACTTCTACACGGGACTGATCTACCGTGCGATCGGCTTCGATCCGTCCATGTTCACCACGCTGTTCGCGTTGGGCCGCATCCCCGGCTGGATCGCGCAATACCGTGAGATGCTCGCCGATCCGAACACGAAGATCGGCCGTCCGCGCCAGGTGTACACCGGCTACACGGAACGCGATTACGTGCCGATGGACCAGCGCCACTGAACGATATTGACACGCGGCTCCGGTTTCGGACGTGCGCATGCGCCTGCCATGGCTTGCCGCTACAGTGTTTCAAGGAACGAAAGAACCTAACGAATCGCTGGAACCGGTCTACGGCTCCGGCATGGTCAAAGGAGCGTACACATGACTGAACAGCGCACCGCATGGGGTTGGGGTCTGGCAAGCATCGATGCGGCCGGCAACACCCTTGACGTGTGGTATCCGGAACTCACGTTGGGCGAGGCTCCGGCTGAAACCTCGCGTCCGAATCACAACTTCGGCGCCATCGCGCATGACGAGGCCGACGCGCGTGGCGTGCGCCGCATGCCCGTGTTCACCGTGTCCAAGCTGGACGAGCCGATCGAGGACGCCGCCGACGCCTATCTGCGTCTGCACCTGCTGAGCATGCGTCTGGCCAAGCCGAACACGTTGAATCTCGACGGCATCTTCGCCAAGCTCAACAACGTGGTGTGGACCAACTACGGTCCGTTCGCCGTCGACGATTTCGCTTTGCGCAAGCTTGACGTGATGGCCGCCACCCGACAGTCCGGAGCCGTGTTGGCGCCGCACGTCGATGTGAACGTGCTGTCGATTGACAAGTTCCCCCCGTATGGTCGACTACGTCGTGCCGACCGGCGTGCGCATCGGCGACGCCGACCGCGTGCGACTGGGCGCGCACCTGTCCGAAGGCACCACCGTCATGCACGCCGGCTTCGTGAACTTCAATGCGGGCACCCTCGGCGTCTCCATGGTCGAAGGCCGCGTCTCGCAGGGCGTCGTGGTCGGCAACGGCTCCGACATCGGCGGCGGCGCGTCCATCATGGGCACCCTGTCCGGCGGCGGCAAGCTCAAGAACTCCATCGGCGAGCACTCCCTGCTCGGCGCGAACGCCGGCATCGGCATCTCCCTGGGAGACAACTGCGTGGTCGAAGCGGGCCTGTACGTCACCGCCGGCACCAAGGTCACCATCTACGACAAGGCCAAGGTCGCCGCCGGCGAACCGCTCGAAACCGTCAAGGGCGCCGAACTGTCCGGCAAGGACAACATCCTGTTCATCCGCAACTCCGTGTCCGGCCGCATCGAGGCGCGCTACCGCAAGACCGGCATCGAGCTCAACGAGAAACTCCACAAGAACTGAAAACGGAATGGCGGAGAGCGTCATCCGCGCTCTCCGCAAGAGGAAACTCGTGAAAATCACACTGATCACCGTCGGCAAGGTCAAAGAGAAGTATCTGCGCGACGCCATCGCGGAATATTCGAAACGACTGGGCCGGTATTGCAAGCTCGGCATCGTCGAAGTGGCCGACGAGAAGACACCGGAGCATGCCAGCGACGGACTCGAACGGCAGATCAAGGCCAAAGAGGGCGAACGCATCGCCAAACATATTCGTGACGACGCGTTCGTCATCGCCCTCGCCATCGAAGGCAAGCAGCTCACCAGCGAACAGCTCGCCGCGAAAATCAACGACCTCGGACTCCACGGCACCAGCCATATCCAACTCATCATCGGCGGCTCATTGGGACTCGACCCCGCGATTCTCAAACGAGCCGACTACCTGCTGAGCTTTTCCAAAATGACGTTCCCGCACCAGCTGATGCGGGTGATTCTGCTGGAGCAGATCTATCGCGCATACAAAATCAACGCCGGAGAACCTTACCACAAGTGATTTTCGAGGCGTTTCGCAAGAAACGCTAAGTAGGGGCGAGCCGGTATAGTGGCGCGTATGAGTGACTACAGGGACGAACGCGAGCAGCGAGAACGCCGTCGCCGCACCATGGTGCGCACGGTGTGCATCGTCATCGCCGCGGCGATGCTGCTGAGTCTGGTCATTCCTGCGATCTACGCGGGGCTTTGACGCCTTCGGGCCCGTATGATCCGAAACGGGCCCCGGTTTCCCGTATGCGTGCGGACAGGTTCGCGGTCCGTCCATGTGGGAAATGGATGTGGGCACGTGGAAAAACCTTATGGATTGTGCGGGAGCCGTGGACGGCTCCATGTCAGAATAGTCAGGAACGTAATAGAAATGTATGGTGTAAACGATGGCAGAATTTGATTACTCCGAGGCGATCAGCGAAGCGCGCGCCAAATACGAGTCCATTTCCAAGGCCCTCGACGTCGATCGACTGACCGCCGAGGCCAAGGACCTTGAAGTGAAAGCGGCCGAACCCGGATTGTGGGACGATCCGGAAAACGCACAGAAAGTGACCAGCAAGCTGTCCGCGGTGCAGTCGCAGCTCAAGCGTCTGGCATCCGCCGACCAGCGCATCGAGGACGTGGAGACCCTGGTCGAGCTTGGCCAGGAGGAAGAGGACGCCGACACGTTGGCCGAGGCGAAGGCCGAAGTCGAAAGCATCCAAAAGGATCTCGACGATATGGAGATCCAGACGCTGCTTGACGGCGAATACGACGAACGTTCCGCCGTGGTGACGATCCGTTCCGGCGCCGGCGGCGTGGATGCGGCCGATTTCGCGCAGATGCTGCTGCGCATGTACCTGCGTTGGGCGGAACGCAACGGATACAAGGCCAAGGTCATGGACACCTCCTACGCGGAAGAAGCCGGCATCAAGTCGGCCACGTTCCAGGTGGACGCCCCGTACGCATACGGGCGACTGAGCGTGGAGGGTGGCACCCACCGTCTGGTGCGTATCTCCCCGTTCGACAACCAGGGCCGCCGTCAGACCAGCTTCGCCGCCGTGGAAGTGGTGCCGCTGGTCGAAGCGACCGATCACATCGACGTGCCGGATTCCGAAATCCGCGTCGACACCTACTGCTCGTCCGGTCCTGGCGGACAGGGCGTGAACACCACGTATTCCGCGGTGCGCATCACCCACATCCCGACCGGCATCGTGGTGACCATGCAGGACGAACGCTCTCAGATTCAGAACCGCGCCGCCGCCATGGCCGTGCTGCAGTCCCGACTGCTGGTGCTGCGCCACGAGGAGGAAGCCAAGAAGAAGAAGGAGCTCGCCGGAGACATCAAGGCCAGCTGGGGCGACCAGATGCGCTCGTATGTGCTGCATCCGTACCAGATGGTCAAGGACCTGCGCACGGGGTATGAGACCTCGCAGACCCAGGCTGTCTTCGACGGCGACATCGACGAGTTCATCGAAGCCGGCATCCGCTGGCGTCACGAACAGCGTCGCGCGGCAGCCGAGGAACAGGAAGCCTAAGCGATAGGCGGAGGGAAAACACGATGGCGCTGATCTCGCTTGAACATGTGAGCAAAGTCTATCCAAAGGGCACGCGTCCCGCATTGGATGACATCAATCTTGACATCGATCGAGGTGATTTCGTCTTTCTTGTGGGCGCGTCCGGTTCCGGCAAGACCACCTTGCTGAGCCTGCTGCTTCGCGAGGAGGAAGCTACGGATGGCGAGATCCGCGTCGCCGGCAACGATCTGCGACGCCTGTCCGCACGGCAGGTGCCGCATTATCGCCGGCAGATCGGCTTTATCTTCCAGGATTACAAGCTGCTCAACAACAAGACGGTATGGGAGAACGTCGCCTTCGCACTTGAAGTGATCGGCACAAGCCGTTCCACCATCAAATCGCTGGTGCCCAAAGTACTGCAGACGGTGGGGCTCACAGGCAAGGAAAACAACTACCCCCATGAGCTGTCCGGCGGCGAAGCGCAACGCGTCGCCATCGCAAGGGCGTATGTGAACCATCCTCAGATCCTGCTCGCCGACGAGCCTACGGGCAACCTCGACCCGACCACGTCGCTGGGCATCATGGAAGTTTGGACGCCATCAACCGTACCGGCACCACCATCGTCATGGCCACGCACAACGAGGAAATCGTCAACTCCATGCGCAAACGCGTGGTCGAATTGCACACCGGCAAGATCGTGCGCGACGAGCAGCAGGGATCCTACGATTCCGCGCTGTATTTCCCGGACGCCGAAGTCGAGTCGAAATCGCACCAGGCATTGGGCACTTCCGATCCGAACGCGAAATACCGTCGACAGAACGCCATCGATTCAACGAACGCTCCTGACGACACCGTCGACGTGGAAGGCGCGACGCGCGCCGAAACCGTGGTGAACGCCGTGGATGTGGTCGCCGCTGCCGTCCATGACGGACAGGGGAACGACGGCATCGCCCGTCTTGCCAAATCCGTGCATTCCGGACGCACCGGCCGTTACGGCGAGGCCTTCGCGTCAGTGGAGACCACCTTGACCTGGGGCAAGGGACTGAGCCTCGAACAGATGGCCGACCAGGAACAGGCCGAGCAAACCGAACGGAACGAACAGGCCAAGACCTCCGCTGAAAATGATGCCTCCGAGACTGGTGCCGACGAAGTATCGGCGCTGTCCGCTCCGCCTGCACCGCCCGTTCCACCGACCCAAACCGAGCCTCCGACACCGCCCGAACCGCCCGTCCCGCCGGCACCGTCCGATGAAAACCCTGAGGACACCAAGGAGCACGACTGATGCGTTTGCGTTTCATCCTTTCCGAAACATGGAACAGCCTCAAGCGCAATGTTTCAATGATCATCTCCGTCATGCTGGTCACATTCATCTCCTTCCTGTTCATCGGCGTGTCCGGCCTGATGCAGGCACAGATCACCGCCGCGAAGGGCGAATGGTACGACAAGGTCGAAGTGGTCGTATGGCTGTGCCCGGACGGTGCCAGCCAGGCGGCGTCCTGCTCGTCGGGCAAGGCGCCTTCCAACCAGGAGATCGTCGATCTGGAGAACGTGATCAACGAGGAAGCCGGCAACATCGTCTCCAAAATCACATATGTGAGCCGTGAGGACTTCTACAAGAACACCTTCCTCAAGCAGTATCCGAACGGCGAATACCAAGGACGCGTGCTCACCGCCGCCGACATGCAGGGGTCGCTGCGTCTGAAACTGAAGGACCCGACCAAATACCAAGTGGTATCCGAAGTGTTGAGCGGCCGCACCGGTGTCGAGGAAGTGCAGGATCAACGCAAGATCTTCGACCCGGTCTTCTCGGTGCTGAACCGTGCGACGGCGGTCACCGTGGCGCTCGCCGGCGTGATGATCCTGGTGGCCATCATGCTGACCGGCACGACGATTCGCATGAGTGCCGCCTCGCGTAAGAACGAGACCGAGATCATGCGACTGGTGGGAGCCTCGAACTGGACCATCCGCCTGCCGTTCGTGTTGGAAGGCGTGTTCGCGTCGCTGATTGGTTCGCTGCTCGCCTGCGGAACGTTGAGCGCCATGGTGAAGCTGTTCATCACGGATTGGCTGTCGAAGAGCGTGCAGTGGATGCCTCTGATCAACCAGAAGACGGTATGGCTGCTTGCACCGGCCCTTGTGGTGGGAGCCGTCGTGCTGTCGATCGTCGCGTCCAGCATCTCGCTGAGGAAGTACCTGAAGGCATAAACCGGCGGAGTGCTGAACGAGATGTTCAGCATATTTGAAGTTTGCTGGATACAATGTCGAAATAGGTGGATTTCGGGAAGGGAATACATGTCTAGGAAAATGACGAGACAGGTGCGGCCCATCGTTGGACTGATGCTTGCTTCGGCTATGTTCTGCGCCGGCGGCGTCGCGGTCGTCGCCGCGCCGGCTCCGCAGGCGCATGCCGTGAGCATGTCGGAATACCAGGCGAAGGTGTCGAACCACGCCAAGCTGAAGTCGCAGCTTGTCGGCGTGAGCAGCGATCTCGCCGACACGATTCTGCAGTTGGCCGATTTGAACGACAACCAGATTCCTGCGGCGGTCGAGGCCGCGGAATCTGCCCAGCAGGCGGCAGAACAGGCGCAGAGCCTGGCGGAAGCGACCACGCAGCGGTTGCAAGCGGCCCAGCAGGACAAGGCGAACCTTGAGGAGCAGATCAAACAGACCGGCTCCGACTATGATGACGCCAAGGCCGCCGTCGCGCAGCTCGCCCGCGAAAGCTTCCACGGCTCCAGCACGTCGGATGTGCTGGATTTCGTCACCGATTCGACGACCGCCGACGATTTCGTCAACAAGATGCAGTCACAGGCCGCGGTCACGCGAAGCGAATCCAACGCGGCAACCGACGCGGCGAACGAGCTGAACACGTCGATGAACCGCAAGGACCGTCTGGGCGCCATCGAACAGAAGATCACCCAGCTCAAGGAGCAGGCCGACCAGCAGGCGGCAAGCGCCCAGCAGGCGGCAAGCGAGGCCAGCGCCAAGCAGACCGCCCTGCAGAAGCTGCGTGACGAGGGCACGGCGAAACGTGAGAAGCTCGAATCGCAGAAGAGCCAGCTGACAACGCAGAGCGCCAAGGAAGCGGCGGACATCGTCGCCATGAAATCGCAGATCGATTCATGGAACAACCAGTACAACAATTCCAACAACGCCGCTGTCAACCCCAATAACAACCAGCAGCAGTCGCGTCCGAACAACAACACGAACTACAATCCCGCTCCCGCGCCTGCACCTGCGCCGGCTCCGACGCCCAATAACAACAATTCCGGCGGCGCCAGCGGCATGAACTATGCGGTGCCCGGCAATTGCCCGGCCGGTTCCGGATACTGCTACGGACACAACACCGGCAACACGGTCGGCGGTGCCGCGTATCCGTCCCGCCAGTGCACGCTGTGGGCATACCTGAGGCGTTCCCAGCTGAGCCTTCCGGTCGGCTCCTACATGGGCAACGGCGCCGATTGGGCCAATACCGCTCGTGGACTCGGATACCTGGTGAACAACACCCCGCATGTCGGCGCGGCGATGGTGTTCGCGCGCGGCCAAAGCGTAGGCGGACATTGGACCGCCGACTGGCAGTACGGCCACGTGGCCGTCGTGGAACGCGTGAACGCCGACGGTTCGGTCCTGATCTCCGAAGGCGGCACCGGCTTCGCGACGTTCCCGGCTTGGGAGACGATCTCCAACGCCGGAGCCTACCAGTACGTCCACTACTGACGGTTCCGTTCCAGACATGAAACCACGGCAAGCGCGCCGTCCGCATCGTCGGGCGACGCGCTTTCGTGATATGGTCGACGGAGTCGCGTTGCATACACTGATCGAAAGAACCGGGAAGGAGGTCCGACATGGCCAAGGAACAGGGAACCAAACCGATCGCGCAGAACAAGAAGGCGCGTCACGACTACGCCATCGAAGACAAGTATGAGGCCGGTCTCGTGTTGACCGGCACCGAAGTGAAGTCGCTTCGTGAAGGACGGGCGTCGCTGGCCGAATCGTTCATCACCATCGACCGTCGTGGGGAGATGTGGCTTGAGGGAGCCAACATTCCCGAATATCTCAACGGCACGTGGAACAACCACGCACCCAAACGCAAGCGCAAGCTGCTGCTGCATGCGGCGCAGATCGACAAGCTGGCCCGCCAAACCCAGGCCAAGGGATTCACCATCATTCCGCTGAGCCTGTATTTCAAAGACGGCCGTGTCAAGGTCGAGATCGCGCTCGCCCGAGGCAAGAAGGAATTCGACAAGCGCCAGTCGCTTCGCGAGGAGCAGGACAAGCGTGAGGCGCTGCGAGCCATGCGATACGCCAACAAGCAGGTGCGATAAATCGGAAAAAATCCGGTTTCACATAGTGAAAGAACGCCGATTCAGGAAAATTTTTGTAACACACCCTCTTTACGCTAGGATACGGTTCGGCTGAACAGGCCGATATGAATCCATAGGAGAGGGAACATGCAAGCAGGAAAAGCCCTGAAAACCGCCGCCGCGTTCATGTTGAGCGTGGCCATGCTCGCCACCGGCGCGGCATGCGGCACCAGCGACGACAGCGACGCCTCGGCGTCGAAATCCAGTTCGAAGTCCAGCGAACTGACCGGTTACGATGTTTCCGGCGTGAAGAAGGACGACGCGATCGCCAAAATGCTGCCAGATTATGTGACCAAGGACGGCAAGCTCACCATCGGCATGGATACGTCGTACGCGCCGGCCGAATTCCTGGCCGCGGACGGCAAGACGCCGGTCGGCTTCGACGTGGACATCGCCAAGGCGCTGGCCGGAGTGTTCGGTCTTGAGGCCGATCCGGAAACCGCGAACTTCGATTCGATTATTCCGGCCGTCGGCGCCAAGTATGACATCGGTATCTCGTCGTTCACCGTCACCAAGGAACGCCTCGAGGCGGTCGACTTCGTCAGCCACTTCAACGCCGGCTCCGCATGGGCCGTGAAGAAGGGCAACCCGAACAAGGTCGACACGTCCGATCTGTGCGGCAAGAAGGTGGCCGTGCAGACCGCCACCATGCAGGAGACCGCCGCCAACAAGATGGCCAAGCAATGCAAGGCAGACGGCAAGGCGGAGATGGACGTCATCTCCAGCAAGCTGCAGACCGATGTGACCACCAACGTCGTCACCGGCAAGGCCGACGTGTTCTACGCCGATTCGCCGGTCGCCGGCTACGCGATCGCGCAGACCGACGGCGAACTCGAAACGCTTGGCAAGACCGAAGGCATCGCCCCGGAAGGCATCGTCGTCAAGAAGGGCGACCAGCAGATGGACGAGGCCCTGCAGAAGGCCCTGCAGAAGCTCATCGACGACGGCACCTACATGAAGATCCTCAAGTACTGGGGTGTTCAGGACGGTGCCATCAGCAAGCCGGAGATCAACACCCCCGGCACCAACGAGTGAATGTTTCGGAACTTTTGCGTCCGTTAATACGCTCGTAGCAATCCGCTCTTAGGTTATGCCATAGCCACGTTTGGCTGGTTGATTTGGCTGGATTGAAGAGAGGACTTGCCATGATGAGGAACCTGAAAGGTTGGGCGGCGCTCGCGTTGAGCGCGGCGATGGTCGTCTCGATGGGAGCCTGCGGAACCTCCGACAAAACGGATTCCCAAGCTTCCGACGATTCGAATTCGTCGTCGACCACCGGTTACGACGTGTCCGGCGTGAAGAAGGACGAGAAGATCGCCAAGATGCTGCCGTCCTCCGTCACCAAGGACGGCAAGCTGACCGTCGGCATGGATACGTCGTACGCGCCGGCCGAGTTCCTGGCCGCGGACGGCAAGACGCCGGTCGGCTTCGACGTGGACATCGTCAAGGCGTTGGCGAAAACGTTCGGCCTCGAGGCGGATCCGCAGACGTCGAATTTCGATTCGATCATTCCATCAATCGGTTCGAAGTACGATATCGGCGTCTCGTCGTTCACCATTACCCCGGAACGCATGAAGGCCGTCGACTTCGTCAGCATGTTCAAGGCCGGTTCCACGTGGGTGGTCAAGAAGGGCAACCCAGGCAAGATCGACACGTCCGACCTGTGCGGATTGAAGATCGCGGTGCAGACCGGCACCACACAGGAGGAGGAAGTCAACAAGGGCGCCGAACAGTGCAAGGCGGACAACAAGCTTGACATCCAGATCCTGTCCAACAAGCTGCAGACCGATGTGACCACCAACGTCGTCACCGGCAAGGCCGACGTGTTCTACGCCGATTCGCCGGTCGCGGGTTATGCGATCTCCCAGACCGACGGCCAGCTTGAGGCCCTCGGTGAGGACGTCGGCGTGACCAAGGAGGCCGTGGCCATCAAGAAGGGTGATTCCGACACGGCCAAGGCGGTGCAGGCGGCCATGCAGAAGCTGATGGATGACGGCACGTACATGAAGATCCTCAAGCATTGGGGCGTCGAATCCGGCGCCGTCGACAAGGCCGAGATCAACCCGACCGATTTGGGCTGATCGGCGCACTGACGCTGCGGGCGTAGGGGCATCGGACGTATATAGATCGATGCCCCTACGCTTTTTGCCGATTAACGTCGGCGTAGCATTGCGGTTTTATCGTGTGCCTTTGGAATACTGGACGTCTGATTGGCAAATGGACGATTACCGTTCAGTGGATGGGAAGAGAATAGAAGGAGAACCCACTATGTCGTTGAAATTCAAATCGTTTGCCGCTCTCGCGCTGAGCGCGGCCATGATGTTCTCCGTCGCCGCATGCGGCACCACGGATTCCGGTGACGCCAAAAGCGACTCGAAGGCGAAGAACACCACCGTTGGTTACGATGTGAGCACCATCAAGAAGGATGACGAGCTGGCCAAGCTGGCCGCCTCTGCGAAGACCGTCAAGGACGGCGAGCTGTCCGTCGGCATGGAACTGTCCTATGCTCCGGCCGAATTCTACGCCGAAGACGGCAAGACCCCGGTCGGCTACGATGTGGACATGTCCAAGGCCATCGCCCAGACGCTGGGCCTGAAGCCGAAGATCGTCTCCTCCATGTTCGACACCATCGTCCCGTCCATCGGCTCCAAGTACGATCTGGGCATCACCGCCATGACCATCACCGAAGAGCGTCTGCAGTCCGTCGACTTCGTGAGCTACTACCGCGCCGGCTCCACGTGGGCCGTGCAGAAGGGCCAACCCGAAGAAGCTCGACACCTCCGACATGTGCGGCGCGAAGATCGCAGTGCAGACCGGCACCGTCCAGGAGGACGAGGCCAACAAGATCGCCAAGGGCTGCAAGGCCGACAAGAAGGCCGAAGTGATGTCTTACAAGCGTCAGGCCGAAGCCGCCACCGCAGTGGCCACCGGTAAGGCCGACGTGTTCTACGCCGATTCGCCGGTCGCGGGTTATGCGATCTCCCAGACCGACGGCCAGCTTGAGGCGCTCGGCGACGTTGAAGGCGTGGCCAAGCAGGGCATCGCCATCAAGAAGGGCGACCAGCAGCTCGACGAGGCCGTGCAGAAGGCCGTGCAGAAGCTGATGGATGACGGCACGTACATGAAGATCCTCAAGCATTGGGGTGTGGAATCCGGCGCTCTCGACAAGGCTGAGATCAATCCGACCGACCTCAACTGATCTCATCAGATAGATAGCAAAAAGGAAACAGCATCATGGCGAAGAAACAAGTCGACGGCGACGGCCTCGATATTCCCAATCGCATTAAAGCCTTGCCTGTCAAGCGTACGGGTCCGATCGTGGCGGCCATCATCGTCGCGCTCTTCGCCGCGATGCTGGTGCAGGCTTTGGTCACCAATCCGCGTTTCGAATGGAATGTGGTCTGGAAATACCTGTTCAACGAGAACGTACTGGAAGGCATCAAGTACACGCTGCTGCTGACCGTCATCTCGATGGTCATCGCCATCATTCTGGCGGTCATTCTGGCGGTCATGCGCAAATCCATCAACCCGGTGCTGCGCGGCGTGAGCTGGTTCTACATCTGGTTCTTCCGCGGAACCCCTGTGTACACGCAGCTGGTCTTCTGGGGTCTGTTCGCGGTGCTGGTGCCGCGTATCGGCGTGGGCATCCCGTTCACCTCAATCGAATTCTGGAGCATTGACTCCCAGTCTGTCATCACCGCGTTCAACGCCGCATGGCTGGGCTTGGCCCTGAACGAAGCCGCCTACCTGGCCGAAATCGTGCGCGCCGGCCTCGAGGCCGTCGATCCGGGGCAGACGGAAGCCGCAAAGGCCCTCGGCATGAAGCGCACGCTCATCATGCGTCGCATCGTGCTGCCGCAGGCCATGCGCATCATCATCCCGCCGACCGGCAACGAGTTCATCGGCATGCTGAAGACCACGTCGCTTGTCAACGCCGTGCCGTTCACGCTGGAACTGCAGTTCGCCACCACGGCGATCGCGACCCGTCTGTACAAGCCGATTCCGCTGCTGATCGTGGCCTGCATCTGGTACCTGGTCATCACCTCCATCCTGATGGTCATCCAGTCGCGACTCGAAAAGCACTTCGGCAAGGGCTTCGACGCCCGTCCCGCCGGAGCCCGCGGCAAGCGCACGCCGCTGCCGGGCAAGACCTTCGGCGAACCCAAGGATGACGTCGACAAGCAGAACGAAGCCACGTTCGCGGGAATGACCGCGTGAGGGGAATGACCATGAGCGAAATCACAACCAACGAAATCGTTCCCGCCGTCAAGGCGACCCAGGTGCACAAGGCCTTCGGCAACCTGCACGTGCTCAAAGGCATCGACATGACCGTCATGCCCGGCACCGTCACCGTGATTCTCGGACCGTCCGGTTCAATCCGTAACTATGTGATGAATATGATCAGAGAGACGTACGGAACCTTTGGTTTTTCCGCAATTGAAACTCCCTGTGTAGAACATATTGAGAATCTCTGCAGCAAGCAGGGCGGTGAAAATGAAAAACTGATCTTCAAGATCATGAAGAGAGGCGAGAAACTGAAACTGGATACTGCAAAAACAGAGAATGATCTGACAGATTCCGGACTTCGCTATGACCTGACCGTACCGCTTTCCAGATATTATTCCAATAATGCAAACGAGCTTCCGGCTCCGTTTAAGGCACTTCAGATGGGAAATGTATGGAGAGCTGACCGTCCGCAGAGAGGTCGTTCCGTCAGTTATGCAGTGTGATATCGATATCCTGGGTGAGCCGACCTATCTTGCTGAGATCGAGCTTGTACTTGCAACTACAACACTTCTTGGAAAACTGGATTTCCAGAACTTTACGATCCGTATCAATGACAGAAGGATCCTGAAGGCAATGGCTCAGTACAGCGGATTCCCGGCAGAGAGCTTTGATACTGTCTTTATTATTCTTGACAAGATGGATAAGATCGGCATCGAGGGAGTTGCAGAGGAGCTTGAGAAAGAGGGCTTTGCGAAAGAGAGCATTGACACTTATCTTGGACTTTTCCGTGAGATCACCAACGATGTTGAGGGTGTCCGTTATATTAAAGAAAAACTTTCTGATGTTCTGGAAGCAGGTATTGCAGAGGATCTTGAAACGATCATCAATACTGTAGAATCTGTAAAAACAGCAGACTTCAAAATGTCCTTTGACCCTACACTGGTACGTGGAATGTCCTATTACACAGGTCCGATCTTTGAGATTTCCATGGATGAGTTCGGCGGAAGCGTCGGTGGAGGCGGACGTTACGATGAGATGATCGGTAAATTTACAGGAAATAATACCTGTGCTTGTGGTTTCTCCATTGGATTTGAGAGAATCGTTATGCTGCTTCTTGAGAGAGGCTATGAGATTCCAACCAAGAATGGCAAGAAAGCATATCTGATCGAGAAGAACATGCCGGCAGACAAGCTTCTGAACATCCTGAAACAGGCAACTGAGGAAAGAAGTGCAGGTACACAGATCAATATCTCTTATCATGCAAAAAAGAACCAAAAAAATTCCAGAAAGACCAGCTGGCAGCAGATGGTTATACAGAGTATGTAGAGATTTTTTAACAGAGACTGAAACTGCCCCGTCTGAAAACGGAGATAGCAGAGTAAATTAAAATGACTATGGAAAAAATAGCCAGAGGAGGATAAAGAGATGGCTGAAAGCATGCAGGGACTGCACAGAACCTGCCGATGTGCAGAAGTGACCACAGAGATGGTCGGAAAAGAAGTAACATTAATGGGATGGGTGGCCAAAAGCCAGAAATAAAGGAGGTCTTGTATTTGTGGATCTTCGTGACCGTTCCGGGATCATGCAGCTGAATTTTTGAGAATGGCAGCATTGACGAGGAAGGCTTTACAAAAGCAGGTAAACTGCGTAGTGAGTTTGTTATTGCTGTAACCGGTACCGTAGAGAAACGTGGAGGAGCAGTAAACGAGAATCTTGCAACTGGCGAGATCGAGCTTCGTGTAAAATCCCTCCGTGTGTTCTTGCTGAGGCAGATGTTCCTCCATTCCCGATCGAGGAGAATAGCAAGACAAAAGATGAGATCCGACTTAAATATCGTTATCTTGATTTAAGAAGACCGGATCTTCAGAGAAATATTATGATGAAGAGCAAGGTTGCCCAGCTTACAAGACAGTTCTTTACAGAAGAGGGATTTCTTGAGATTGAGACACCGATGCTTGGAAAGAGTACTCCTGAGGGAGCCAGAGACTATCTGGTACCATCACGTGTTCATCCGGGAAGCTTCTATGGCCTTCCACAGTCTCCGCAGCTGTACAAGCAGCTTCTGATGTGCTCCGGATTTGATCGTTATATCCAGATCGCAAGATGCTTCCGTGATGAGGATCTTCGTGCTGACCGTCAGCCGGAGTTCACACAGATCGATATGGAGCTTTCCTTTGTTGATGTAGACGATGTTATCGATGTTAACGAGAGATATCTTGCATTCCTGTTCAAAGAAGTTCTGGATATCGATGTAAAACTACCCGATCCAGAGAATTACCTGGCAGGAAGCTATGGATCGATTTTGGTTCCGACAAGCCGGATATGCGTTTCGGTATGGAACTTCATGATGTCAGTGATATCGTCAAAAGACTGCGGATTTGGTGTGTTCACAGGTGCGCTTGAGAATGGCGGAAGTGTTCGTGGTATCAATGCAGAAGGTCAGGGCGCAATGCCGAGAAAGAAG
>ENA-OQES01000425-OQES01000425.1-human-gut-metagenome-genome-assembly--contig:-NODE-425-length-17969-cov-7.609965_pt1 | contig 17969 bp, 20 predicted proteins | sample MGYA00242798_ERZ504641 | MGnify/ENA primary metagenome ERZ504641 (study PRJEB26092, sample SAMD00036327) | human gut metagenome | host: Homo sapiens | study: EMG produced TPA metagenomics assembly of... | reverse complement strand
CTGGGTGACAATATCATCAATCGTTTCTAAACTCAAGTTTAGCTTATGTCCATATTCAGCAGCCCAACACCCTGTACAGTGCAAATTACACGCCGACGTTGGATCTAATAATATAGCCCACGGAACATTACAATTTTCTTTCTCACGAACTTCATTTTGAATTGCGGAGCCTTTCAAGGCAGAATTAACAATGAAATTCTGAAAAAATGTTTTTCTCACACCTGCATCCAACTGGTATGCTTTCATAATCAACTGATACCAGTTTCCTTTTTCTTCGATTGCCTTACGAAATGCTGCCCTTTGTCCCTCATACCAACCATCCGGTAATACTTGATCCATGAGCCGCATTGCTTTCGGAATATTTTCCTCCGGATTCTTTTCCAGATATTCTAATGCAGTATGTACCGCTGCTGAAAAAGCTGTATTTTTTACTGAATCTATAATGTTCATTTTCATTTGTCTGCTGATTATTTATTTGCCATCAGCTTTTTCCTTTCATTTTTCTAATTAAACTTTTCCCTGCAATTACCGCTATAACAAAAAGTCCTGCAAAACAAACCCAATTTTTTATACTTCATATCACTTACCTCACACTAAAATCCCAACTTGATAAACTGCAAATGTCACTATCCATGCCACCACCAACTGAAACATTGCGGACAGTAACATCCAACGTGTGCTTCCTGATTCCTTGCGTATCGTTGCAAGAGCCGCCATACATGGAATATATAGTAGGCAAAAAATCATCAGACAGAACGCATTGAGTTGTCCAAACCCTGCACTTCCCAATATGCCTTCCAGTGTATCCATACCAGCTCCGGAATTGATGTTTGAAACTCCAAACAAGACTGCACAACTGGAAACCACAACCTCTTTTGCAGAAATGCCTGCGATCAGAGCTACCGTAATCTGCCAAAATCCCAATCCTATTGGTGCAAAAAACGGTACTAGCCCATGTCCCAAAATAGCGCCGAAACTATCCGACATATCCGTTGTATATCCATGTGGTCCGAAATTCAAGATTATCCACATCAGGATAGATGCTATAAAAATAGTAGTTCCTGCTTTCGTAAGATAATCTTTTACCTTCTCCCATACATAAATTGCTACTGTTCTGGAACTGGGGATTTTATACTCCGGTAATTCAATCAACAAATAATTTTCTGATTTCTTTTTATCAATCAGATGTATTATGGCGGCCACCAAAATCGCAACCACTAACCCGATCAAATACATGGAATATGCAACCAGCATAGCACGTTCTTTGAAAAACATTTCTGCAAACAGTATGTAGATAGGCAGGCGGGCGCTACAGCTCATAAACGGCGTAATCAACATTACTTTAAAACGATCACGCCTGCTTTCCAGTGCCCTTGATGCCATAATTGCCGGGACTGTACAACCAAAGCCTAAAATCATAGGAATAAAGGCTCTTCCAGACAGTCCAAGTTTACTCATAATTCCTTCCATAACATAAGCTACTCGCGCCATATATCCGCTGTCCTCTAAAAAAGCCAACGCAAGAAATAAAATGAAAATGTTCGGAAGAAATGTCAATATACCGCCCACTCCTGCAAGAATACCGTCTACAATCAGCGAACGAATTACTTCATTTACCTGTGCTGCAACCAGACCTTTCTCTATCCATAGAGACAGATTTTCAATTCCTATCTCTAAATACCCTTTCAGCCAGTCCCCAACAGTAAATGTCAGAAGAAACACTACCGCCATAATGCCTAGAAAGATTGGAACACCCCATACACGATGAGTCAGCACCTTATCCGCTTTTTCAGTCAAAGCATCCTGGCGATCTTTATTTACCAACACTTCTCTTATAATTTCTTGAATAAAATCATATTTCTCATTGATAATATCCGATTCATAGCTCCGGTCAATTACATCTGGCAAATGAACAGGGTAACTCTTCGTAATCTCCCGATCCATTTCCAGTAACTTAATAGCATACCAACGGTAATTTTTTAGTTTTGGATAGTTTATTTTCAGTGCATCCATAATAAGATCAATCTTATCCTCAATCTTATCGCTGTAAACCATTGCATATTCTGCATGATGGTTATGCCGATGCCTTGACTGATCTTTATGATGGTGAACCAAACATTGCGGATCGTTGCAATCCTTATGATGTGCTGCTGCATGAAGCAGCACATCCAATCCCGTCCGTTTTCTCGCAGAGACGGGAATCACCGGGATTCCCAACATTTCCGGCAGTCTGTGTGTGTCGATTTCCATCCCACGCTTTTCTACAATGTCCATCATATTCAGTGCCATAACTACTGGTTTTCCAAGTTCCAATAACTGTAATGTCAAATATAGATTACGCTCCAGTGCCGAAGCATCTACCACGTCAATAATCATATCAACTTCATCACTCAATATAAACTGTCTGGATACCTGCTCTTCCATTGTATAAGAAGTCAGACTGTATGTACCCGGAAGATCAACCAGACGAATATTCAGATTATGATCTCTGATTGCTCCTTCCACTTTTTCGACAGTAACCCCCGGCCAATTCGCCACTTTTAAATTTGCGCCTGTATAAGCATTAAAAAGTGTTGTCTTTCCACAGTTTGGGTTCCCGATGAAGCCGATTGTCAAATTCTCTTTCATCGAAATTCATCCCTCCTACATAGCAACCGAAATATGTTCTGTTATATTGCGCCCAAGTGCAAAACGTGTTCCCCGTACTTTTACAATCAAAATCCCCTTGCTTTTACTATTCAAAACTGTGACAGAAGTACCACGAGTCATTCCAAGAGCTTCCAGACGTTTTTCAATTCCTGTAGGAAGCCCAATGTCTTTAACAATATATTGGGTTTCTTTTTTGCCATCTGAAAGATACATTTTAATTCCCCCTCTATTGCTTTATTCCGTTGGTTCCGGGCATCTTCCGAAATTCTGAAAGCATCATCAAAACAGTAATCACTACAAGAATTGCATCTGTCAGGGCAATCGCCAGCCATACACCACGAATACCCATACCGCCCACCATCGGAAGGACAATACACAGAGGGATAAACAAAATAATCTGACGGAACAATACCAACCACGTCGCCTTATTGGCTTTGCCCAAAGACTGGAACAATGTCACAGCAATCAGAAAACTTCCCTGAAGAATATAGGTGCTGAACATAATACGGAAATTCGTTGCCCCCGAAACAGCTACACCTGGCGTTGTAATAAACATAGACAATACTTTACCCGGAAACAGTTCTGCCGGAATATAAAATACAAGGGATAGTATTGTGGCGGCAGCAATAAATACACGTGTCAGAGTTTTTACCCTGTCATATTCCTTTGCACCATAATTCGTTCCTGCCGCTGGCTGGAATCCCTGACTGATTCCCCATAATGGAACAAAAGAGAAATTCCAGAACCGAAGCGCCGCACCGAGAAGGATCTGTGAATTTTCCCCTCCATAATTAGCGGCTACACGATAAATGACTGTTTGCTGTACTAATGTCAATATCTGCATCAATAACGCAGATACGCCAACAGAAAGAACCTGCGGCAGAAGCTCTCCATCAATCCGAATACGTCCAATCTTTACATTAGGACTTTTCTTTCTGAAATACCATAACGTAATAACCGCCTGAACAAACTGTGAAAACACCGTTGCATATGCTGCCGCCTCGATGCCCAAACCGTAAGGCTTCAAAACTGTAATAAATATTGGATCAAGAATAATATTCAAAATGGCACCGCTGGCAATAATTGTCATTGCCTTTTTTAACTGACCCTCCCCACGAATGACCATATTAGCACTCTGGAAAAAATTCACAAACAAAGAGCCTGCAAATACGATCCGCAGATATTTTTCTGCATAATTTAAAATATTATCGCTTGCTCCAGCAAGAGATAAAAGCTGACGGGTAAACACCATTCCTACAATGGTATAAATTACTGACAATAAAAGTACCATTGCCACCAAATTTCCCATAATCTTTTTGATCGTTCTTTCATCTTTTTTACCAATCGCTCGTGAAAGTACCGAAGCGGAACCAACGCCCAGCATTGCGGCAGAACCTGCATTTATCAAAGTAAATGGATATGATACCGATACAGCTCCCATCTGAGCCGCACCTACCATCTGCCCGACAAAAATGGAATCCATCATGTTATATAACCCAACCACCACCATACCGAGAACTGCCGGAATACTAAGTTCAATCATCAGTGAAATTGGATTTTTTGTTAATAATTTTGTTCTTGTATCAAGTGACTGTTTCATCACTGTTACCTCCTTGTTTATTAGCCATGTCTAACCACCTAAAGTATATAAAATTCGGTTTGTTTTGTACGCTCCCAAAAGAAGAAATCACAATCCAATCGGAAGAATTAAGGGCAGAAAAGCCTTTTTTCTCTCTGCCCTCCGGCATCATTGTGCCATCTTCTCCAACACTTTTAATGCTTCCTCCAATTTCGGATTTTCAACATCTGTCTGCAAAGCCTCCCGGACACAGTTTCGGATATGTGCCTGTAATATTTGTTGGTTAGCGCTTTTTAACAGGGCTTGTGTTGCCTGAAGCTGATTGGATATGTCCACACAGTACCGATCTTCCTCAATCATCTGCAGAATACCGTCAATCTGCCCTCTGGCAATTTTCAATTTATGAATAACTTCTCCCTTTTTTGCTTTCATTGGAATTTCCTCTTATTGAATACTGATAAGCTGATAACCAGCATCCTCTACAGCCTCTTTCAACATGGCATCCGATACGTCTCCGTTAAGTTGAATACGTGCAGATTTCTCTGCAAGGCTGACTGTGACCTCACTGATTCCCGCAAGCTCTCTTAATGCTTTCTCCACGTGTTTTACACAATTCATACAAACCATACCTTCAATATTTAATACTTTTTCCATTTGACTCGCTCCTTTGTTTTCTTTTTTATCATTTTCCTGTCTAAATTCCATATCTGTATTTTCATGGGACGTATGCTTTGCCTTAAACCACCTAAGCCGCAGTGCATTCGACACTACAAATACGGAACTGAAACTCATGGCAAATGCTCCAATCATTGGATTCAATTTCAATCCAAATGGCAGATAAAACAATCCTGCTGCCACCGGAATACCAATGATATTATAAATAAACGCCCAAAATAGATTTTGCTTGATATTGCGTATTACCGCCTTGCTAAGTTGGATCGCCGTAGATACATCGAGCAAATCACTTTTCATTAAAACAATATCTGCCGATTCTATTGCAATATCTGTTCCTGCTCCAATGGCAATCCCCACATCTGCCCTTGCAAGCGCTGGGGCGTCATTAATTCCATCGCCAACCATCGTCACTTTTTTTCCACTGTCTTGCAAACGGCGGATTTCTTTCTCTTTGTCCTGTGGAAAGACTTCCGCTACAACACGATTTACACCAACCTGACGTTGAATTGCTTCCGCTGTTTTCCTATTGTCCCCGGTCAGCATTACCACTTCAATTCCCATACCCGACAATTCCTGGACTGCCTGACGGCTGGTAGGTTTTACAACATCTGCCACAGCAATCACACCCATCAGTTCCTTACCACGTGCAAAAAATAATGGTGTTTTTCCCTCTTCCGCCATAGCATCCCCAAGCGATTGCAAGACTCCTCCAGAAATGCCATTTGCCTCAAGCAATCTGCGATTTCCAGCAAAGCAAATCTCGTTTTCTATTTCTCCTATAATTCCCTGTCCGGGAACCTGTCTAAAATTTTCAACAGGAAGGAAAGAAATTCTCTCGTTTTCAGCTTCTTTCACAATCGACTCTGCCAGCGGATGTTCTGACAATTTTTCTAAGGATGCCGCAATCTGCAATAGTTCATTTTGTCCGATTCCATCTCTACATAGGAGATTCGTAACACTCGGCGTTCCCTCTGTAATCGTTCCGGTTTTATCTAAAACTACTGTATTGATGTTATGAGCTGTTTCCAAAGCCTCCGCTGATTTTATCAGGATACCATTTGCTGCCCCTTTTCCAGTTCCCACCATAATTGCCGTAGGTGTGGCAAGCCCTAACGCACATGGACAGGAAATAACCAAAATTGAGATTCCAATAGAAAGAGCAAATTCAAATCCATATCCCAACAACAGCCATATGATAGCCGAAACCAGGGCGATACTGATAACCACTGGTACAAATACCCCGCTTACTCTATCTGCCAATTTTGCGATTGGAGCCTTTGAACTTGTAGCTTCGTCCACCAGATGGACAATCTGCGAAAGCGTTGTATCATCCCCAACCTTTGTAGCCTGCATTTTAAAATATCCGGACTTATTCAAGGTTGCACCGATAACTTTATCCCCTATATGCTTTTCCACCGGAATACTTTCACCTGTTAAGGCAGATTCATCTACAGAAGAAGCCCCTTCTACCACTACGCCATCCACTGGCACTGCTTCTCCAGCTTTCACAATCAGCGTTTCGCCAGCTTGTACTTCCTCTACCGGAATCGTAATCTCCTGTCCATTGCGTTCAACAACTGCCGTTTTAGGGGCTAAATTCATCAGCTTTGTAATTGCGTCTGATGTTTTTCCCTTTGCACGTGCCTCCAGCGTCTTTCCTAATGTGATCAGTGTCAGAATCATGCCTGCTGATTCAAAATACAAATCCATCATAAAGCTGTGGACAGTTTCCATATCTCCATGTCCAAATCCAATCCCTATTTTGTAAATAGCATAAATCCCATAAATAATTGCCGCACTGGAGCCAATAGCAATCAGAGAATCCATGTTTGGAGAACCATGAAGCAATGTCTTAAATCCCATCTTGTAATACTTAAAATTCACAAATACTACAGGAATTAAAAGCAGGAATTGCGTAAAAGCAAAGCTCATTGCATTTTCCATTCCAAGAAGAAATGCAGGCAGTGGCCACCCCATCATATGCCCCATTGATATATAAAACAAAGGTATCGTAAAAAAACAGCAGATAAAAGCAGGCGTTGTTTCATTTGTTTATGGTCTTTCTGCGCCGTACTAATTTCTGGTTTTCCAGCCGCAACAGCAGGTTTACTACCACTCTGTGCAAGTGTTTTTGGAATTGCACCATATCCTGCTTTTTCTACCGCCTGAATAATTCCCGATGTATCTAAAATAGATTCATCATAAGATGCAACCATACTGTTTTTTAAATAAATTAACAGATACTTCTTTTATTCCGGGAAGTTTACTCACGCTCTTTTCAATTCTTGCAGAGCAGGCAGAGCAAGTCATTCCTGTAACATCAAATTGCTCTTTTTTCAATTTCATCCCTTCTTTCTCTTTAAAATTGGGTACCCGTCCCCCGTAGGGAACGTAGTCATTATAAACACTGGATTTACGTTTTGTACGCTCCATAGGGAAGTATTTTTTATCCAAAAAGAAATATATTTTTTCTCTAAATCCAATCAGTAGGTTTTGCGATCCAAAAGGTAATATCTGTTTCCAATCCGTTGACTTTTTCCTTTATCGTGCATATACTTGCGGCATGAACGATTAAACATTCTTTTAATTGTTCAGTCATGTCAAACCAACTAAAATTACTAAGAAAGGGGAATAATCCTTATGAAAAAAACAATCAAGTTACTCGATCTTGACTGCGGACACTGTGCCGCAAAGATCGAAACTGCTGTAAAGAAGATTGATGGCGTCACAAATGTATCCGTAAACTTTATGAACCAGAAAATGATACTCGAAGCGCCGGATGACAAATTTGATGCTATCCTGACCGAAGCAAAGGCACTGATCAAAAAAAGTCGAGCCGGATGTAACTGTAAAGGTATAAACGAAGCTGGACACCGGCTGCCGTATCCCGGTAGCTGGTGTTTTTACATCAGAAAGGAGACTATAGATTATGACACGAAAGCAAAAACATTTGCTTGCACGAATTGTCATAGCGGCAATTCTAATTTTTTGCAGGCAGCCTGTTTTACCTTCCTGAATATATGGAGGCAGGCATCTTCCTTATCTGCTACATTGTTGTTGGATGGGATATTGTATGGAAAGCAATCACGAACATTCTTCATGGACAGGTATTCGATGAAAATTTTTTAATGACGATTGCCACTATCGGCGCATTGGTTCTGGGAGAACATTCAGAAGGCGTAGCTGTAATGTTGTTTTATCAAGTTGGTGAATGGTTCCAGTCTTATGCCGTTTCCAAATCTCGAAAATCCATTGCAAGTTTAATGGATATTCGTCCGGACTATGCGAATGTACAGCGTAATGGGGAATTGATACAGGTCGATCCTGATGAAGTCCAAATTGGAGACACAATCATAGTAAAACCGGGAGAACGGATTCCACTGGACGGAACTATTCTGAAAGGTTCCTCTGCATTAGATACCTCTGCGCTTACCGGAGAATCCATGCCTCGTGAGGTAGAGCCGGGAATGGAAGTCATAAGTGGCTGCATTAACCAGACCGGGATTTTAACAATTTGCACAACTAAGGAATTTGGAGAATCCACCGTAGCAAAAATTCTTGATCTAGTAGAAAATGCAAGTGATCAAAAAAGGACGGACAGAGAATTTTATTACCCGCTTTGCCCGCTACTACACCCCTGCTGTAGTATTTGCGGCATTAGCTCTGGCAATCCTTCCCCCATTTATTACCGGACAGGCATTCAGCATATGGATTTACCGGGCATTAACTTTTCTGGTTATCTCCTGTCCTTGTGCGCTTGTTATCTCCATACCGCTTAGTTTCTTTGGTGGTATTGGGGGAGCATCTAAAATCGGTGTTTTGGTAAAAGGCAGCAATTATCTGGAATCATTAGCTCATGCTGAATATGTGGTTTTTGATAAAACAGGGACTTTGACAAAAGGCTCTTTTGCTGTCAGTGAGATTCATCCAAACGGCATAAAAGACATACAGCTTTTGGAACTTGCCGCATACGCAGAAGATTATTCTAATCATCCGATTTCGCTTTCCATAAAAAAGGCATACGGAAAAGAGATCGACCATAATCGCATCGGGGATATTCAAGAAGTTGCAGGACACGGTGTGCGTACTGTCATTGACAATAATACAGTTCTGGCTGGCAATGCTAAACTAATGAAACGAGAAAACATTCGTTATATCCCTTGCACTTCCATTGGTACGGTTGTTTACATTGCCTGTAACGGCAAATATGCCGGATGTATTGTCATTGAGGATGAAATCAAAACAGATGCTCCAGCGGCAATCAAGGATTTGAAATCTTCCGGTGTACGCAAAACTATTATGCTTACCGGAGACGCAGATGCCGTAGGTCAGAAAGTTTCTGCCCGTCTCGGTCTGGATCAGGCATATACGGAACTTCTTCCTGCGGATAAAGTTGAACGGGTAGAGGAACTGTTGAAACAAAAAAGCGAAAAAGGAAAACTGGTATTTGTCGGAGACGGAATCAACGATGCTCCTGTGCTGGCACGGGCAGATGTAGGAATTGCAATGGGCGGTTTGGGTTCTGATGCGGCGATTGAAGCGGCTGATATTGTTTTAATGACAGACGAGCCCTCCAAAATTGCCTCTGTAATACGAATTGCTAGAAAGACCATCCGCATCGCAAACCAAAATATCGTATTTGCTTTAGGTGTAAAATTCCTGGTACTGATTTTAGGGGCTTTGGGATATGCAAATATGTGGGCGGCTGTGTTCGCTGATGTTGGTGTTTCTGTTATTGCTATTTTAAACGCAATTCGTGCCATGAAAGTAAAACGTTTAGACGCATCCACGCTGTCTTAACTGGTTTAGAAATGCGCCGCATTTTGAAGTAAAAGCGGCGCATTTCCTCAAACTTCCGTTGGATAAGGAATTAGATTATTGATTTGTCGGACAGGATATTTCAAATAACGCATCAACAGAACGATGTATAATTTTGCCTGCGGGGTATCTGAAAGGTGTAATATACCTCTTTTCCTTCTCTGCGGCTAATAATAATTCCACTTTTCTTTTAAAATACGCAGATGATGGGACACAGCCGGAGCACTCATGTCAACAGCCGCCGCTATGTTGCATACACATTCCTCGCAATGGCGCCACCTGAAACATTATGCTGCCATTGAGTGGGAATTATGCACCGGAACTCTCCTCTATATCCGGGAATTTCTGGCCCGTCAGGCGGCAAAACGGTGAAGTTTATTATATTTTAAGAGAAAAGTTATGGAATAATGGGATTGTATCATGTATAATGATTTTTGAATGAAGAAGCCGATTTTCTCCGGCCGGGGGGAAAATGAGTGAACAGCTTAACAAAAGGTGATATACAATGATAAAAGATAACCAGAAAAGCCTGAACCATGTTCAGGTTCTTCTGGATGCAGTGGTAACAGCAGTAGCCTATATACTGGCGTGGTTTATTATCGTCAGCGGAAAGGTAGTGCCTTTAAGAGGAGCAACTCTGGAGCCGGGACCTTATTTTCTGGCACTTATATTTATTGTTCCTGTTTATCTGATCTTAAATGGCTGTTTTCATCTGTATGTACCAAAGCGCATCCAGGGAAGAAGGGTTGAATTTGCCAATATCTGTAAGGCAAATGTGATCGGCCTGATGCTTTTACGCTGATCCTTTTCGGCGGAAGAAGCTTTATTGTACATCTGGGGTATTTCTCCACCAGAATGCTCCTGGTGTTTTTTGTTTTAAATATACTTCTTCTGGCAGGAGAACGACTGGCGATCCGCCTGTTCTTACGTTCTCTTCGTACCAATGGTTACAACCAGAAGCATGTGCTCTTAATCGGTTACAGCCGTGCGGCAGAAGGTTTTATTGACCGTGTGACTTTAAATCCGGAATGGGGCTATCATATCCAGGGTATCCTGGATGACCATAAAAAGCAGGTTATGTTTACAAGAAAGTCCAGGTTTTAGGACCGATCTCCCATTTGGAGACCTTTCTTGCAGCGAATACCTTAGACGAGATCGTTATTACTTTAAGTATCGGTGAATATGCAAATCTGGAACAGATCGTTGCGGCCTGTGAAAAGTCAGGTGTGCATACCAAATTTATTCCGGATTACAATAACATTATCCCTACGATCCCTTATATGGAAGATCTTCAGGGACTTCCGGTGATCCATATCCGCCATGTACCTCTTACCAGCGTATTTAATGCAACTATAAAGCGTATGGTAGATATCTGTGGCGCACTGTTTGGAATCATCCTGTTTTCGCCTCTTATGCTGCTGACAGCAGCATTGATCAAACTTACTTCTCCAGGTCCGATCATTTACAGCCAGGAGAGGATCGGACTGCACAACCGTCCTTTTAAAATGTTTAAATTCCGTTCCATGGAAGTACAGGATCCAAATAAAGAAAAGAACCAGTGGACAACCCCTCATGATCCCCGTGTTACTCCGGTAGGCCGTTTTATACGAAAGACCAGTATTGATGAGATGCCTCAGTTTTTTAACATTCTCATTGGAGATATGAGCCTGGTTGGTCCAAGGCCGGAGCGGCCTCTTTTTGTAGAAAAGTTTAAAGAAGAGATCCCACGTTATATGATCAAGCACCAGGTAAGACCAGGTCTTACAGGCTGGGCGCAGGTCAATGGTTACAGGGGAGATACTTCTATTACAAAGAGGATCGAGCACGACCTGTATTACATTGAAAACTGGAGCCTTGGATTTGATTTTAAGATCATGTTCCTGACGATATTCAAAGGCTTTATTAATAAAAACGCATACTAGAATGACAGCGGTCTGACTGCTGTTATCACTACAATGAGGAAACGTACATGAATCACGACTTTGATAATGAATTTGAAACGGATGACGAGTTAAAAAGAGGGCGCAGCCGCAGAAAAGACGGAAGGAAATACGTTTCTTCCGGACTTACCGGCAGAACAGGCAGTACAGGAAGAGGCAGCCGGACTGCAAGGACGGCAGCCAGGTCCGGGAAAGCCGCTTAAGGACCATTATCATTTTTATTGTGGCAGAGATCATTGCACTGGCACTGATCGGCGCAGGCTGGTATGGAAAGCGTATGATGTCCCTGATGCAGACGGATACAGAGTTTAATAAGTCTGATATGACAAATCCTTATATCTCTGTGGAAAAAGAGCAGGCTATGAAGGGATACTGGACCGTAGCTCTTTTTGGTGTGGACAGCCGTGACAGTTCTGTGGGCAAAGGAAATATGTCCGATGTTATCATCATCTGCAATATCAATCAGGAAACAGGGGAGATCAAACTGGTCAGCCTTTTCCGTGATACGTATCTGAATGTAGATGATAAAAATGGTTACAACAAGATCAACCAGGCTTACTTCAGAGGCGGCCCGAAACAGGCAGTAGAAGCCTTAAACAGAAACCTGGATCTGGAGATCAATGATTATGCTACATTTAACTGGAAAGCAGTAGCAGATGCCATTAATATCCTGGGCGGTGTAGATGTGGAACTGAGCAAGGCGGAGTTTTATTATATCAATGCCTATATTACAGAAACAGTAGAGTCTACAGGTGTTGGCTCTTATCAGTTAAAGAGCGCAGGCCCGAACCATTTAGACGGTATCCAGGCAGTTGCCTATGCACGCTTAAGAAAGATGGATACAGACTTTGCAAGAACAGAACGTCAGAGAAAGATCATCCAGTTAAGCTTTGATAAATTAAGACAGGCAAACTTTTCTGTTGTTAATAATGTAATGGAAGTGGTATTCCCACAGATCTTAAGCAGTATCACATTAGATGATGTGATCCCGGCTGCAAAGAACCTGACCCGTTATCATATCGGTGATACCGCCGGCTTCCCTGAGGCAAGAAGTGATGCCAATATGGGTAAAAAGGGTGACTGTGTCATTCCGCAGACCTTAGAGAGCAATGTGGTTTCTCTTCACAAGTTCCTGTTTGGTGACGAAAATTACACCCCAAGTGATATGGTAAAGAAGATCAGCGCAAAGATTGCTTCTGATACAGGTCTGTATAAAGAAGGAAAGCCGGTAGGTGATGTTGGTACAGATGGCGGTTATATTCCTAAGACTACAGAGGCAAAGAAAGAAGACAAGACAACAGCGGACGGCTCAGAAAGCAGTTCTTCTTCTGAAAAGAACAATGAAAGTACTTCTTCCACAAAAGAGAGTATTATTGACGGTGAAACTGATTTTGAGTATGAAACAGATGAAGATGGAAATGTGATCGATCCTCCGGAAGATTATATACCACCAACCAGTAAACATTCTTCTGAAACGACCCAGAGTTCTCATACAGGTGAAAGCAGTCAGGCCCATCCGGGAGAGACTACAAAGGCAGCCCATCCGGGAGACTCCACAGAAAGCTTAAAGCCTACGGTTCCAAGCGGTACGCTGTCACCTTCCCGTACCACAGAAGCGGCAACTACAGAGGCTGCTACAAAACCATATGGACCGGGAAGCAGTGAAACAACAGCAGCTTCATCCTTCAATCCTGGAAACAGCATCAAAGAAGAGAATGTAGGCGGTCCGGGAGAGATGATCTCACCGGCAGCTTAATAAGCATTAAAAGATAACACCAAAGTTTAAGAAAGAGATTTCGTGAAAGCAGGGAGAATTCCTCTTTTGCGGGATCTCATTTTTGGAAGGAGAACAGATCATATATGAGGAAAAACAATTTGTTGAAAAAGACAGCCTGGATCGTTCTTTCCGCAGTCCATTTTTGGAACCGTGGCAGGAACGGTTATGACCGGGATCCAGATTGCGTCTTCCGGAATGGTTTCCCAGATTTTTTGCGATCGTTGCGTCAGATGAGGATACAGTAAAGGCGGAGGGAGAAGCACTGCCGCCTCCAGAACCATTTCCGGGAGAAAAGATACCGGAAACATTTCCACAGGCAGCAGACATTCCGGCACCGTCAACGGATGTTTCAGAGATCGTAGAAGAGGCAATGCCAACGGTTGTGGCAGTTGCCAGCACAGCCGTTTACCAGACTCCGGATTACGGATACAGCTGGTTTTTCGGAGGCGGAAGCCAGTCTTATGAGGTGCCAAGCAGTGGTTCCGGGATCATCATTGGTAAAAATGATACGGAACTGCTGATCGTGACCAATAATCATGTAGTGAAGGACACAGTATCATTAAAGATCACATTTGTAGATGATACAGCTGTGGATGCTGCGGTAAAGGGGACAGATGCAGATACAGATCTGGCAGTTATTTCCATCCCGATAGATCAGATCCCCACAGGGAAACCCCAGGATAAGTTAAGCCGTTGCAAGGCTTAGGGGACTCAGACAGCTTAAAAGTAGGACAGGGCGTGATCGCCATTGGAAATGCTCTTGGGTATGGCCAGTCCGTTACAGTGGATATGTAAGCGCCTTAAACCGGGAAGTACAGACTTCCGACGGAAATACAAGAGTCCTGCTTCAGACAGATGCAGCCATCAATCCGGGAAACAGTGGTGGCGCCCTTTTGAACATGAAAGGGGAAGTGATCGGCATCAATGCGGCTAAATATTCCTCCACAGAAGTAGAAGGGATTGGCTATGCCATTCCTGTTTCAGGAGTCCAGGAGATTTTAGATGAACTGATGAACCGTAAGACCCGTTCTGAAGTAGAGGAAAGCAGACGGGGATATCTGGGGATTCAGGGAACTACAGTAGATGAAGAAACAGCGGCAACCTTTGATATGCCGAAGGGCGTTTATGTATACAAGATACTGGAAGACGGGGCTGCGGCTGGCTCTGAACTTCGTGAGAAAGATATTATCACCAAGCTGGATGGCATGACTGTAAAGAGTATGCAGGAACTGCAGAAATTCCTGAAAGGCTATGAAATGGGAGAGACCATTGAACTGCTGGTGCAGCGCCAGGAAGAAGGCCGGTATAAGGAACAGCAGATCCAGATTACGCTGGCAGGACTGCCGGAAGGTGAAGGACAACAGGAGAAACAGGATAACAGGGAGCAGCCCGGGAAACAGCACCTTCCAGAAGAGAAGACAGTAATCCCTGGAGTTTTCCCGGGAAATGGCTTCCCATGGGGAAGAATGTGGTAAGGAGAAAAGACAGTGGACGATAAGAAATTGGAAAAATCGGGATGACAAATGGATCCCAGGATGATAATAAAAATAACGATAATTATGAGAAGATCTGCTATATGTGCCGCAGACCGGAGAGCAAGGCAGGACCAATGATCTCAATGCCGGGAGGCATGTGTCTGTGCCATGACTGTATGCAGAAGGCTTTTGATACAGTGACTAAGGGAGGCATGGACTTTTTCCAAAAATGCCCAATATGCCTTATATGAACATGAATTTCAGTGACTTAAGCCAGATGCCGCCAGTGAATGAGATCCCTCAGAGCCAGAAACTGAAAAGAAAAAGAACCGGAAAAGCAGCTGACTATGAAAGATATTCCGGCGCCTCACGTTATAAAAGGCAAGCTGGATGAATATGTGATCGGCCAGGACAAGGCAAAGAAGGTCATGGCAGTAGCTGTTTATAATCATTATAAGCGCGCCTTTTTAGGTGGTTCCGACCCAGACGGTGTTGTGATCGAAAAATCCAACATTTTAATGATCGGCCCTACAGGAAGCGGCAAGACCTATCTGGTAAAGACGCTGGCAAAGCTTCTTGATGTGCCGTTAGCTATTGCAGATGCCACATCCCTGACTGAAGCCGGTTATATTGGCGATGATATTGAAAGCGTTGTTTCCAAGCTGTTAGCAGCTGCAGGAAATGATGTAAAACGGGCAGAAAAAGGGCATTATCTTTATTGATGAGATCGATAAGATCGCAAAGAAAAAATCAGACCAATACAAGGGATGTAAGCGGCGAGTCCGTTCAGCAGGAACTTTTAAAGCTGTTAGAAGGCAGTACCGTAGAAGTTCCGGTGGGATCCAATCAGAAAAATGCAATGACTCCTATGGCTACTGTAAATACAGATAATATCCTGTTTATCTGTGGAGGTGCTTTCCCGGATCTGGAAAATATCATCAAGGAGCGCCTTACAAAGAAATCCTCCATGGGATTTGGAGCTGCCTTAAAAGACAGCTATGACAATGATCCGGATCTTTTAAGCCATGTGACCAATGAAGATCTGAGGGCATTTGGAATGATCCCGGAATTTTTAGGACGTCTGCCTGTAAATGTTACCTTAAAGGGACTGGATAAGGATATGATGATCCGGATCTTAAAGGAACCGAAAAATGCCATCCTGCGTCAGTATGAAAAACTTCTGGCACTGGATGAGGTAAAACTTGTATTTGAAGAAGACGCACTTTCCTGGATCGCAGAGGAAGCCTTAAAGCGTGGAACAGGCGCAAGAGCCCTCAGAGCCATTCTGGAAGAGTTTATGCTTGATATCATGTATGAGATACCAAAAGACCCGAATATCGGGTCTGTGGTGGTCACAAGGCCTTATCTGGAGAAAAAGGGAGGTCCCCTGATCCAGGTAAGAGAAGGATAAAATGAATTGGGTATGGAATTCGATCACTCACGCAGCCGTAAAAATGTCTGCAGCAGATCCAGGGTTCCATACCCAAATTCTTTATTAGGATAGGTAAGGGACGGATTTCTGGCTGCGCCCCGGATCAGATAACTTTTAATAGAAGCCTCGCTCATAGTAGGGTAGTTTCCCATAACGATCCCCCAGCTTAAAAGATTGGCAACTGCTCCTGCAGTGATGGCGGCTGCAGCGCTGGTACCGGTGCGGCGGGAGAAGGCAGGAGCAGTACCGGCTGCTACACTGGATGAAAGCCCAGGGCGAAAAGCAGCTGAGATCCGCACCGATGGCCCCAGGATCTCCACTCCCGGAGCAGCCAGATCCGGCTTTACATAATCTCTGCTGGTGTAGCCACGGCTGGAATGGATGTAGATACTGTTGTTTCTGTGATTGTAGGCCCCTGTTGTAATAGGCAGGCGGGAATTGCCGGGAACCGTGATCGTGTTTGAAGGATCCGGTTTTAAAAATACAGTTTCATCGGAGATAAAACCCTGAACCGGCAGCCACATGTGGTATTCTCCCGTAAGAAACTGTGTATTGTATACACGAATGGTCCAGATCCCCGGGGAAGGACGCTCAAAGCGCATGGATACAAGCTGGCTTCCGCTTCCTGCCTCGATCAGCTGATAACTTACCGTGATGACCGTAGACTCTAAAAGAAAAGGGATACGGGTCTCATTATTGGATAAAATGGGGATACGGCTGATCCGTTCTCCGCCGGGAGATACAAAGCCTACTGTATACAGATCGGCAGCAGAAGACCAAAGTTCCAGGATAAAGCCACGTTTCCCTTCTTCTTCTCCTACCCGAAGTTCCACATCTTCAAAAGAAGTGTCAGCGGAAAACCTTCCTGCGTAATGGTGGGCGAGTCCTGTTTCATTTCCTGCTGCGATTACAGTGGCGATCCCGAAAAAGCCGCCATAATTCTGCGTTACCTGGCTTAAGGGGGAGGTACCGGTATGGCTGCCGTAATTGGTTCCAAGTCCTAAAAGGGTGACTAAGGGGCGTCTGAACCGGTCAGCGATGACCCGCAGGTATTTAATTCCCATCATAATGTCATTTTCCTGGAAAGCAGGGGTATCTTCGGAAATCAGATAATAGTCCCGCAGATATTTCTTTGCAGGCTTTAATTTTACAATGGCAAGATCTGCCATGGGAGCAGCGCCTGTGAAGTTCTGGAGAGGGAAAGCAGTTCCGGCTGCAAGACCTGCCAGGAAAGTGCCGTGGCCATCTGTATCTTTGGAAGGTACCAGGGAAAAAGGATCCTCTAAGGTTAAAGCTTCGTTGATCTCTTCATGAGTGAATTCCGTTCCATAGGAGGCACCGCCCATGGGATAATATTCCGGTACACCGGGCGGTAAAACAGAAGGATCCTCAGGAAGGGTCTGATCCCACAGACCAAGGATCCGGGTCGTTCCGTCACTTTTACGAAAAACAGGACTTGTATAGTCGATCCCTGTATCTACAATACCGATGATCACCCCGCTTCCCATATTGCTCAGTGCAGGTGTCTGAAGGGCGGAAACGATCCCGGCAGCTTCCATGGCGGAGTCGTCCAACAGGGTAAAAAGAGAGGGAATGCTGTAGTAGGGCTGACGTTCCAGAGAAA
>ENA-OQES01000424-OQES01000424.1-human-gut-metagenome-genome-assembly--contig:-NODE-424-length-17971-cov-4.176250_pt1 | contig 17971 bp, 17 predicted proteins | sample MGYA00242798_ERZ504641 | MGnify/ENA primary metagenome ERZ504641 (study PRJEB26092, sample SAMD00036327) | human gut metagenome | host: Homo sapiens | study: EMG produced TPA metagenomics assembly of... | reverse complement strand
AAGATGCGGGATCATCTGGCGGGCACGGTCGGGACGGAAGTTCATAAAGATGACGGTATCGCCATCCTGCACGCGGCCGCCCTCACAGGTGACGCAGGGCAGAACGAACTCGTCGGTCTTATCGGCAGCATAGGATGCCTCAATGGCCTCGGCAGCGTTGGCAGCGTGGTCGCCCTCACCGTAGACGAATGCGGCGTAAGCCTTCTCCTCGCGGTCCCAGTTGTTGTCGCGATCCATGGCGTAGTAACGGCCGGAAACGCTGGCGATCTTGCCAACGCCCAGCTCATCCAGCTTGGCCTGCAGGTCAGCCAGGAAGCCCTTGCCGGCGTGGGGGTCGGTATCACGGCCATCGGTGATGCAGTGCAGGTAGACTTTCTTTGCGCCCATGTGCTTTGCCATTTCCAGCACGCCGAACCAGTGGTCAGCGTGGCTGTGGACACCGCCGGTGCCCACCAGGCCCATCAGGTGGATGGACTTGCCTGCCTCAATGGCGGCCTTCATGTTCTTGACCAGCACGGGGTTCTTGAACATCTCACCATCCCGGATGGACTTGGTGATGAGGGTCAGCTGCTGGTAAACGATGCGGCCAGCGCCCATGTTGGTGTGGCCCACCTCAGAGTTGCCCATCTGACCATCGGGCAGGCCGACAGCCATGCCGGAGGCATCGATGGTGGTCATGGGATATTTTTCCATCAGGGCATCCAGATGGGGGGTCTTTGCGGCGACCACGGCATTGCCGTAGGTCTCGTTGGGCACCCAGCCAAAGCCATCCATGATGCACAGAAGTACAGGTTTCTTGGACATAACGTTGAATCTCCTTTGATTTAGAACAAATAGCGCCCGGCACAGCGCTGGAAAACGGCGCAGCCGGGCGCTGGGAAAACAGGTCAGAGGGCTTTCTCAGCCGTTGGAAGCGGCATTGACGATAACAGCAAAATCAGGAGCCTTCAGAGATGCGCCGCCGATCAGACCGCCGTCCACATCCTTCTTGCTCAGCAGCTCCTCGCAGTTCTTGGCGTTCATGCTGCCGCCGTACTGGACCGTGACAGCCTCGGCCACAGCCTCGCCGTACACTTCGCCAATGACCTTGCGGATTTGAGCGCAGACCTCCTCGGCCTGGTCAGCGGTAGCGGTCTTGCCGGTGCCGATGGCCCAGATGGGCTCGTAGGCAATGACCACATTTGCCATCTGCTCGGCGGTCACGTCGCGCAGGGCGATCTTGGTCTGCATCCGCACCAGCTCCTCGGTCACGCCCTCTTCGCGCTGCTGCAGGCTCTCGCCCACGCAGATGATGACCTTCAGGCCCGCATTCAGGGCAGCCAGAGCGCGCTTGTTCACGGTCTGGTCGGTCTCTGCAAAGTACTGGCGGCGCTCGGAATGGCCGACGATGACGTACTCCACGCCCAGATCCACCAGCATATCGGCGCTGATCTCGCCGGTGAACGCACCGGACTTCTCAAAGTGGACATTCTCAGCACCCACATGGATGTTGGTGCCCTTGGTCTTTTCCACAGCGGTGACCAGATCGGTGTAGGGGGTGCAGATAACGACCTCACAGGAAGCATCCTTGACGGCGGGGATCAGCTCATCCACCAGCTTGGCTGCCTCAGTGGCGGTCTTGTTCATCTTCCAGTTGCCTGCAATGATTGCCTTACGCTTTGCCTTATCCATTCTTACGATCTCCTTATCAAAATATCTCTCCGCCGCCTTCGGTGCCGCCTCTCCCGGCAGGAGAGGCAGGATAAACGACATCTCCTGCCTCCCGGATGGGGCTGGCAAACGTCGGCAAGGCTGAGAGATCTTATTACCCAAAATAAAAAGTGCGGCGGCGTATATGCCGCCGCACCTCAGTGATGCTGGTTCAGATGCTTATGCGTTCTGGATCACAGCGATACCAGGCAGCTCCTTGCCCTCCAGATACTCCAGAGAAGCGCCGCCGCCGGTAGAGATGTGGGTCATCTTGTCGCCCAGGCCCATCTGCTGCACAGCTGCTGCGCTGTCGCCGCCGCCGATCACGGTGGTAGCATCGCTCTCAGCCATAGCCTTGGCAACAGCCAGAGTGCCGGCTGCCAGGGTGGGGTTCTCGAACACGCCCATGGGGCCGTTCCACACCACGGTCTTGGATGCCTTGACAGCATCGGCAAACAGCTTCATGGTCTCGGGGCCGATGTCGCAGCCCTCCATGTCAGCAGGGATGGCAGTGACAGGCACCACAGTGACATCCACGGGAGCATCGATGGGATCGGGGAAGTCCTTGATGCAGGCTGCATCCACGGGCAGCAGCAGCTTCACGCCCTTCTCCTTGGCCTTGGCCATCATTTCCTTACAGTAATCCAGCTTGGTATCATCGCACAGGCTCTTGCCGACCTCGTAGCCCTGAGCCTTGACGAAGGTGTAAGCCATGCCGCCGCCGATGATCAGGGTATCGACCTTCTCCAGCAGATTGGAGATGACGTTCAGCTTATCGGCGACCTTAGCGCCGCCCAGAATGGCGGTGAAGGGACGAACGGGATCGTTGACTGCGTTGCCCAGGTACTTGATCTCCTTCTCCATCAGGTAACCGACAGCGGTATCCTTGATGTAGTCGGTGACACCTGCAGTGGAGCAGTGTGCACGGTGGCAGCTGCCGAATGCATCGTCAACGTATGCATCTGCCAGAGAAGCCAGCTCCTGGCTGAACTCAGGCATGTTCTTGGTCTCTTCCTTGCGGAAACGGGTGTTCTGCAGCAGAACGACATCGCCGTTGTTCATTGCGGCAACAGCAGCCTTTGCGTTCTCGCCCACAACGTTATCGTCATCAGCGAACACAACGGTCTTGCCCAGCTTTGCGCTCAGAGCCACAGCAACGGGTGCCAGGCTGAACTTTGCCTCGGGGCCGTTCTTGGGTTTGCCCAGGTGGCTGCACAGGATGACCTTAGCACCATCGTTGACCAGCTTCTGGATGGTGGGCAGAGCCGCATTGATGCGGTTCTCGTTGGTGATCACGCCGTCCTTCATCGGGACATTGAAATCGCAGCGGACAAGGACCTTCTTGCCGCAGTAATTCTGATCGTCGATCGTTTTCTTACCTAAACCCATGGTAACAAACTCCTCTCAAATTCTTTTCGTTCGGAATCGAATTTTGCTCTTCATCGGGGGCCGCGCACTGCGAACTTCCCCGTACACCCTTATTATAAACAAAAAGGCGTGTGTATTGCAAGGACGGGGGATGGATAATTTATTAACAAACATTTGTTGCAGAAGCAAAGAAATGTGGTGATTTTGCCGGAACACACCAAAAAAGCGCCGTTTTTTGCCAAAAATGAACCCGCTGCAGGGAGTGTTCGCCCCCGCAGCGGGTCCTGTCCATTCAGGATATTTTCCGGAACTTCTGCTTCGCTTTTTCCAGATATTCCAGCACCAGCGGATTTTTCATGCCCAGCAGGATGGCTGCGTATGCAGCCACTGAGCCCAGCACTGCCGCCAGAATGCAGATGAGATTGGGCAGAGCCAGTGCCTTGACCCCGGTACAGACAAGAACGATGCCCGCACAGCCGCAGAGCACCGAGCCAACGGTGCGCCGGTCAGCTGAGACCGCGACCAGGCCCTTGGAGCACCGGATACAGAGTATCATGGAGCACAGCTCTGCCAGCAGGGTGGTAAAGGCCGCCGCATTCTCCCGGAACCGTGGGATGAGCAGGACGTTCAGCCCCACGTTCAGCAGACCGCTGACCAGCGTGATCCAGAACAGTTCCTTTTCTCTTCCGCAGGGCAGAAGCGCGCAGGAATTGTACAGCCAGCCAAACAGACACACCAGCAAGGCCAGACTCAAAATCTGCAAAGGGTCCACTGCATCCAGATAGCTTTCCCCGGAAATAAAGAGGATGACCTCCCGGCTGAGGGCAAACAGTCCCACCACAGCCGGAGCCACCACCACGATGAGCGCGTTGAAGATATTGTTGAACAGCTTGTTGAAGTTTGCCTTGTCCCCCACGCCCGCATAATGGGACAGCCGCGGGATAGACACCACCAGCACCGCCGAAAGCAGGTTCTTTACAATGCCGTAGATCTTACCCGCCACCGAGTAAATGCCCACATTGTAATCTGTTCCCAGAATGCCCAGGATCGTGGTATCCGAGCTGACGTAAAGGGTCGTTGCCAGCGTGGATGCAAAGATGATGAGGATGGGCTGAGGTGCTTTTTCCAGTCGATCTTTCTTGTCAGCCGGATGGTGCAGTACCGCCGGGCCCGGAAAAAATTGAGCACATTGGCACCTACCGCCGCAAACACCGTGATGCCTGCATAGATGCAGTAGTCATACCCGGGTCTTGACGAAGGCAAACAGCATGCAAAATGGACAGCACCTGAAACAGCAGAGCCCCGGATGGTGATATAGGTATACTCCTCAAAGATCGTGAACACCCATTCGGTGCCGATGGTCGTAAAGAAGATTTGTAAACTCAGCACCAGCATCAGGTCAGTATAGGCATGGAGCTTTGTCCAGAAAAGCATCGTCACCGCCAATGCCGCATAGGTCAGGGCCGTGGAGATCATATTGATGGAGAACATCTCCGATGCAAAAGCCGACAGTTTTTCCCGGTCATTTACATAGCGGGAGCCCTCACGCACCGCATAGGAGGAGATGCCAAGGCCTGCAAACAGCAGAAAATACCCGCAGACGGAGCTTGCAAAGTTCACTTTGCCCAGGTTTTCCACCTGAAGAACATTGGAAGCGTAAGGGAATGTGATGAGCGGGAAGATAATATTCATCAGTGTCTTGAACGCACTCATTGCCGCATTCAGACTGAGGGATTTTTTCATTCAGACTCCACTTCGTAAGTTTTTCTGGCCTGTTTCTTTTTCAGCCAGCTGTTCCAGAGCAGATACGAATACAGCGTTTTTATAAAATACCGATACTGCCCTGCACGAAGCCAGCCTGCCAGAAGGGGGCCGGCATTTCTCTTAAACTCCCGTTCCGCTTCGGCACACGCCTGCTCCATAAAAGTATCATCCTTGCAGTATTTCACCACAATTTCTCTGCACCGGAGCGCATATCCGGCCCGTGCAGACCGATACACGAACGGTTCATCTGCAAACACTTCACAGATACGCCGCCATGCCTTCAGCTCTGTCAGTTTTCCTGCCGAATAATGCCCGCTCGTCACCGAGTCATCGTTGACATAGTAATAGTAAAGTGCCTTGTCGATGCAGGCAATTTTTTCTGCCTTTCGGATACATTTTGCAAGAAACAGCGTATCCTCACCAATTTTCAAGTCAGTATCGAACACAACGTCTTGTGTGACCGCACGGCGGTAAAGCGCACCCCAGCACACTGTATGTGCCTTCCGGCTGTTCCAGTCATATCGTCTGACCGGCATAACACTGATTTTCTCCGTCTCATCGCTCTTCGTCTGCGTTCGCCCGGTCGTGCCCAGAAGATCCAGACCATAGCAATAAGCAATCTCCGCACCGGTCTCATCCAGCACTCTTTTGAGCTGCTCTATGCACTCGGCATGGAGTGAATCATCCGGGTCAGCAAAAGAAATCAGCGTGCCTGTACTTTTTTCCAATCCCAGATTTCGCGCAGAGGAAACGCCACCGTTTGGCTTGTGGTATATCTTGATCCGCAGATCTTTTTCCGCGCAGCGCTGGCAGATGGCAAGGGAGTTGTCTGTTGACCCATCATCCACCAGAATGATCTCCAGATCCCGATAGGTCTGACCAAGGATGCTGTCCAGACATTTTTCCAGATACTTTTCCTTGTTATAGATCGGCACAATGATACTGACGGTATCGTTCAGCACAAATTTTCCTCCCTTATTCTGCCGCCGGGCCGTTTTTCAGCAGGAACAGTTTTGCATACAGCCTCCGGCTGCATCTGAGCAGCTGATACTTCCGCTGGCTGCTGGTGCAGAGCAGCTTTGCCGCCGCCGGGTCGCACTCCTGCAGAAAGGCCTCCATCTTTGCGCGGCGCGCCGTGTCCTGCATCAGATACGGATAGCAGTGCTCCACCACGCTCAGCATGGCGGCATCATTCTCCGGCATTCCCGGGTACGCTTCCCGGATGGCCCGATATTTCTGATAGCCCATATCCAGCTTATCCTCGTAGAACTTCATGTTCCTGCGGTGAAGGATGCTGTCCGGGCGCTGATAGTAATAATACAGCGGCACCGGGCGATACGCGACCTTGCTGCACTGCTGAAAAATGCGGTATGTCGTGCCCTGATCTTCCATCATCCGCCCCAGTGGATAGCGGATATCCCGGAACAGCTCCCGCTTGTAGAGCTTGTTCCAGGCAAAATCCCCCAGCTCATCCAAGACAAGGGTGCTGCGGATGGCTTCCCGGCCTGTCATGCACTGCACCGGTACGGTGAGTTCAGCCGGGGCAAGCTCTTCTTCCCGTTCAAACATCCGGAAGCCCACCACAGCAACATCCGCATCCTGTTCCTGCAGGTCACGGCAAAGCGTTTCCAGCATCCGGCTGTCCAGAAAGTCATCACTGTCCACAAAGCAGAGATACGTTCCCTTTGCCCGTTCGAGCCCTGTGTTGCGTGCTGCAGAGAGTGCCCCCGTTTTTCTGGTGGACTGCCGTTACACGTTCTTCCTGTGCGGCATATTCGCCGCAGATAGCTCCGCTGGCATCGGTGGAGCCATCGTCCACCAGCAGGACCTCAAGATCCTGATAGGTCTGGTGCAGGATGCTGTCCACGCAGCGGCGGAGATATCGCTCCACATTGTAGACCGGAACAATGACACTGATCAGCTCTGTCTCCATGTTCTGTTCCCTCAGAAGAATGTTTCTCTGCCGATGTGGAGGATCTCCGAGGTGTACGGGCAAATGGCATTGTTGCCCTGAATATACGCCTGATAGATCCAGATGATGACCAGCATTCCCCACATGGCAGTCTTCAGCAGCTTGCGCAGACGCTCATCCTCCACGCACTTGACCACACGGCCAATGGCGAGATAACGGAAGAACGCAAAATACAGGCAGATGCGGTAGAGCGGCACATTGATGTTGCGCAGCTGGGCCGTTGCCATCTCGATCAGGATCATCACGATCCAGAAATCGGCATCCGAGCGGGTAAAGCGGCGGCGGCCCTCCCCTTCCTCTTTGGCGTACCAGCGGTACAGCACAATGGGCAGGATCAGGAAGGGCAGACGCACAATGATGGGATTCAGCGTGAAGCCGCCCGCATTGGCATCATAATAATATCCGTAAAGTCGATCAATGAAGTCCACATTCAGGGCCAGCCTGACCACAGCCTTGCTGAAGAAGGCAAGGTAGACCGAAAATGCCGCCAGGCCACCCTTGACCCACCAGTTGTCGAAATGCTGAAGCAGGATATAGATCAGCAGCGCACCAAACGAGATAAAGGTGGCATTGTGGAACAGGCAGGAGACCGCCAGCAGCAGAATCGCCCAATGATACTTTTTCTTCCACGCAAAGCTGAACGCCAGAAATGCCACACCCAGCGCCACAGACTGCCGCTCGGCATTGTAGGTATCGCCATAATACAGGCAGAGGTAAGCCAGCCAGCCATAGGGCACGGAGACATACTCCTTATACTGCACCAGCCCGATCATAAACAGACCGCAGGCCAGCAGATCCACCATAAAGTAGAGCCAGTGGACATCACCAAAAACATGGGCCGCCAGATAGACCAGCGTCATAAACAGCGGCTCTGTTTTGTGCCGCTGCCGGATGCAGGCCAGCAGACCATCCTGCAGCTTTGCATCCGCCACCCATCCCTCATACACCACGCTGTCCGTGCCAATGGACGGGTCCCGCAAGCCTGCCAATACCGCCATCACCAGCACCGCCAGCGCCAGGCAGAGATAAAAGCTCTTCTCGTTGTTTTTCTTCGTCCGCAGGTGCTCGCCATAGGCGGCAATGCCCACAGAAGCCGCAAAGGTCCCCAGATAAATCAGCATCGGAGCTCTCCTTTTTTCATCACACAGCGTGATTGTTTTTCATTTCGGCCAGAGTATAGATTAGATAAAAGAGTCCTCTGCCCTTCATCAGGGTCTCTACCTTGATGCGGTCTGCCCTTTTGGCCCAGGACCTCCGGGTCAGATCCCGGTGTTTCCGGACAAAGCGAAGGATCTGCTCCTGGGCCTCCGGGTAGCAGTCAAAGCCGCTGTTGAGGATTTGTTTCAGGGTTTTCAGGTAAGTGACCAACTGCAGATACTCCGCTTCTTCCCGAACCTCAGGCATAGTTCGGGACAGATGCCGGGTGACATCCTGAGCAATGTCCAGGAGCACCAGATTTTTCTCTTGGATGGGCTCGTGCATAATGGATCCGCCCCGCATCCGGTAATAATACAGGGGCTCATAGTCCGCTACCACCGTCCTGCATCCCTGCATGACCTTGTAGATCACAGCGTAATCCTCATAGAGCATCCCCTTTGGGAAACGCAGCTCCGCCCACAGCTCCCTGCGAAACAATTTCGCACATGCCGTGTGGCCGATTTTCCCTTTTCGCAGAAGCATCCCACGGATGGCATCCTGCACCGTGAGTATCTCTGTTCCACCGACCGTTCCGGTCTGCCGCCGGGGTTCTGTCTCAAATTGCAGCAACTGCCCCATGGCCACATCTGCCCTGTGCTGCTCACAAAGGCCCACCAGTTTTTCCAGCGCATTCTCTGGCAGCAGATCATCACTGTCCAGAAAGCAGAAATATTCTCCCCGGGCATGATGCATTCCGTGGTTTCTGGCATCAGACAGCCCCCCATTGGGCTTATGGAACACCCGGATGCGGCCATCTTCCACAGCCAGTTCATCACAAAGTTCCCCGCTGCCATCGGTGGAGCCGTCATCTACCAAAAGCAGCTCCCAGTTCTGGTAACTCTGCGCCTGCACGCTCTGCACACAGTCCCGCAGATACGGGTAAACATTATAGACCGGCACAATGACCGATACAAGCGGATTTTCTTTCCTCCAACCGGATCCCTCCACTTTACATTTTTTCCACGCCATTGTGATTTTTTCATAGACCCGTCGGGTCATGGCATAGCCGCTGTAGGAGAGCGCCGCCGCCAGCCGGGCCATTTTTGCGGGCCTGCGGGTCCAGCAGAACGTTCCGGCGGTACTTTTTTCACTTCATGCCAGAGCGCCTTCTCTACTTTTTTCATGTTGCTTGTCCTGGATCTGGAACAGGATATTGCAGACATTGCTCAGATAGCGGCATTCTGCCGCACGGCTCAACTGGGGGAAATCACGCTTTACGTTTTCCATCAGCGCGTGGCAGTGCCGCACACTATCCAGCTTTCTGGGGTTGAAGGCCATATTCTGGATGCTGCTGCCCCGCTGGAAATAGTAGTAATCCCGGTTTGCGATATGTGCCGCCTTATGGGCACGCTTTGTCACCTCGTAGGCGACCGGGATATCCTCATAGAGCTTGCCCACCGGGTAGCGCACGCCCTCAAACAGTGCACGCTTATAGAGCTTGGTGGGGGTGGTCACCTCCATGCCCTCCTGATACAGGATGCGGCGCAGGCATTCCTCCCGGCTCAGGATCTCGAATGCTTCCAGACGCTCTGTGGGCACGGACTGCACCGGCTGGCCCTCGAACACCTCTTCAAAACAGCTGGCTGAAAAATCCGCTCCCGCCTGCTCCAGTGCCCGGTACAGGTTCTCGATGTAATAAGGTGACACCCAGTCATCGCCATCCACAAAAGAGAGATATTCCCCCCTTTGCTGCGTCCACACCAGCGTTGCGGGCATCGGACAGACCACCATTTTTCTTGTGAAGCACCCGCACCCGGGCATCCTGTGCAGCATATTCATCACAGAGGGCCTCGCTGCCATCGGTGGAGCCATCGTCCACCAGCAGCAGCTCCATGTTCTGATAGCTCTGCCCCAGTAGACTGTCCACACAGCGGTTCAGATATGGCTTTACATTATAAACAGGAACGATGATGCTTACCAAAGGGTCCATCTTATCTCCTCATTTCAGCAGGTCGAAGTAAAACTCTTCCAGCTTCTTCGCCTCGGTGACGATATCAAAGCCGCCTGCCCGCATCTCAGCAGAGGTATCCCTCCGGGTTGTTTTCTCCGCATTACAAATAATAGTATCCGCCCAAATCTCCAATGGTGCTTGAAGTGAAACAAAATTTTGTCGTGGATAGGACTCCGAATTTCTTTAGGAACCTTATCTGAACAAATCAGCGGCAGACCACTGGCCTGCGCTTCTACCCCCACCACGGGCACTCCCTCATACCGCGAGGGCAGAACAAAGGTATCCATGGCCTGATAGAACTTTGCGGGATCGCTCTGTCGGCCCAGAAAGCGGACATTCTCCTGCAGCCCCAGCGCCTCCGCTTTCCGGCGGGCAGCGGCTTCGCTTTCCCCTTCTCCGATCAGCAGTAAAACGGCATCCGGCCGTTGTTTGCAGATCTCTGCCATTACATCCAGCAGAAATTCGTGATTCTTGGCATAACAGAACCGCCCGACATGGCCCAGCACCAGTTCATCCCCCAGGCCAAGCTCCTGCCGGACGGCTTTCCGTTTGGAGGCATCATAAGTAAAGCGGTCGAGCTCAATGGCATTGTTGAACACCCGGAAGGGCTTTTCACCATAAAGCCAGCTGCCTGCCGTTCTGGAGCAGGCACAGAGCCGGGTGGGATACACTGCAGCAAAGGGACGGAGCAGGTACTTCATCACATTTTTTGCCCCTTCTCCCCTGCCCACCGTAGAATGATTGTGCGCGATCCGGTTGGGCACCCCTGCACGCTTTGCCCCCCAGAGGGAAAGCACGCTCAGGGTGTTCATGTGGGAGTGAACGATCTGGTACCCGTTCTGCCGGAACAGCCGCCCGATCTCCCGTTCATACTGCGGCAGGTGGGTATATTTCGGCACCACATACACCCGGCCGCCCAGCTGTTCGATCTCTTCCCGCTGGGGCAGGGTCGAGCCTTCCAGCGCAAAAAAAGTCAAACTGAACTCTGGAACGGTCCATGTGGCGGTAGTAGTTCATCACCACCATCTCCACACCGCCGTAGTTCATATCCGTCATCATCTGAGCCACACGGATGGGCTGTGCATTCTGCTCCATGGTCATACCAGCTCCTTGCGGTCACAATCCTCGAACCAGTCCCGGAAGCTCTCCTCCAGCGTATAGTGGAACTTGTAATCGGTGGCGGCCAGCTTTCTGCCGCAGACATTGGTGGATACCATCAGCTTCCGGACACGGGCGGGATGGATGCCCACCTTTTTGCCCCCGATGGGTCCCAGAATGTCCGCCGCAAACAGCAGCAGTCCGGCGGGCACCAACGGCACATGGCGGTGCAGGCCGGTCGCCTTCTGCATTGCATCGCAGATTTCTTCAATGGTATAAGCCGGCTCATAAGTACAGTTATAGATCTCTGCTCCGGGGAAGGAATGATCCAGCATCCGGTACTTGAAGAAGCGCACCAGCTCCTTGACATAGATGCACGCCTTGATGGTGTCCTTCCGGCCGGCATAGAAAAAGTAGCCCTTCTTCTGCCCCCTGTACAGGCGGGTCATGTTGCCGTGCTCCCCTTTGCCATAAACGATGCCGGGCCGCACGATAGTCAGCTCCCGGGCCGGATCACGGGCCTGCCAGATCTGGTGGATCTTTTCTGCCACCAGCTTGCTGATCCCATACGGCGTGTTGGGCGTCGGCAGAGTCTCCTCCGTCTTAAGGTCCTCAGACGCGCCATAGGGTGCAATGGAGCTGGTGAACAGGATCTTCCGGATGCCGTATTTTTCCGCAAATGCGGTCACATTTTCCGCGCCCCGGATATTTGTTTCAAAATAGGCTTCTTCCGGGTGGCCGGGGGTGCGGTGGACCGCTGCCAGATCAAAGATCACGTCCTCCGGAGTCGGAACGAACTCAAAATCGATGGGCTTACGCACATCCAGCCGGATATACTGCACCCCATCGTTCTTTTCCACAACGCCCGGCACCACGCCCTCTTCCCCGGGCATCACAAGATCCAGGTCGTAGATCACGTCGCCGGGTCTGACGCACTCCTTCAGCAGCAAATGAATGAGATGGGTGCCGATAAAACCAGATCCACCAAAAAGGATATAATTCATTTTGCCCCTTTCCGGTCAAACACAACGCCCACCGTCCTGAACAGCAGGTAGATATCCATCCAGATGGACCAGTTGTCGATGTACTGGACATCCAGCTTGACCACTTCTTCAAAATCATCAATATCGCTGCGGCCGCTTACCTGCCACAGGCCGGTGATTCCCGGCTTCATGGAAAGGCGGCGCTTGTGATGGCTCTCGTACTGCCGGTACTCATCCAGCGTGGGCGGGCGGGTACCCACCAGGCTCATCGAGCCCCGCACAACGTCAAAAAACTGCGGCAGCTCATCGATGCTGGTGCGCCGGATGAAGCGGCCCACCCGGGTGATCCGGGGGGTCATCCTCCATTTTGAACATCAGGCCGTTCATTTCGTTCTGGGCCATCAGTTCCTTTTTGCGTGCCTCCGCGTCCACATACATGCTGCGCAGCTTGTGGATGTAGAACACCCGTCCATTCCGGCCCACCCGGCGCTGCTTGAAGATCAGCGGGCCGGGGCTTTCCAGCTTGAGCGGGATGGCCACCAACGCAATGATGGGGATGCTGATGATGCACCCCACGATGCCGCCCACGATATCCATGGTCCGTTTCAGCACCTGATCCCGCAGCTTGAGTTCTACCGTGCCCATCGTCACAACATTGCCGCCCGCACAGCGGCTCAATTCCCGGCTGATGCGCACCGCACTGGTCTCATCACAGCAGGCTTTTTCGATCCGGTCCAGCACCGGCAGGCGGAAATGGACCGTCAGACCCATGCTCTCCATCTCCTCGAGGTAGGGCAGCATGTTCTCCTCACTCTCCTGCGCCACATCCAGATACACTTCATCCAGCGCTGCCTGCCGCAGCCAGTCCATGAAATTATCGAAGTTCGCCTCGATCTTCACCCCATCGATCTCAGTGTGAAGCTGCTCCGGGGCAGCTTCCAGAATGGCAAGGCCGGTCACACGCTTGGACCAGTCCTTTTTCAGCTCTTCCAGAATGGGGCTTGCGTTCTCCTGCGTGGTCACCACCCCCACAAGGCTCTGGATCCCCTTGGTATAGCGGGAGCGCACCAGCATCTTTTTGAGGACAGCATGAGCGCCCGTCATCACAAAGACATCGATGACGGGCACAAATACCAGAAAATAGCGGGAGTGCAGCATGGGAGCCTTGGTCAGCGCCAGACAGGCCGCATCAATGAGGGTCAGCAAAAAATTGAACCGCACCGCAATCTCAACTTCACGGATCGGAGTGCGGTTCACGATATTCTCGCTCTGATCAAATGTCAAAAAAGGATCAGAATATAGGCCAGCAGCAACAAGAAACAGGCCTCTACCAGATCGTCCAGCTGGAAGTCTCCCATCTTGTGCAGAACACCTGCGGTCAGCCCCCACGCCAGCCCAATGCTGAGAACCAGAGAGAGCAGATCAATCAGAAACAGGTATCCATACTGCAGTTTTTCACGTTTCGTAATCATACTGTTTCGTTGTCTCCAATTATTTTTACCATTTTATCATATCGGGAGAAGGGTTGCAATAGATGGAGGTCGAATGCAGCACTGCCTTTTGTCGGATCACTGCGAATGGATCATGCCATTTCACAAAAGCGCCTTATCGCACCCAAAATGGTCAGCAAAAAGCGCCCTTTCTCTCGCATCACACAAGAGAAAGGGCGCAGCCAAGCTTTATTCAGCTCAGGAGAAACTCCGATCAGCAGTTCTCAGCGAAGTACTTAATGGTACGGACCATCTGAGAGGTGTAGGAGTTCTCGTTGTCGTACCAGGACACGACCTGAACCTGATAGGTGTCGTCGCAGCTACGCTGAATTTTTGCACTTTTCCAAGTAGTTCTTCACAGTTTCGTAACAACAGTTACAGTACCAGGACATACCGTTGTCGTACCAAAACCGGTTTGTTCGTACTACGATTATATCACGTTTCAGCGTCATTTGCAAGGATTCAATCCGTTTCGCTTCTGACCTGCATTTTTCAGATTTCAGCGTATATTCTTACGGTATTCCACGGTTCAAACACCTTGGGTCTAGGGCTTCCGCCGGGGCAGCAGCTCTCCCAAGCACTCTCTTCAGAAGCTATATGACAGCTAGATTGCCAACATATTCCTGCTGATTAACTGAAATTTCTCCGGACGTGATTTGGGGCCATGGTGTGGGAAATGTAGCCGTTTGTGTTCGATATGGAGCAATTCTATTCATTCCAAGTCACACCAATTACCATTTATATAAGAAAACCGTGTGAACTGCCAGAACTTTAGCTCTACGCTCCGACTGATCCACACGGCTCTAAAATATTTATTTCAGCTTTGCGAGGATTTCATCTGCGGTCATACCAGATGCCAGCAGCTTCTTCAGCACAGCTTCAGCTTCGGCTTTCTTTGCGGATTCGGCAGCTTTGGTTTCGGCTTTGACCTTTTTGGCTTCGATTCTGGCGATTTCCTTGTCGATAGATTTCAGCTCGGCCTTTTTTGGTTTTCAGGTCGGCTTTCAGTACATCGATATTCGCAGTGATGGATGCGATTTCAGCAGAAGCGGCTTCTTTTGCGGACTGTTTTTCGGCGAGTTGTGCGGCAAAGTCAACGGTTGCTTTTACGGTCTTGGGCTTGTTCTTGCTTCCTTTGGGACGGGGCATAAGGGACACCTCCATTCAGTATTTATAGCATAAGTATAGCATTACAAATATTGGATGGCAAGAAATATCGATCAGCAGAATATGCGTTAAACAGCGTAGCCCTGTGCCTTGATGACATCCACCACCTGAGAAACGTACCTCTGGCAGGTGTCATGGTCAGGAGCTTCTACCATCACGCGAACCAGAGGCTCAGTGCCGGACTCACGCACAAGAATACGACCGCTATCGCCCAGTGCTTCTGCAACGGCCTTGACTGCTGCCTGCACCGCCGGGTCATTCTGCGCCGCCTTTTTTATCGGTGACGCGGACGTTTTCCAGCACCTGCGGGTAGATTTTCAGGGGCTCTGCCAGCTTGCTCATGGGCATCATCTTTGCCAGCATGACTTCCATCATCTTGAGGCTGGTCAGGATACCATCACCGGTGCTTGCGTACTTAGAGAAGATAATATGACCACTCTGCTCACCGCCGATACGGCAGCCGTTCTTGGCCATATACTCATAGACATACTTGTCACCCACGGCAGTCTTGGCGTAGCCGATGCCCTGCTCGTCAAAGGCCTTGTACAGACCAAAGTTGGACATGACCGTGGTAACGACGGTATTGGTCAGCAGTTTGCCCCGTTCCTTCATGTAGCAGCCGTAGATGTACAGAATGTGGTCGCCAGTGATGACACTGCCCTTCTCATCCACGCACAGGCAGCGGTCAGCATCACCGTCGTAGGCAAAGCCGATGTCGAGATGATTCTCCACAACGAACTTCTGCAGACCCTCAATGTGGGTAGAACCAGCATTGTTATTGATATTCGTGCCGTTAGGCTTGTTGTTGATAACGTAGGTATCGGCCCCCAGCGCATCGAATACAGACTTGGCGATGTTCCAGGAACTGCCGTTGGCACAGTCCAGACCAACCTTGACACCCTTGAAAGAGTAGATTCCGAGGCTGATCAAATAGCCCATGTAGCGGTTGCGGCCGGACACACAGTCCACCGTGCAGCCAATGTGCTCCCGGTGAGCGAAGGGCAGCTCCGGCCAATCCTGATCAAAGACATGGAGCTTGCCATCGATGTAGTCCTCAACTAGCAGCAGGATTTCTTCGGGCATCTTTTCGCCATAGCAGTCGATCAGCTTGATGCCGTTATCGTAGTAGGGATTATGGCTGGCAGAAATCATGATACCACAATCAAAGTTGTCCACACGAGCAATATAGGCCACAGACGGAGTAGTGGTGACATGAAGCAGGTAAGCATCTGCGCCGGAGGCGGTCAGGCCTGCGACCAGGCTGTACTCGAACATATAGGAGCTGCGGCGGGTGTCCTTACCAATGACGATGCGTGCAGGCTCGTTGTTGCCGTTACGTTCACGCAGAGCGTTGTAATACCAGCCGAGGAAGCAACCAACCTTATAAGCGTGGTCGGCGGTCAGGTTCACTCCGGCCTCGCCACGGAAGCCGTCGGTACCAAAATATTTTCCCATTATCGTTATCCCTCAATTTTTCTTTACTTTCATTAGAATGCTCTTTCCAACTCTTATAAGTAAGAATATTTCCTCTGAATTATTAATCACAAATATTACGATTGATGTAACAGCCACACCTACGATATGATAATCCAAAGAAATAATAACTGCCTGAACCATTAGGAGGATGACATCGATAACATATTTTCTCCAATTGATCTGTAAGGTTACATAACGTCTGACATCTGCCATCCGGATGTGAGCAATCAGAAAATAAGAAAGCACCGTTCCCACCAAAGCTCCCCAAACTCCAATTTTTTTCGAATCAAAAGATAATTTCGTAATTTATATTGATCCCCGCACATATCAATGTTGTCCACATGCTATGTGTAGTTTTTTTTCAATGTTGCATAGAAGGTTTCAAAATACGCCGAAATAGATGAAAATACAGCTGCCGTAATTAGGAGCGGCGTGTATTGCCATGCCCCGAAAAAAATCTTTTTCCGACATAGATTGTCATGAAATGGCTTAATAACAGCAATAATCCCTACCCCCGCGCAAAAATGTTGCAAAGCTATACATGCGAAACACGGTGGAGTAATACTCAGAGTCGTTCGAGGATTCCATTTCACGAATCGAGAAATCCCCCATGCATTCTGGAATATGGTGATAACCAACATTGATAAGCGATGGTATTTTTAGAAGCTACAGTATATAGTCCGAGCGCAGTCGCTCCTAACATGAACTCAATCATGATTTTATCAGATGAATGAATAATCCACCACGATATTTTATCAAGGACTAACGGTGCTGAAAAAGAAAGCATTTGTATGAGCAAATGACTATCGAACGACGCCCTTCTTAGGCTGCTCCATAATTTTTCTGAGAAAAAAATTGACACCAGCAATCAGCAGTCCTGATATGATATCCGACTCAAGATACCCACGAACGCCTAAGTGAAGCTTCGCAATAAATAAGATGTTAAACGTGCATAAAAGCGCCGTTTGAGCAATACTGTATAATGCATACTTTCTATTTTTATTCTCAACCTTCAAGTATGCAAATTCAATTTGACAAGCCGTATACATAAGCATATATATGCACAGATGCCATCGCCAGGGGCGAACCGGTTCATACAACCCTACAATTGGAGTTATCGTCACCGTAACAATAGCAGTTGCCAAAAAAATCCGCTCCGCTGCAAAGAAGAACATTCTCTTCTCGCAGATCATGCATCATTCCAAAGCGGAGTACAGCATCTTGAATAACAACAGAAACAATTGGTATCAATAATCTGGCAAACGTCAAAACCAAATCAGCTGTTCCGTATTCTTCTGTCGTCATGAAATTTGTGTATAGTGGCATCAGAACGAACAATATCAGTTTTGATCCTATATTCCCCAATGCAAAAATACCCGTATCTTTTATTAATGATTTGTATCTTGAATTCATTTGAGATTTCTCGCTTTTATTTAATGAACATTTATTAATAGAATCTGTATGGAAGATATGCTCCACCGTCCATGATAATCAAATAACGTATAAGTATAAACAACATTCCAATTATATATATGAACATTGCTAATCGTATACTGCATTTTTTTAAAGTATCGAGGAAAGTATACCATTCCAGCATACATACCTAATCCATATAATTCATAGCATCGCATCATCAATCCACTATTTATCGAACCAAGCACCACTAAAATGATAGAAGAATCCAGAACAAAATTCTTTTAGATTTCCATCGATTTTTTTTCCAAAAAAGTAACAGTATAGGCAAAAGAAAGTCAACCTAAAAATATAGTTTACAATATTTGCACTACTATTTTCTCGATTGACATATCCTGCATAT
>ENA-OQES01000423-OQES01000423.1-human-gut-metagenome-genome-assembly--contig:-NODE-423-length-17998-cov-4.063231_pt1 | contig 17998 bp, 14 predicted proteins | sample MGYA00242798_ERZ504641 | MGnify/ENA primary metagenome ERZ504641 (study PRJEB26092, sample SAMD00036327) | human gut metagenome | host: Homo sapiens | study: EMG produced TPA metagenomics assembly of... | reverse complement strand
TCCCAAGAAACACGCTCCCGAACGCTAACCAAGCCCGCTGCACCCCGCAGCGGGGCTTTTTTATTTTTGCAACAAAAGGAGAATTCGTATGAAGAACAAACACAGAATAAAGCAGTGCTTGTCGCTGCTGCTGGCGGTAGGGATTGCGCTCACAAACCGGCCGCAGCACTGTCCGCTTTTGCAGAGGATGCCCCCGCCACGCCGGAGAATGCCGAAGCGGTCACCCCCGAAACTGCCGAAGCGGACACCACGGCACCAAACCTTGTGCAGATTACCGAGAATCTTTACAACGATCTGCCGGACGCGCCTACCGGCAGCTACCTTGGCAGCATGGGTCTGCCCGTGGCAACCGGCGAGACAAAAAATCGGTATCTCCGCGTGGGTTTCTGACCTGTATGACGGCGTAGATGCCCATATGGATGCCGATGCGCTGAACGCAGATGAGAACACGGTCACAATCGGCAAAAACTCCCGGTACAGATTATGCCATTGTTCCGCTGTTGGCGCAGGTCGAATACCCGGCAGACGGTGCGGTATCTGAAATCATACTGCCGGACGGTGTAGAGCTTTTAAGTTACCGCTCCACCGATTATGAGCCTATCCCGGCAGACGAGCAGGAGCAGGCTGAAATCCTGCACCAGACATACTCGGAGCAGTCGGCGGCAGCAACCGGCCTGTATGTAAAAGCCTCTGCCGATTTTACGGCGCAGCTGGTCTATACGGATTCGGACGGCAGTTCGCAGTCAAAATCTATCCAAGTACAGATCAGCGAGGATGCCGCAACCACACAGATGTATGCCGACATCGGTGATGACAGTATTGCCGCCTATGCTGCAGGGCCGACCCCGCCGTATGCCACCGGCAAAATCACAAGCATCGCCAAGGAGGGCGGCACATGGCTCATTTGGTTCAACGGTCAAGAAGCCTACTGCTGCAGCCACGGCCTGAACGGCCAGCCCAAGGGCTGCCCCACCTACAGCTTCTCTCATGTGTCCCGCCTTGAACCCAGCCAGTATACCCCCCGGCAACCACTATGCAAACCAGGTCAACATCTGGGGTGGTCTTGGCCAGCTGAGTCTGGATATGCTGGATGACCGTCCTGTTGTGGCAAGCCTTGAAGATGATCCTGAAGGCGGCGAAGAACAGCCGGACATCCTTGGCAGTCTTTACGATGAAACCCAGCAGTGGATCATGGAAAACTATCCCGACAGCTACGCGGCGCAGACCTATATTGCTGCTGCAGAAGAACTCATAAACGGTACAGATGCACAGTCCGGGGAAAACGGCTACTACACCTACATCTATAACCCGCCCGCAGGGTATGCGTGGCAGGTTGTGGCGCTGGTCGGTGAAGAAATTGCGGGCGGCACTGAGATCCCGGATGTGCCGAGTGTTCCGGAACCGAAGTACTATTCCGCTGCATGGACAGCTCCTGCGCAAAGCGCCAGCGGAAGCTTTGATCTGACATTCACTGTCAACACCGACAAGTACCAGCTGAACACGCTGGGAAAAGGTGGACGGTGCGGTTATTACCGTCACGCCCAGCCGGACCGGCGGCAGCGTGGACGGCGGCAGCTGGCAGATGACCCCTGCCAGGGCGCAGACCATTACCACAAGCGGTCACACGCCGGATGACAACTTTCACCTCAACGGCGGTGACGGTTCTGCCACATGGACGGTTCACTACGAGGTGTCCAAGACCAGCACCAGCACGCTCAGCGGGCAGGAAGGACCGTTCACCAGCCAAGCCGAAGCAGACGCTGCTGCCGAAGCTGCCAAGAATACAGCCATCGGGCAGCTGCAGAACGAGGCGCAGGGCATGGTGGACGCCGCTATTGCCTCGGCGCGGGCGCAGCTTGCCAATATTACATTCAGCTATGATGAAATCACCATCCCGCATGGCTTTGATTCCACGCCGGGCGCATTGGGCAGCCACCAAACGATTACGGTTCCGGCCAACAGCTCGAACGACTACCCGATGGAAAAACGATGAATGGTCGGTAAAAGTCAGCATCGACAAAATCGACAGTGAAACCAAGCAGCGCATCAAGGGCGATGCCGAGTTTAAGACTTTTTTGAGTGGGATGTGGTTCGGCAGTGCTATATCCCGTTTGGCGGGTACAACCAATACAAGGTTGAACGCCAAGCAGATGGCACCTATAAAGTTGTCAACCACAGCGACTATGCGGGCGGTTCGGACGATTTGTTTTACACCCAGCGCAACGAGGGCAAGTTCGTCATCGTGGAGAGCCGCGCACCCAGCGGGTACTACGGCGATTGGACGGATGTAACCAAACCCGGCACGGCAGGCTCTGTTCTTGGCAAGCGGGCGTATGCCTTTGAAATCACCAAAGCGCTGGACGGTCAGACGATTTGGCTGGGCAACGCCGATTATAACGCCGACATCACCACGACCAACAGCGGCGGCACGCTCATCGACACCGGCGAGGGCATCGTCACAATTACATTTGGCAGTCGCAATGCGGATAAGACCTATACCACCGATCCTACAGGTATTGCCAGCAACGAGGATTCCTACACCATGCACGCCGATGTCGACACCATGCAGAACGACCGCACTCTCGGCAGCATCACTCTCTCCAAAGCAGACTTTGATGCCGCCCGGTATCTGGCCGCAGGCAGTAATGGCGACTCAACGCTTGAAGGTGCCGTGTACGACCTGTATGCCGCCGAGGACATTCTTCATCCGAACGGCGTTTCCGGCATCGTCGATTACTCCAAAATCACAGATGCCAACGGCACGCCCATCTGGCATACCACCGTGCTTACCAACGGCGCATGGAAATCCGATTATCTCCCGGTACTGAAAAAAAGACCACCTCGTTGCCTCTGCCGCCATCAAGGACGGCAAGCTGGCGTTCGCCAATCTCTACTTAGGCCGATACTACCTTGTGGAGCGCGCCACCGGTATCGTGATTCCGGTGGATTTCAACGGGCAGTACTATCTCTCCGGCAAGTATCCCCTGCTTAACAAAAAGGCTGGAGCCCACCGGCAGCTATGCCGCCCTCGCCGGCAACGGTACGGAGTACACCGACTATGTCTACCGCAATCAGTATTCCGCTGTTGCCGAGAGCCGCGCCTTGGATGGCAGCAAGACCTATGATGGCTACTACCTGTCTTTTGCAAAAGGCTATCTCTGTGATGAAGTCAACCACTATCAATCCCTTACTTATGCAGATGAGTCCACTTACGTTGTCCGCGACGAGGACCAGACACAGGACGAAGTGCTGAAATCCGGGTTCAGCCTGCAAAAGCTGGTATCCACCACTGGGCAGCCTTCTCCCGCCATCAAGCTGAGCGGTGCCGGGTTCAAGGTGTATCGCGTATCGCTGCTGAGCAAGGCCGACCAGTTTACCCAAAACGCCGATGGCAGTTACGATACCGCCAGCATTCCGGATGTCTACCGTAAATCCAGCTACGATCAGGACACGCTGAAATTTGATTTTTCTGACGAAGAACAGGCTGTTGCCACGATGTACGAGAGTGACACCGCCGTCGTCACCCGCTATAACGCAACCTTGACCGCAGACGGTGATTTTGCCAACGGGCGGGGCCTTGGCTGGGTGCCGACCAACAACGCGCAGGAATATCGCCTGTCCGAAATCTTCACAAACGAGGAAGGTATCCTGCGGGTGCAGGGACTCCCCTACGGCCAATACATTGTCGTAGAAACCACGGTGCCGAAAGATGTTTTTCAGGCTGAACCGTTCTTCGTCACTGTCAATGCGTCCAGCCCGCAGAGTGGTTTTACCGTGCCTTCCGGCAGCATCACAACAGCCGGCGGCAGCTACATGACCTACAACATTCTGGACGAAGAATTAGAGGGCTACTTGCAGCTTGTCAAAATCGACATTGAGACGGGCAAGCCTGTCAAAATTGCCGACACTGCGTTCAACCTTTACTATATTGCCGAGGACGGTCGTGAGACCCTTGTTGAGATGAACGACCCGAAATCCGGCAACGCCTGGGCAAAGACCAGCACTTTCTATACCGACTCCAACGGCGAAATGAAGACTCCGGAGAAACTTCCGCTGGGCAAGTACCGCATCGTTGAGGTCGAAGGCCCGCGCGGGTATTTCAATGACCGCCAGTACAATGTTGTGTTTGAGCTGACCTCGGATCGTGTGTATCAGGTCAGCGGCGGCAGCGCCGATGGCATGGATGACTATGTCATCACCGAAAACTACTATAACCACGAGACACTGGGGCAAATCAAGATCCTCAAAATTGGCAACGTGCTGACGGGGTATGAGAACGGGCAGTTCGTGTACGAGTCGGATAACCTTGCCAATGCCACCTATGAAATCCATGCGGAGGGCGACATTCCCACACCAGATAATCAAGGCACGCTCTGGTATGCAGACGGCGACCTTGTCGCTACTGTTACCACCGCCGAAGATGGACAGGTGGACGAAGTTCGGTTCAGCCCCACACGGACACCTGCCACCTATGATTTCCTGAAAGTGACCCACGATGGCACTAAGGGTGAAGTCACCATTACTCTGCCGCTGGGTACCTATGCGATTTCCGAGGTGCAAGCGCCCTACGGCTTTGTCCACACCGACCACACCTACACTGTGGTGCTGGACTGGGATGACCAATACAACGATTTAGTGCTTGCTAAGACAATCATCGACCACACGCAGGACGGCGATGTCGTGTATGACTATTCTATTATAAATGTAGGCAACGCTAGCGCCGAGCAGATTGAAAAGCAGGTTCTTGTCTTTGAGAATGCCCGCGTGCTGCCGGTTGTCGAGGAGGGCAAAGTCGGTGTTGGGCTGTATAAGCTGGACCGCGGCACCTGCGATTTGACCGATGAAGCGCCCTATTCGGACGGCTGTAAGACCCGCGCTTCCCTTTTGAACGGCGGCAGCAACCGCGCCGACATCCCGGCTGATGCCAAGATGGTCGCGGGCGCCGTCTATGAGCTGTACACCGCAGACGACATTTACAGCATCTCAGGTGAGCTTCTGGCCGCCGCCGATACGCTGCTAGGCACAGCCACCACCGATGAAAACGGCCTTGCCTATTTTGACGTGGATGTTCCCCTGCGCGGCGAACATTACGGCAGCAGCGATGCCCACGACTGGACGACAAACAGTGGCCGCTACTACCTGCGCGAGATCAGTGTGCCGGACGGCTACCTGATTGAGCAGAGCGTAATTCCGGTGGAGTTCACCTACGAAAACCAGTTTATTGCATGGCAGATCGTTGACTGCCTGCACTCCGACAAGCAGACCACCGTGGAGATCGACAAGCGTGCTTTCGCCTCTGATTCTGATACCACCTTTGCCCTGCCCGGTGCCACCTTGACCGTGACCGATTGGAACGGCAATGTGGTGGATAGCTGGGAAAGCAGCGACACGGCTCGTGTGATTCGTGGACTGCATCTTTCCCACGACTTTGCCGGGAACCGCGATACCACCAAAATCTATACGCTGTCCGAGACCCGCCCGGCAGACGGCTATACCACCGCCCGCTCGATTCAGTTCCGCTTGGAGCAGGCCACGGGCGATAACAGCTACTTGCAGGAAACGGCGGTCTGGGTACTGCATGAATCCGAAGATGCCGAGTACCAGTCCGGCAGTATTATCTCCCCCACTGCATTCTCCGATGATTCCGTGGCTACGATTCCCGCCAAGCTGCGTGCTTTCTGGGATAAGTTGCTGGGCAAGAATCCCGATGCAGACGGCGTTGTCATTGCCAACTGGTACTGCGTGAACGGCATGCTGGTGGTGAATTTCACCGATGCCGCCAATGACCGCGCCATTGCCAAGTGCCTGCGGGAGAGCGATTTCTCCGATTTGACGTTTGATAAGGTCTACTTGACCGGCGCGGCGGCTCCTGCATTCTTTGCCGATAAGCAGGTTGCCGACAAACCTACCGATGCCGAAATCACCTACTCTGCAAGTTGGATTCTGCTGAAGGATTCCGATGGGTTCAGCCAGACCGTTACAATGCTGGATGCCCCGACCCGCGTAAAAATCAGCAAAGCCGACATTACGACTCACGAAGAAATCCCCGGTGCCACGCTGCGCGTTCTGGACAAGAACGGCAATGTTGTAGACGAATGGGTATCCGAAAACACACCGCACTACATAGAGGCTGTGCTGGTTGCGGGCGAAACCTATACGCTGGAGGAAACGCTCGTACCCGATAATTCCGGGTATGTGCCTGCCAATGCCGTTCAGTTCACGGTCGAGGATGACGGCGAGGTTCAGCACGTTTTCATGCAGGACGACTACACGAAAGTGCAGATTTCTAAGACCGACATTGCCACTGGCAAGGAGATCAGCGGTGCAAAGCTGAAAATCACGGACGCAGACGGCAAAATCGTTGCTGAATGGGTCACGGACGGCGCACCTCACTATATGGAGCGCATCCCGATGGGTACGTACACCCTGACCGAGACGATGGCTCCCACCGAGCAGGGCTATGTCCGCGCCGAGAGCGTTACCTTTGAGGTTGGCCCCACCGGGGATATTCAGCGCGTGGATATGAAAGACGACTTTACTAAGGTCGAAATTTCCAAGGCTGACATGACGGACGGCCTCGAACTGCCCGGTGCAAAGCTGAAAATCACCGATGCCAGCGGCAACACCATTGCCGAGTGGGAGACCAACGGCCAGCCCCACCGTATCGAGCGCCTGAAGCCCGGTGAGTATACGCTGACCGAAACTGCCGCCCCGGCCGGGTATCTGCTCAGCGAGGAAGTACACTTCACCGTGCGGGAGACCGGAGAGATTCAGAAAGTCACAATGTACGATGCCCCGGCACATCCGCTGATTCTCACGAAACGCGATATTGTCACCAACGCAAAGCTGGCAGATGCCCGCCTGACGATTCGCGATGCCTATGGCACGACCATTGATCGCTGGACAACCACGGATGGCGACCATGCCATTCGCGTACTGCCGGAGCGCTCCGCCGCCAAAAGACCCGCACAAAAATCTGCTGCTTTTGTCCGATGACACCAGCGAACACGTCTACACGATGGTGGAAGAACTGGCCCCGGACGGCTATCTGGTTGCCGAGAGTATCACGTTCAAAGTCATGCAGATGAACGATGCCCTTGTTGTATTCATCTGGCAGGACGGCGGCTGGCAGAAAGTCTTCCGAGGGGTACCTTGCCATGTACGATGAGCGCACCGATACGCCCGTGCCGCTTATGAAAACTTTCCCGCAGACCGGCAGCATTTTATAAAAACTGTGCCAAGTTGTTACACTGCGCACAATTTAAGAATGGAGTGATATTTTGTCCGTTTCCTGTTTTACTTCTACCAATTCGCACCTCTGTAAGTTCCTGCGCACCACAGGCCGCGATTGGCGCAACACCATCTACATTGAGTGCGGCGACTGCCAGCGCGCCGTGAGCCGCAGCTGCAAGAATCTTCTCTGCGTCTTTGATACGACCGGTGCGCCGGTAATCGTGCCGGTGCATGATGTGGAGTACCTGTTCAGCACCACCGTGGACAAGTCCGAGTGCCGTGCCGTCCTCACAAAAGCCAACTTCTGTGAACTTTATAAAGGCTGGATCGACGAGCATATCCGCGACCCCCACGCCTGCCCGTTGAATGATCTGTACGTCAACTGGGAGATTCCAGACCCTAGTGCAGCGAGGATCTTTCTGAATCGGTAAATAGGCACTAAATAACAACAATCCCCAAGGTGTTGCCTTGGGGATTTGTTTGTATCGCACTCGATATATGACACTAACTTCGTTTTATCTTTTGTTCTTGTTGTTACATTTCCCTTGTGTTCAAGAACTTTTGTCTGATTTGCTTTACAGTCTCCAAATGTCTGTTTGCATAGAACTTTTTTACGGCATCGGACGTGTGCTCAACCTCTGAATTCAGAGCATTTTCCAACTTTTCAAGGTTTTTCCTTGTGACTTCTGTATCCGTCTCGTCACGTTCTACTGCGCCACCCCTAAAAGATATTTCTTTTAATATAGTTAGCATTTCTTGCTGTTCCGATATATTTGCTTTTTTGTACGCAGAGAGAAATGCGGCAAGTAGCTCGTCATTAAAGCATACAAGTATTTTAGATTTCGCTGCGAGACCTCTTTCGTATGTTGGGTTCTTTAAGTAATCTATAAAGAAAATCTCGTTCATTAAGTATGGCCACTGATCTTGCAACTTCTCTATTTCCTCATTGAGCGATTGTTCTTGTGGCGTCAATTTAGTTTCGCCTTCGTCTCTCATAAGTCTTCGGTGTCCACGTTCTTCACAAATATCTCCCTTTATAATTTTAGCTTTTCTATTATGGAATCCCTGAAGCAATCTTGCATCATCAACGTCACACTGTATAGGAACACCTATTTTCCGGAAATCATCAAGCCTTCCTAAAAGAGCCACATAATCATCCGTTGTTAGCTTTCCATCATATGCCTGCTGTAATACTTGTGGCAGCCCCCGGTCAATAATCTCTTGGCTCAACTCCCAGAAAGCCTTATCGAGAACTTCCCGCTCCGGTGCAGTTTCTTTTACTGAAAAGCGTTGATTCAAAGCGGCTTTTATGCGCTGTTCATTCCACTCGCCTTCAATCATCCAACGAATAAGCGGTTGAATTCGATATTGTGCATTATATCTTTTATACTTACTATTTTCACCATCTTGTGTTGTTTGCCATCGAGGGGGATTCCGTTTTTATCCTCTGCTTTTTCTTCCAAAAAATTAAAATGGTATTCATCATATTCATCCATTTTTTGTAGTTCCACCCTTCACTTCGAAAAGGTACGCGACAAACACATATAGTGCCTCTCCCATACCATCAGTAGGAAGTTTTAGGCTGTGCCATAACCCATACACACGTTCAAAATCTATCAAACATGATTTGAATGTTCTGAGATTGCGACTCCCGCTTTCTTCAAATACTTGGAATAGCTTTGGGCTTTCTTTTTTCAAGAATTCCTTGTATTCACTTGTTTCTGTCTTGTAGTCTTCAATCATTTCCTGTTGGATTCTTCGATACTCCACGTCCAACTTGACTGTTCGCTCTACAACTTTTTCCTTAAAAGTTTTGTAATTTTCCTCATCTTCTATATTATCTTCCGATGCAATTACTATTGTCTTAATTCTTTTGTCTTCTACATAGGTATTTATAATTCCCAATAAATCAATTACACCGATTTTACATCGCTCAAAATCGTCAAATACTAAAACCAATTTCTTTTTAACAGGCTGCTCTTCCCCTGCAACTATACAATAGACTTCTTTCTCAATCGGTAAAAAATCATGGATATCAATGGACAGCAACATATTCGCACTTTTGCTATCTTTTGATTTTTCCAAAGTCAAACAGTTCACCAAAAGCCGCTGCCTTTTCTGAAAGCTGTTTTGCGATATTGACACCTTTTGCAATATGTCCTTTCCCCGATTTTTCTGCTTTATTGAATGTCTGGGCATATGCCACAGCTTCCTTTACCTTTTTTGATAATGTGTTTGTGTCCTCGATTCCGAATAGCGACACAACCGCCATCAAATATTTAGGTTCTTGATTCAACTTCTTCTCAATTTGACGTATTAGATATGTCTTCCCGCTACCCCATTTTCCCGTAACGAGCAGCGCACCATTCTGGTCCTGTTCTTCTATATAATTTTCAATTTCTTCTATTGTTTTCACAGGAATTATTCCTCCCATATCATTTCAGAAACTACAAGTGCTTTTTAGTCTATACTTCTCACACAGTTTCCTCCGTTGCCCGCTCTTTCCTATACTGCGCCGGTGACTTCCCTATCTCCTTCTTAAACACCCTGCTGAAATACAGCGGGTTCTCATACCCTACGATTTCGGAAATTTCCTTGATGTTGTAGGTCGTCCGCTCCAACAGGCTTTGGGCGTTGACCATGCGCAAGGAGAGGATGTACTGGGCCGGGGACATACCGGCGTACTGTTTGAAATTGTGTATAAACCAGTTGGTGCTGATGTGCAGGGATTCCGCATAATCGTCTATACTTATCTTTGTGTTATAGTTCTCGTTGAAGTAAGCCGCCGCGCGTTCAATTTGCTCTTGGACGTTGCCAGTGGTTTTTTTCTGTTCATGCTGTTGGCGGTTCACCAACAGCAGAATATCGTTGAACAGCGATGCAATATAGTCCTCGTACCCATAGCGGCACAGCTGCAACTCCTGAATGATTTTGCGGAACAACGCCTTGTAATCCGGCAGCACACCGCAGTAGAACACATGCTCATCGAGCGAGATGCCGTGATACGCCAGTATGTTCTTTACATCTCTGCCTGTGAAGTGAATCCAGAAAACTTCCGGGTTATCTTCCAGATAATATACATATTTTTGGATTTCTTCCGGCTTGTACAGCACCATATGGCCCGCGCTGACGATTTCTTCCCTGCCGTCAAACCAGAAATGCGTCTTGCCGTTTGCCACATATAAAATCTGGTAATCCCTGCGCCCTTTCTGCCAGTAAGTCGGTAGTTTGGGGCGCGTTTTCAGCCGGTAGGTGCCGCAGCTGCCCACCACCAACGGCGTGGAGTTGTCTTTGAAATCTGTACGGGAATTGTTCAGATAGCCAGAGTTAATGTACACAAAAATCTCCTCCTGTTTTTGTGAATATTGCGAGGTTCTTCGTCCATTTTACCTTCACTTTACAAAAAGCCATTGATTTTGTGCATATTTAGTGCAATACCGTTTATGTTTTATTGTATATGGAAATTGTATAATAATTTCATACGAAACGCAAGCAGAACTGTATAAATCACAGGAGGAGAATGGATGATTATTCCGCACTATTACGAGGACCCGCACACACTGCATGTGGGTACCATGCCGAATCGTGCCTATTACATTCCGGCATCCCGGCGCAGCGATGCTTTAGTTGAGCACCGCGAGACCTCGGATCGCTTCCAGCTTTTGAACGGCAGCTGGAAATTTCGGTACTACGCCAGTATTTATGACTTGCAGGATGCTTTCTATGAGGTCGGCTATGATGCCTCCGCTTTTGACAGCATCCCGGTCCCCAGCGTGTGGCAGAACCACGGCTACGACCACCACCAGTACACCAACATCCGTTATCCGTTCCCCGCTGATCCACCGTATGTTCCCAAAGAGAACCCCTGCGGCGCTTACCTCTACGACTTCACCTACCAAAAGGATGCCGCTGCCCCGCGCGCATTTCTGAATTTTGAGGGCGTTGCCTCCTGCTTCTACGTCTGGCTCAACGGTCAGTTTGTCGGGTACAGTCAGGTCGCCCATTCCACAAGCGAGTTCGATGTAACGAAGTTTTTGCAGGACGGCACCAACCATCTGGCGATCCTCGTGCTGAAATGGTGCGATGGCAGCTACATGGAAGATCAGGATATGTTCCGCATGAACGGCATTTTCCGTGATGTCTACCTGCTGCGCCGCCCGGAACAGTGCATTGAGGACTATTTCATCACCACCAACATCCACGGCAGCACCGCAGGGGTTGCTGTCCGCCTGCGTTACTACGATTCCGCTGTTGCCACCCGCATCACCCTCTACGATGCAGCCGGCACGATGGTCGGCAGCGTAACGCCCGTGGAAGCACTGGATGATGCGGCATTCCCCTATCATGCAGAAATCACCGTTGTTGACCCGACACTCTGGAACGCAGAGCAGCCCTACTTATATACCCTTGTGTTGGACACACCCTGCGAGACCATTACGGACCGTGTGGGCATCCGTGAGGTTCATGTTGCCAACAACCAGATTTATGTCAACGGCCAGTCCATCAAGTTCCACGGTGTAAACCGCCACGAATCCGATCCCGTCACGGGATATGCTGTTGGCTTTGAGCAGACGAAAAAAGACCTGCTCATGATTAAAAAGCACAACTTCAATGCCATCCGCACCAGCCATTACCCGGATGTGCCTTACTTCTATCAGCTCTGCGACCAGTACGGCTTCTTTGTCATTGATGAAGCCGACAACGAGAGCCACGGTGCGTCCGAATACTATTGCGAGGGCAACGAAAGCTGGCCCAACCACGTTGAAAACTGGAACAAGCCCATCGCAGACAACCCGGAGTTCACCGAGGCCACCGTAGACCGCACCCGCCTCTGCGTGGAGCGTGACAAGAACCGTCCCTGCGTCATCATCTGGTCGATGGGCAACGAGAGCGCCTACGGCTGCACGTTCGAAGAAGCGCTGGCATGGACAAAGAGTTTTGACCCCCGCCGCCTGACCCACTACGAGAGCGCCCAGTACCGCAGCAAGAACCGTAAATACGATTTCTCGAACATTGATATGTTCAGCAATATGTACCCTTCTCTCGAAAGCATTCAGGAATATCTGGACAACGAGCCGGACAAACCCTATATCATGTGCGAGTACAGCCATTGCATGGGCAACGGCCCCGGCGATTTGGAGGATTACTTCCAGTTCATTCAGAGCCATGACGGCTTGGTCGGCGGTTTCCTGTGGGAGTGGTGCGACCACGGTATTTATAAAGGGAAGATGCCCGACGGCCGCGACATCTATTATTACGGCGGCGACCACAATGAGTGGCCGCATGACGGCAACTTCTGCATGGACGGTCTGGTCTACCCTGACCGCCGCCCGCACACCGGGCTGTTGGAGTTCAAGAACGTCTATCGCCCGGCGCGTGTTGTGAAGTACGACCGGGAATCCGGCATGCTCATGCTGCACAACTACATGGACTTTGTTGATTTGACCGAGTATGCCGCACTAACCTATCAGGTAAGCTGCGACGGCGAGGTCATCGACAGCGGCTTCATCCCCTACCCTGACGGTTTCACCCTGCCGCCGCACAGCGAAAACGCCTTGCCGTTGGCCGTCCATATTCCCGATAAAGGCAAGTGTTTCCTGAAAATCTTCTACCATTGCGATAAAGACCTGCCCTTGCGTTCGGAAGATCATCTTCTGGGTTTTGATGAAATCCTGCTGGAAAACGAAGACAGCCGCAACCAGAAAACTTTGGCTATGTGGAGTGATGCCCCTTCCAACAGCACAATCACTGTTCAGGAGACGGACCGCCATTTGACGCTGCGCGGCAAGAACTTCACCTACAACTTTAATAAGCTGACGGGTCTGTTCGCCGCGATGCAGTACGAGGATGCAGTCCTGTTGGACAAGGAAATGGAGTTCAACATCTGGCGTGCTCCTACGGACAATGACCGCAAGCTGAAGTTGGATTGGCTGGCTGCCCGCTATGACCACTGTATGACCAATGCCTACCACACCGAGTATCAGGTGACAGACAGCGGTGTGACCCTGCGTGCCAAAGTCGGCATTGCACCGATCAGCTTGCAGAAATTCCTTGATTTGGATGTCTGCTGGACGGTTTCCAACAGCGGTGCAGTAACGCTGGCACTGCACGCCGAGCGCAACACGGTATTACCCCCGAACTGCCGCGCTTTTGGCCTGCGCCTGTTCCTGCCAAAAGAAATGGCCCGCCTCAGTTACTTCGGCATCGGGTCCGATGGAAAAGCTACTGCGACAAGCACCATGCTGCCAGCCACGACTACTTCAGTTCCACCATCTGGCAGCAGCACGAGGACTACATTCGCCCGCAGGAGAACGGCAGTCACTATGATTGCGATTATGTCCAGCTGGATGGCGCTGGCATCAAGCTTACCGCTGTCGGTGCAAAGCCGTTCTGCTTCAACGCCTCGCACTACACGCAGGAAGAGTTGACGGAAAAGGCGCACAACTATGAGCTGCATCCCTGTGACAGTACCGTTCTCTGCCTTGACTATGCACAGAACGGCATCGGCTCTGCCAGCTGCGGGCCGCGTCTGGCGGAGCAGTACCGCCTTGACGACGCCTCCTTCGATTTCAGCATCCGTCTGATTCCTGAAAAAAGCATAACCTCTCTACACAAAAGAATGGAGAAAATCTCATGTCTGAAAACACAGAAAGACGCTATTTAAAATGGTATAACAAAGTCGGATACGGCTCCGGCGATGTTGCAGGCAACGTGGTCTATGCGTTCCTCTCCTCGTTCGTTATGATTTACCTGACCGACACCGTCGGCCTGAATCCCGGCATCGTCGGCACGCTGATCGCTGTGTCCAAGCTGTTTGACGGCATTACCGACATCTTCTTTGGCTCGATGATCGACAAGACGCACTCCAAGCTGGGCAAAGGCTCGCCCGTGGATGCTCTACGGCTACATCGGCTGCGCCATCACGCTGGTCGGCATCTTCGCCATCCCCATGGGCATGAGCGAGTTTGCCAAGTACGCATGGTTCTTTATCTGTTATTCCCTGCTGAACGCTGTGTTCTACACGGCCAACAACATCGCCTACTCTGCCTTGACTTCCCTTGTCACCAAGAACAGCGCCGAGCGAGTCGAGATGGGTTCCTACCGCTTCATGTTCGCATTCGCCACCAGCCTTGCCATTCAGTCTTTCACACTGCTGGCTGTCTCTGCACTGGGCGACACTGCCGAAGCATGGCGCACCGTGGCTATCGTCTATGCCATTATCGGTCTGATCGTCAACACGCTCTCTGTTTTCTCCGTCAAGGAGTTGCCGGAGGAAGAGTTTGTCGATACCACGGATAAAGCCGAAATCGAGAAAGACGAGAAGTACGGTCTTGTCGAAGCTGCCAAGCTGCTGGTCTCCAACAAATATTACCTGATGATCTGCGTCACCTACATTTTGCAGCAGATCTATGGTGCCATGATCAGCATGGGTACCTACTACACCGCCCATATCCTTGGCGACAAGAACCTGTTCGGCGTGTTCTCTTGGGCCATCAACATTCCTTTGATCATCGCACTGGTCTTTACCCCGACCCTCGTTGCCAAGATGCACGGTATGTACAAACTGAACGTCGGCAGCTATGCCCTTGCTACCGTAGCCCGTGCGCTGGTTGCTGTGGCTGGTTATACGGGTTCCGGCGATGTCAAGATGATGCTGCTCTTCACAGCCATCGCTGCACTGGGTCAGGGCCCGTGGCAGGGCGACATGAATGCCGTTATCGCCTCCTGCTCCGAGTACACTTGGCTGACGAAGCACAAGCGCGTAGACGGCACGATGTACTCCTGCACCTCGCTCGGTGTCAAGCTGGGCGGCGGTCTCGGCACCGCCATCACCGGCTGGCTGCTGGCGTTCAGCAACTACGATAAGGCGCTGGCTGTGCAGCCGGAATCCTGCATCAATATGCTGAAACTCATGTACCTCGTAATTCCCTTTGTGCTGGACGCCATCATCACCTTTATCCTCTCCCGCATGAAGGTCGAGGAGGCCAACGATAAGATTCGCGCCGAAATGAAAAACTGATATTCACTATTCTCCTTCTCAAAATACCTCACGCATGCGATTTGCGCGCGAGGCATTTTTCGTTATATCAAACTTTTTAACTGAAATTATTATATACCTATTGAAATTTGCTATACAAACCAAAATTGCATCAATAATGGGGAGGCTGTTCCCATTATTGATGCAATTTTGGTTTACATGCTCTTATTTTGATTTTGCATTGATCAGGCTTTCTTCGTCACATACCCCTTGCGCATGACGGAGGTGATCTCGATCTGCGCGCCGAGCTTGTGGCGCAGCTTGGCGATGTGCATATCGACCGTTCGGGTGTGGATGGGCGCGGTGATACCCCAAACCTGCGCCAACAGCTCGGAGCGGGTGGTAATGCGGCCGGCGTTGTCGAGCAGATACAGCAACAGGTCGAACTCAGTCTGCGTCAAGTACACAGCCTTGCCATTTTGCGATACCTGCCGTGCGGCGGCGTCAATTTGTAAATTGATGTTGTTCATCATGTGTAATACCTGATTATTCGTAAAATCCGGCGTGACCGTTGTCTAGCAGCCATGCGTGTATAGTACTGATTTACAAACCTCTGCAAAGGCTCACAACGCGTCCAAATCCACGCCCGCCCACTCGTAGGCTTCCGTCAAATCGTTGCCGATGGCCCATGCAAGCGCCGCGGCTACAACGACCAAAAATATCGGCACCCACAGCAAATTGTACGGCGCGCCCGCGGCGTTCGTGCCCTGCGTTTGGCACAGTGCGGCGGCGTGGAACAGCGGGTAAAAGCCCAGCCATTCGATGCCGTTGCTCATACCCGAAAGCGCCAGCAGCGCGGGCAGGCAGTAGCCGACCGCCGAAACGAACAGCGCCGCCAACAGGCTACCCAATTTTTGCCCCAACCACAGCGTCAGCCGCGCCATGCACAGGCAGGCTGCTGCGCGGCAGAGCAGCCAGAACAGCAGCAAATCAGAAAGCGTGATACATTTCGGCACAGCCTCCAGCTCCGAAATACTCATCGCCGGAGCCAGCAGCGCGGGCAAGCCGTAATCGCGCAGCACCTGCCACAGATGCGGCAGCACCGTGCCCGCGGCGATCCCCAGCGCCGCCAAATCGCTCTGGCGCAGCTTTGCGCGCACGGTCGCACGGCGGCCCAACGGTGTGGCGCGCAGCACGGTCTCCATGCCGCCCTTGCGCTCCATCGCAAACAGGCCGCTGAAGCACAGTGCGCACAGTAGCCCGGCCCACAGCGTGTCCTGCACGTCAGCGGTACCGCTGAAGCCGAACAACTTTTTGTAGCCGCTCTCGTACACCAGCCACGCGCCGGGGTGCTCTTTCAGATAGTAGTTGATGTTGTTCTGCACGACCTGTTGGTAAATGTTGTAATTTTTGCTGTAATGCGCCGTAGGCCAGCATCGCCTCGCTGCTCAGCTCGCTGCGCGCCACGCGCCGCTGTACGGCCAGCATCGGGCAAACTCCTCGCCCTGTGCGGTCAGCCAGTCGCGGCTCTCCGCCGTCCACGGGCCGGAGATATGCTTCATGTAGTAGGCGTAATAAATTTCGTCGGCATCAATATAGCTTTCGCTTGTCACGCCCTGATACACGCCGAACGCCAAGAACGCTGCCAGGAACACTGCCGCGCCGTTCAGCACAAACAGCTTGCGACCCTCTTCCTTTATAATAGAGGTCGCTTTCGTCCTGCGCGTCAGCCCCAACACAAGGCCGCGCTTGGCGGCGGGCAGCAGCTGTGCGCGGGCGAATACCATGCAGAACGCCGCAGCGAACAGCGCTCCGTAGAACACCGCCGCCGTCCACTCGACCAGCGGCAGCCCGATCGGTGTGCCAAACCAGAACAGGTTGCGATAGTTGCCGAGCAGCTCGTTGGTTTGCAGAAGGCTGACGAGGTTTGCGTATTTGATTACGTTCAAATGGCTCGTGGCCGGAATAGCCGCGCGCACGCCGTACATCGCCAACGGCAGCGCCAACGCGCCGATCCAGCCCGCGGCGGCGCGGCGCGCCGTCAGCGCCGCCAACATGACCCAAAGGCCCATCACGAACGCCCCGGCCCACTTGGCCAGCAAAAACCGCAGCAGATACCGCCCGACCGTGATCTGCATCGTGCAGCGCATCAGGGCCGGCACGCTCTGAATCGTGCGCGTCAGCGGGCCCAAACCGAAGCTCGCACCGCAGTAGGCGAGATTCACGCCGTACAAAAGCGCCAACACAGCCAACAGGCTGACGCCGAACGCCGCTAATTTGGCCAACGCCGTTTGCAGACGCCCGCCCGGCAGGCTGCGCACAAGGCCCAACAAACCGCTGTCGCGCTCCTGCCGAACTAGCAGCAGCGCCAACAGCAGCATGGCGGCCAGTAAAATCAGGTCAGTAAAGGCGTAGGAGATCGCCGTGTACAATCCCTTTTGAGGGTAGTAGTCGATCTCGGTCGCGCCCAGTCCGGCGTAGACCTCGGCGGTTTGCTCGATGTTTTTCAGATCGTAGCCGGTTTTGTCGTTCTGAAAGATCGAGATGCCCGCCAGCTGCGTCGCCTTGGTCTGCACGCCGTCCAGAAAATCGGTGTAGGCAGCCACGGTGTCGTACTCGTTTTGCAGCTGATTGAACAGGCGATATTCGGTGTTCAGGTCGTCGGTGAACAGTGTATAGCTTTTGTCCTTGTATTCCTGCTCGTAGGCGTCGAACATCGCAGCGTTCTCGTCGCGGTAGGCTTGCAGGTAGCTGCTGCCGGCGTAGGCCATATCGCGGTAGAAGCCG
>ENA-OQES01000421-OQES01000421.1-human-gut-metagenome-genome-assembly--contig:-NODE-421-length-18025-cov-5.517488_pt1 | contig 18025 bp, 21 predicted proteins | sample MGYA00242798_ERZ504641 | MGnify/ENA primary metagenome ERZ504641 (study PRJEB26092, sample SAMD00036327) | human gut metagenome | host: Homo sapiens | study: EMG produced TPA metagenomics assembly of... | reverse complement strand
TCGGCGTTTCCCTTCTACTTTGATCTGATCTCCTACTTTCAGTGTCAACATCAGTTTACGGTAAGCACTCATGCTTACAATTTTCTCTCCATTCACAGAACAGATCACATCTCCACTCTGTATGCCGCTGCCATTGCAGGTGAATCTGCTGCCACGTCAATCACATAGACTCCTGACGGCATGCCCTCTTCTTTCTGAATTCCACTTGTCACTGCTGTTCCTGACACACCGATATAAGGTACACTTGCACCGTTCGCTAACAGCTGGATAACCAACTTCAGATCTGAGATCGCATAAGCATTCGCAGTACGTATTCCACGTTCTTTCCAGATATCAGAAGAAATCATTCCGATCACTTCTCCATCCAGATTGAATAAAATACCTGTTCCTTCGGATGCACTGCTCATATCGGTTGCAATCACACTATACTCTCCGTCGCGTCCGATTTCTTTATAGTTTGACGAACTGACAATTCCGTAACCGCTTCCTCCGGCATAACCGAAAATATTTCCCAGTGCGAATATAACATCACCCTGTTCTGTCAGATTCGAATTGCCAAGTGATGCTACACTTGAAGCACTCCATGTGGCATCTGAAAGGCTTTTTTTATCTACCGCAAATATTGCAAATCCACTATTTTTATCTTTTTTTTTCAGGCTTGCCTTATATTCTGATTTATCTGAAAATGTAACGCACCACTCTTTTGCATCTTCGCAGATCGAAGCATAGGACAAAATCAGTATCTCCGGTCCGTTATCCGCAACGATCACACCAGATACGCTCTCATCAATTCCGGTCGCTTCTGCATTCCAGTTCTCCTGTTCTGCTCCTCTCATAACAGATACCACACTCTTCTTCGCTGTCAGTGCTTTCTCATATGCTTTGGACATCATCTGTACATAGCTGATCTCCTGCTGATTCTGCGCGTCATTCTGCTCTGTCGTGTCGCCACCTTCTGCTAAATCTTCCTCTGATTGATTGTCCTCCTGGATTGTCACAACTTGTGTCTTTTCAGGAAATAAATGCTGTGCAAGCGGGCGCAATGCAAAGAATCCCAGGCATGCAGAGCCTCCTAAAACCAGTCCGCATATTGCAATCCGGATGAGCTGTTTCATTCCTTGCTGTCTGCTGATCTTCTTTGGTTTTATCGTCTCTTCAAGAAATGCAAAAGATTCCTTTTTTTCTGACTGTTCTAAAATTTTTCCCGTCAGGACCCTCTTCCGGAACCTGACCATTACTTTTCTTTTCTGACATTGACATGAACCTCATTTGTGACTGTTCACTTCCGTGTCAACTACAAAATCAACCGACACGGACATTTCCATTACTTAGTATAACTGATTCATATAGATTGTTCAATATCTATAAAAGCCTTTTATTTAATGAAATAATAAGGTACAATAAGACTCGGAAATAGTTATTGTTCACATGTATTGTGAACAGCTACATGATTAAAAAATTTAGTATTAAGTTGAAATGACAGAGGAACATAAATGAATCAAAAAAACATTATTTAAACTGGAATATGATAAGATCATTGCTCTTCTTGAAAAGGAAGCGACATCTTTCCGTGGAGGACAGCTCTGCCGTCGTTTGAAGCCAATGACCGACCTGCATAAGATCAACACTTATCAGGAACAGACTGCTGCCGCTTATACACGAATCGTGCAAAAGGGACGTATCTCGTTTGGTGACGCTGCACCGGTTGAAGAGTCCATGAAACGTCTGGAGATTGGCGGCTCACTCAGCAGCACAGAACTTCTCCGTATTTCCCGCCTGCTTGTAAATGCAGCCAGGGTTAAGGCCTACGGAAGACATGATACACAAGAGGACGCTTGTGACTGCCTGGATGAATATTTTAACCTGCTTGAACCACTGACACCACTTTCAAATGAAATCGACCGCTGTATTATCGGCGAAGATGAATACAGTGATGATGCCAGTTCCACACTGAAGCAGATTCGTCGAAGCATTAATAACATCAATGACAAAGTACACGCCACTTTAACTACACTGGTCAACGGTTCCCTTCGCACTTATCTGCAGGATGCAATCATTACCATGCGTGGAGACCGCTATTGTGTACCTGTCAAAGCGGAATATCGTGGACAGGTACAGGGACTCATTCACGATCAGTCTTCAACAGGTTCTACTCTTTTTATTGAACCTATGGCAATCGTAAAACTGAACAATGACTTAAAAGAACTTTATGCAAAGGAACAGGAAGAGATTCAGGTGATTCTTGCAAATCTAAGTGAAGAAGCCGCACAATATATCGAGGAAATCCGTGTGGATTACCGTTCTCTGACGGATCTTGACTTCAATTTTTGCACGAGGTGCTCTGGCAATATCCATGCGCGCCAGCCGGCCGCTTCTGAATGAAGAGGGACGCATCCGTATCCGTGAGGGACGTCACCCACTGCTCGATCCGAAAAAAGTTGTTCCGATCACCGTGACACTTGGGGAAGACTTCACACTGCTGATCATCACAGGACCAAATACCGGCGGTAAAACTGTTTCTTTGAAAACGGTCGGCTTATTCTGTCTGATGGGACAGTCCGGACTTCACATTCCTGCCGGAGACCGCAGTGAACTGGCTGTGTTCCATCAGATTTATGCAGATATCGGAGATGAGCAGAGTATTGAGCAGAGCCTTAGTACATTCTCTTCTCATATGACCAATATTGTCTCTTTCCTTAAGAAAGTAGATGAACGTTCGCTGGTTCTCTTTGATGAACTTGGAGCCGGTACAGATCCGACGGAAGGTGCCGCACTTGCAATTTCTATTCTGTCCCATCTTCACCAGAGAGGAATCCGTACAATGGCTACCACACATTACAGCGAGTTAAAAGTCTATGCACTTTCCACTCCGGGTGTGGAGAATGCCTGTTGTGAATTCGATGTAGAAAGTCTTCGTCCGACTTACCGTCTGCTGATTGGTATTCCTGGTAAAAGTAATGCATTTGCAATCTCCGGGAAGTTAGGTCTGCCGGATTATATTATTGAAGATGCAAAGAAACGGCTCAGTGAACAGGACGTTTCCTTTGAAGATCTTCTTACTGATCTTGAGACAAGCAAACGGACGATTGAAAAGGAACAGGAAGAAATCGCACGATTGAAGAAAGAAGCGGAAGACCTGAAAACCCAGGCGAAACAGCGCCAGGAGAAATTAGATGATCAGCGCGACCGCATTTTACGCGAGGCAAATGAAAAAGCAAACGCCATTCTGCGTGAAGCAAAAGAAGTTGCCGACAAGACGATCAAGGATTTCCGTAAATTCGGCAAGGAAAACATTTCTGCTGCAGAGATGGAAAAGGAACGTGAGAAGCTGCGTAAGAAGATCAAAGATACAGCATCTGCGTCTGCAATGAAAGCACAGAAACCAAAGAAAGAGCATAAAGCATCTGACTTCAAGCTCGGAGAATCCGTTAAAGTTCTCAGCATGAACCTGACAGGAACCGTAAGCTCTCTACCTGATGCCAAAGGGAATCTTACCGTACGTATGGGAATCCTCAGCTCCCAGGTCAACATCTCTGATCTGGAGATTATCGAGGAAGTCTCTCCGTATGCACCGAAGAAAATGAACCGTACTTCAAAAGGCAAAATTAAAATGGGAAAATCTCTTTCTGTCCGGCCTGAGATCAATCTGCTCGGACGTACTGTTGATGAAGCCGTTGCTGAACTGGATAAATACCTGGATGACGCAATCCTCGCTCACCTAAATACTGTCCGTGTAGTTCACGGAAAGGGAACCGGAGCACTCAGAAAGGGAATTCATGAATATCTGCGTCGTCAGAAACATGTAAAATCCTATCACCTTGCCGAATTCGGTGAAGGTGACGCTGGTGTAACAATTGTAGAACTTGGCTAATTATTTTAAACAGTTATCAACTACCTTATCATGGTTAATGGGGGCAAAAAAGAATGTTTGGAAAACAGAAAATCCTAATCGTAGATGATGATGAGAATATCGCTGAACTGATTTCTCTTTATCTCACAAAAGAATGTTTTGATACAAAATTAGTATATGATGGAGAAGATGCGCTTGCAGCTTTTAACAGCTATCAGCCAAATTTGATCCTTCTTGATCTGATGCTTCCGGGAATTGACGGGTATCAGGTTTGTCGTGAAATTCGTTCCAAAGCTGCCACACCGATCATCATGCTTTCGGCAAAAAGTGAAGTATTTGACAAAGTTCTCGGACTGGAACTCGGAGCAGATGATTATATCATGAAGCCATTTGACCCTAAGGAAATGGTTGCCCGCGTAAGAGCTGTCTTAAGAAGATATCAGGTTGGACAACAGAATGATACTTCTGTTGAAAAAACAAAATGTGCAGAGTTTGACGGATTGACGATCAATCTTACAAACTACTCTGTTGTGTGTGACGGACATCCTGTTGATATGCCGCCAAAAGAATTAGAACTCCTTTACTGTCTTGCTGCATCACCGAATCAGGTATTCACAAGAGAGCAGCTCTTAGACCGTATCTGGGGCTATGAATATATCGGAGACACTCGTACCGTTGATGTTCATATTAAACGTCTGCGCGCAAAAAATTAAAGACCACCCTCACTGGAATATCAGTACTGTATGGGGAATTGGTTACAAATTTGAGACAAAATAGATTTAAATCATCGGTCCTGGATACTGTAAACAGCATCTGGTGACCGATGAGTACTTAGGGAGAAATTATGAAAGCAGTTCTGCATTTAAAATTTATTGTACTTTATATTATTTTCGGGTTTCTGTGTGTTTTCACAACGGCAACATTGACCACAGAACTGATCACCGAACGTCTGGAAAAAGATACTTCACAGACATTATACAGAGAAGCAACCATGATTGCAGATAATTATCTGCCTTCCTATTTTTCAAACGAATCTTCCAGCTGGGCTGTTCATTCTCAGTTATCTGCTATGAAGACGTATCTTAATTCTTCTCTGTGGTTTGTTGAAAAAGATGGTACAATGATCACCTCTGCCAACCTGAAGGATACTACTGCACCACAATCAGTCAATAATTTTGATCCGGCCGAAATCGGGAGCAACCAGTACATGATCGGAACCTATCATAATTATTTTCAGGAAGATATGATTACTGTAATGGCTCCTGTCACACAGGGATTTTATACAAAGGGATATCTGATCATTCACAGCCCTGTCTCTCTGATCAACGAAAGATGCCGCACGCTGATGGTTCCGGTTTATATTTCTCTTGGAGTTATTTTCCTGTTGTCCTTCATCTTCCTGCTCGGGTTCCATTTCTTCGTCCATCGTCCATTGTTGCTGATCACAGAAGCTGCGAAGCAATATGCCATGGGCAATCTGGATTACGAGATTCCGGTAAACAGGCATGATGAGATTGGATATTTATCCGCATCACTGAATTTTATGGCTGCACAACTGAAGGATTCTGATGATTATCAGGAAAAAGATCGTAGCAAATGTATCCCACGATTTCCGTTCTCCGTTGACTTCAATCAGGGGTTATGTAGAAGCAATGGCAGACGGAACAATCCCACCAGAGCTTCATGAGAAATACTTAAATATCATTCTCTTCGAAACAGAACGACTGACTGACCTGACAACGGATCTTCTTACTTTGAACGAATTTGATACAAAAGAGCTCCTGCTCAATAAAACTTCCTTTGATATTCAGGAGATGATCAAACATACTGCCCAGTCTTTCGAGGGTGTCTGTACTCAGAAGCATATATCCATTAAGCTCTTTCTACTGTCTGAACAGATCAATGTAATGGCGGACCGACGCAAAATCCAACAGGTTCTTTATAATCTTCTGGATAATGCGATTAAATTCAGTGAGAATGACTCTTCTATTACAGTAGAAGTAACAACGAAAAATGATAAAATCTTTGTTTCCGTAAAAGATCATGGCATCGGAATCTCAAGAAAGGAAATCAATAAGATTTGGGAGCGTTTCTACAAATCAGATCTTTCCCGTGGAAAGGATAAGAAAGGAACCGGACTTGGACTTTCGATCGTAAAAGAAATCATACAGGCTCACGATGAACATATCAATGTGATCAGTACAGAAGGGGTTGGCACTGAATTTATTTTTTGCTTTAAGCAAAGCTTAAAGGACAACGTGAACAGAACAAAGAATGTGCCTTGGCACATTCTTACGCCTGCGGCGGTCGCTTGCGACACCTTCCTTGTACGCCGCAGTGCGCATCCTGAGCGGAGCGTTTTATTTATATTAGGAAAGGACTTTCCTAATATAAAATAAAAAACCATCAGGATTTTATTACTTCTATATTTCTGAATTTCAGAATGAAGTATAAACCTGATGTTTTATTTTACCTGACAAGCTCTTTTCCTTTATGAAATTGTTCGACTTATTTTCAACTTATTCGTAAAGGAACGGTGTTATCGTATCGTCATTCATATTGTCTTCTGTCACCCACACATATCCTGTGTTGACCTCAGCTTCATTTCCAATCTCAAGAACTGTACGTGCCGCTGCAACTACTGTCGCATATCCCATTCCAAAAGGATTCTGCACAATAAGTCCATCCACCTTTCCATCTTTCAATGCATTGACCTGCTCTTTTCCCGCATCAAACCCCACTAATGTAATATGTTTTTCTGCATCAAGCTGATCCATCGTCTTAATTGCAAGCTGGGTTACTGTCTCGTTCGTAGCAATACATCCTTTTAAATCAGGATGTTTCTCCATATAATATTGAATTGCATCTTCATCACTCATCTTTGCCGCGCCATCATTGACCTGCTGCATCTTCTCGGACAATTCATTGTCCACTTCCTGTGCTGTCTCATTCGCACTTTCGTCTGCTGATGAAGAAGCCACATTCGATGCTGCATCTGCAATTGTCTCGGAAGCATCACCTGTTCCTGTTGTCTCTTTCTTCTTTTCTCCTGCTTCTGCGGCTGCCAGTTCTTCTGGTGTTACCCCGACCTGTTCAGCTACAATCTGTTTCTTCAACATTTCCAGCTGATCCAGATAAATTGTCTCTGTAACAGTCACATTCGGATGATTTGCTGCAAGTTCATTTTTGATTTCTGCCTCACGCTCTTTCGCCGTATCTGATACTGTATCATGCACAAGCAACAGAATCTCCCCACTGTCACCGATCTTCTCACAGAAATTCTTTGTTCCTGTTGTTGCCGCTTCTATATTATTCGTTTTGCAAGTACTTTGGATATTCTGATAGCTGTTTCCTGAATCAAATGCTACGATCGGAATTCCATTCTCAATCGCAAGATCAAACTGGACGGAGCATGCGCTTGCATCTACACTGGAAATTGCGATTACATCCGGATAACGTGCAAGCTCTTCATCCAGAATATTCACCTGCTGATCAATATTATCATTCTCATCCGGTGCACTGTATAATACTTTCACCTTATCATTTCCGGAATAGCCAAGTGCTGTATTCAAGTCAGTTGCTGCCTGCTCTACCCCTGCCTTTACCTGATTCCAATATGGTGTTGAAGATCCCCTTCCGATTACAGAAATATAAGTTCCAGGTTCCAGATCCAGATTGTCTACCGATGCATATGCAGAAGATTTGATTGCATCCAGATTCGCCTGATATACCGGTGCTTCTGTCTTATCTCCTGTAAAAACCGGATCATCTGCCTTCTTTCCGCAGCCGGCTGCAAGTACCGTCATACAAAGTGCTGCCGCAATCGCTGCTCTTACATTTCGTTTCCGCATAACTTTCTCCTTCTTTTCATTTACGCAATTTTATCTCTATGTTTTCTACTTTTTAACTCTCAATCCATTATGATACACGAATCCTCGAAAAATGGAAGAGATAATTTCTTAAAATCTCGTGAATTTTTGTTTTTTACTAATTTAGGATAGAAATCTTCTATTTTCTACGTTTATAAGTTCTATAAGACTAACTTATAAATTACTCAAATAAATACATCAGGAACTCTTGTATATTTCCCCATCTTGTATTAAAATGAGGATAACGAAAGGGAAAAACCTATCGTAATCCAAAAAATGGAGGGTACATACAATGGCACACGTAATTAGTGATGAATGTGTAAGCTGTGGTACTTGCGAAGGCGAATGTCCAGTAGGCGCTATTTCTGAAGGAGATGGCAAATATGAGATCGATGCTGATGCTTGTGTAGATTGCGGAGCTTGTGAGGCTGCTTGTCCTACAGGCGCTATCTCTGAAGCATAATTTATAAGCGCTAAGTGATCACAAAACGCAGAAGTCCTGCCCATCTGATTGATTCAGATGCGGCAGGATTTCTTTTTTTACAACTTTTTCTCTTGTATTCCATACCTTTCTTTAATTACCATTTTTTGCCATAATTTGACGAACGATTAGCACTCCTTTCATAATTTCTCTATGCTATAATAAATGTAGCGAAATCAGAACAGTAATCGCAATGATTCTGACAGGAGGATAGAAAATCAATGGGTGAAGTCAGATTTATGATCTCTGAAGCCGCCAAGAAAGTTCAGGTAGAATCCCATGTCTTAAGGTACTGGGAAGAGGAACTTCATATTCCGATCGGCCGCACAGAGATGGGACATCGATATTATACCCAGGATGATATCCAGCTCTTTTGCTGTATTAAGAAACTTAAGAATGAAGGGGTTCTGCTTCGCGATCTGAAGCCATTGATCCCAGAATTGAAATCTACACGTCAGATAATGAGACACACTGAAAACAAGGACAAGAATGCCCTTACCAAAACACCCGCACCTGACCTGACATCTGAGTGCAAACCGGCCACTACCACTACTCCGGTCGAAGTCATCACAAAGACCCAGCTGGAACATGTACGTTCACTCATCGGAGAAGTGCTGACTGAAGTCGTTACTGAAAATAACAAAGCATTAGAAAAAGAAATCAGCACTCAGGTCACCGCAGATGTCATACGTGAGATGGATTTTCTTTTCCAGGCGAAAGAACGGCAGGAAGAAGAACATTTCCGTAAACTGGACAGCCTGATTCGCCAGCAACAGGCGACCCGAAGAGAAAGTGTGAAGAATAGTCCGGTACTGAGATTCAAAAAAGATTTACATAGCATTTCTGCGATTTCTAATTGCACACTGCACATACCGGTAGATTTATTGGATTTGTATACCGGAAAAAAGACAGGCGCTCTCCAACAAGTGCCTGTCCTTTTCTTTTTTATATCTCCTGGTCCTGCTGACGCAGCTCGTTTCCAAAGCGAGTGTACTGTGGCATCCACGCAAGACGCACTGTACCGATCGGGCCGTTTCTCTGTTTTGCGATAATAATTTCTGCAATGTTCTTATCTTCCGTGTCAGGATTATAATAATCATCACGATAGATAAACATACAGACATCGGCATCCTGCTCGATTGCTCCGGACTCTCGGAGGTCTGAAAGCATCGGACGCTTATCTGTTCTCTGCTCAACCGCACGGCTCAGCTGTGACAGTGCAAGCACCGGCACATTCAATTCTCTGGCAAGACCTTTCAAAGAACGTGAGATCTCAGAAATCTCCTGCTGACGGCTCTCATTCTTTCTTGAATTGCTTCCGCTCATCAACTGTAAGTAGTCGATAATGATCAGGTCAAGTCCCATCTCCAGCTTGTATTTTCTACATTTTGAGCGCATCTCTGAAATCGTAATACCTGACGTATCATCAATGATCATTCTTGATGATCCTATTGTTCCGGCTCCTTCGATCAACTTCTCCCAATCCGTATCTGACAGATTACCGGTTCTTAATATCTGTGCATCCACATGAGACTCCAATGAGAACAGACGGTTTACCAACTGCTCTTTGGACATCTCGAGACTGAAGATTGCTACTGCTTTATTCTGACGAAATGCCACATGCTGTGCGATATTCAATACAAACGCTGTCTTACCCATGGAAGGACGGGCTGCGATCAGTACAAGGTCTGAGCGCTGCAGACCGGACAACTTATAATCAAGATCAATGAATCCTGTCGGAATTCCTGTTACTGTTCCTTTTGTCTTAGACGCACGCTCGATTACATCCAATGCATTGAGTACAACCTGCTTGATCGGTACATACTCTTCTGAATTTCCAGTCTCTGCAAGTGCAAAAACCTGCTTCTGTGCATCTTCCAGAATCTCCTCTAACGGCTGATTCTGCAGATAACAGGCATTTGCCGTCTCTTCATTTACTTTGATCAGGCGACGCATGATTGATTTTTCACGTACAATTTCAGCATAGCTCTTGATATTCGCAGAAGTCTGTGTTCCCATCAGCAAATCTCTTGCAAACTCCATGCTACTGATCTCTGGCGGGACATCCTTTTCTTTCAGATATTCCTGCAAGGTGATCAGATCGACCGGTTTTCCCGCATGAAACAGTTCCACCATAGAATTAAACAAGATTCCATATGCTGTCTGATAAAAATCATCCCCTGATAATATCTCGGAGGCCACCGTAATGGCCTCCTTGTTCATCAGCATCGCACCGAGCACTGCCTGCTCAGCCTCCGCACTGTGCGGAGGAATTCGTTTCATTGCTGCTTCCATATCCATAAAGATTTCGTCTCCTTATGCTTCTTCCTGTACAACTACTTTCAGCTCTGCTGTAACCTGTGGATGAAGCTTTACAGACACGTTGTGTGTTCCGAGTGTCTTGATCGCTTCTTTTAACTGGATCTTCTTTTTATCAACATTAAGATTCAACTGTGCTTTTACTTCCTCTGCAATCTCTTTGCTTGATACAGAACCGAAAGTTCTTCCGCCTTCTCCAACTTTGATGTGTGTTACAATTTTAGCTTCTGCGATCTTAGCTGCAAGCTCTTTCGCTGCCTCCAGGTTCTCCTCCGCAACTTTTTTCTCGTTATTCTTCTGAAGCTTCAGATCATTCAGATTCTTTCCTGTTGCTTCCAGTCCAAGCTTCTTTGGAAGGATAAAGTTTCTTGCATATCCATCATTTACGTTTACGATCTCTCCTTTTTTTCCAAGAGATTTTACATCCTGTAATAAAATAACTTTCATTATCAAATATCTCCTTCTTCTATCATTTTATCAATGGTCTCTTTTAATGCACTGACTGCTTCATGCATATTCGTGTGGTCAAACTGTGCTCCCGCAGAATTAATATGACCGCCTCCACCGAGCTTCTCCGCGATAATCTGAACATTCACTTCATCAATGGAACGCGCACTCATATAAATCTTATTTTCATATTCTGTCAATACAAAAGAAGCCTTTATTCCGCTAATATCCAGCAATTCATTCGCCGCTTGTGCTGCAAGCACTGTAGGACTGTCAATATCGCTTGGACATACCGCAATCGCATACTCTTTACGATAAACTTCTGCATTGCGGACTGCCTCAGCCTTTGCCTGATAAGATGCCATATCATCACGGAACATCTTGCGTACCCGTGTAATATCTGCACCGCATCTTCTCAAAAATGCTGCTGCTTCAAAGGTTCTCACACCTGTACGGTTCATAAAGTTTCTCGTATCGATCATAATTCCGGCATACATGCACTCTGCTTCAAGTGCCGGGAATTTGATGTCATCTACCATATACTGTAGAACTTCTGCGATCATCTCGCAAGTGGAAGAAGAATACGGCTCCACATAAGAAAGTACCGCGTTCTCAATAATATTACTACTCTGCCTGTGATGATCCAGCACTGCAATCATCTTTGATTTCTTCAAGAGTTCCGGACACTCTGTCATCTGTGGCTTGTTCGTATCTACTACAATGACCATTGCATTGTCATCCACATAATCCAATGCCTGTTCTGACGTAATAAAAATATCATCCTCATATGCAGGGCTCTCCAAAATCTCATCATACAACGGACGAACAGATCCTGTAACTTCATTGATCACAATATGTGCCTTTTTCTCCAGACTTACTGCAGCACGGTAAATACCCATACATGCACCAAACGAATCCGGGTCAGCAATCTTATGACCCATAACAATAACTTTGTCTCTGGTCACAATAAACTCTCGAAGTGCCTCAGCCTTAACACGCGCCTTCACTCGTGTATTCTTCGCTGTCTGCTCCTTCTTACCACCAAAATACGTAATTCCGTTGCAGTCCTTAATAACTGCCTGATCCCCGCCTCTGGCAAGTGCAAGGTCGATTGCCACACGCGCATACTGGTAACTCAATGCATACGTTGCCGTATTCAATCCCAAACCAATACTCAGTGTTGCTGATCTTGAATTACCGATATTAACCTGTTTTACCTCTTCCAGAAGGGAAAACTTGTCTTCTTTCAGCTTTTATAAGCATCCTTTCGAAGTACGATAAAGTATTTATCCTTCTCCAGTTTCTTTACGATACCATCTACATCTCCGATATACTTATTGATCTTACGGTCGATCAATGCCACAAGAAGGGATTGTCTGACTTCCTCAACACTCTCCATAACTTCATCATAGTTATCAATATAAATCAATCCGGCAATCATTCGCTGATCTTCGTTCTCTCGGATGTAGGCATTCAGTTCTGTTACATCTCTTAAAGAAACTGCAACAAAATATTCCTGCTCTTCCGGAATCTGAAGCAACTCTTCTTTCTCACTGAATCCCTCCAATGATACTTTTCGAAGCTCTGCCTGATAACTTCTTTCACGATAAGTTACTTCCAATTCTACATGATCCACATCATTTTTTCGGAAACACACCCGGATGTAATTCTGGAATCATACGGTTCAGATAACGTTCTTTTCTCTGACCCTCTGTCAGATTCAAAAAGCAATCATTCTTCCACAGAATCCTCCCATCCTCCAGCGCAATCGCATAGGGAATTGCCAGTTCTTTGAGCAACCGGTTTCAATACCTTTGTACTGTACTGAAAACTGAATCAGATCTGCCAGGATCAAAGATCTATTATAGAAATACAGCGAAAAAGCGATTCCTACATATATAATTATGATCACTGACATCAAAAGTCCGGCTTTCTTGTCCACCATGTACATCCATACATCCATGCCAATCAAGAGAAGTGTCATGATCAGCGGCCATCGCATGTACATTCTGAGCTGTCCCTTCAGCTGCATTTTATTCCTTTTCATAACTAATACCTCACCTGGGACTACTATCAATCACCATCATCTGTGACTAATTACAATATAGCTAATCTATTATAGCATCTTTTCCCCCTAAGATGCTATAGGTTGTATTATGCAAAAAAACACGCAAAATGAATTAGAAAAAGCAAAAAGATCGAATTTCTGAATTTCTCCAAAAATTCGATCTTGCTATTAGCTAATTATCTCAATTAGTCCTGAACGTAAGGCATAAGAGAAATGTGTCTAGCTCTCTTGATTGCTACTGTAAGAGCTCTCTGGTGCTTAGCACAGTTTCCTGTAATTCTTCTAGGAAGAATTTTTCCTCTTTCAGAAACATATTTTTTTAATTTTGCAACGTCCTTGTAATCGATTTCGTTGTTCTCTTTACCACAGAACACGCAAACTTTTTTTCTTCTACGAGCTGGGCCTCTTCTTTTGAATCCACCCTCTGGTCTGCTTCCTTTTTCGTAAGCCATGATGGTTATCTCCTTTCCGACTTAGTTAAACGGTAACTCCTCATCGATACCATCCGGGATATTCATGAAGCCATCACCTGCATCTGCGCTAGGTGCCGGACTCGGTGCAGACTGACGCTGGAAACTTGCTCTGTTAGCTTCTGCCTCTGCTCTGCTCTCTGCAAACTCCTGCTCTTCCACGATCACTTCTGTTGTGTATACTTTCACACCATCTTTGTTCGTGTAGCTTCCTGTCTGGATACGTCCGGAAATAGAGACACGCATTCCCTGATGGAAATACTTCTCAGCAAACTCTGCGGAACGTCCGAATATAACACACGGAATAAAATCCGCTGTCGGCTCACCGTCTCTTCTGAATCTGCGATCTACAGCAAGTGTATATCTTGCAACCGCTGTAGCATTGTCTCCCTGTGAATATCTCACTTCTGGGTCTCTTGTTAACCGTCCTACTAAAACTACTTTATTCATATATACCTCTTTCCGCTTATGCTTCCTGTTTCACGCATAAATATCTGAGTACATTGTCCATAATGCGGATACGCTGCTCTACTTCAGCTGGAACTGTACTTTCAGCCTCGAAGTGGATGAAGTAATAAAATCCTTCTTTCATTTTCTGGATCTCGTAAGCGAATCTTCTCTTGCCCCACTCATCAACGTCTGTTACATTACCGCCGAAACGAGTGATCATTGTTTTCACTTTCTCGATTACTTCTGCTCTTGCTTCGTCTTCGAGTTTTGCGCTTACAACAACAGCTAATTCATACTTATTCATCTTATTTTACCTCCTTATGGTCTCTTGGCCCCCGGTTCCTCCCGGGAACAAGGAAATTGAATGACTGATTGGAATTGTTCCATCAGCATGTCACAGTTTCTTATAATACCATAAAGAATTTGTTGTTTCAAGCCTTTTTTGTAATTTGTCTTGTATTTTTTTCCTACCAATTTTCTTGGCACCATAATCTGATGCCCACACCCCATACATTTGAGACGGAAATCCGCTCCGACCCGGAGAATCTCCCACTCCTGACTTCCGCATGGATGAGGTTTCTTCATCTTAATAATGTCGCCTACATCAAATCTGTCTGCCATTCTAATCTTCTCCTCCGTCTGTCGCCGTCAATACTCCCTGCAAAAGGAATCTCTCATCTTCTCTTACATTGGTACAAGTTGAAAGACTGACAATCTGAGACTGCGCATTCACTTCTGTTCCTGTGTCATATGCTGAATCTTCTTTACACATTTTCAAATAACTCTCAAACGCTTCGTCTGTCGCATACGTCAGATTATACTGATCTGCAGTATCCTTCACGACAGCTGCTGAAAACACGGTATAAGTCCTTGTTTTTCCATCCGGTGTATAAATATAGAAATTCGGATGTTCTTTATAGAAAGATTCTTCCTCATACTCTTTCAGCTGCGAAAACATTTCTCCGCCAACTTTCAGGTTATGTCCATAAATCATTGTATTTCTATCTGAAAAATCACTCTTATTTTTCATGTCCATGAAAATTGCACCCAGTTTATTATCATTTGCGGAAAACGTCTTTGTCAGATATTCTTTGTTATCTGCACTTTTTACAACCGGATAACTGATGATTGATGGTTCATCAAACCGGATCCAGGCTACCGTATCTGGATTTTCCTGCAAAAGCACATCAAAATCTACTTTAAATGTGTCTCCCGATACATCTCCCGGATCATCTGTTTGCTCCTGTACAGTGATTGCTTTATTTTTGAGCTTATCATACTCTTTTCCACCAGAATAATATGGCACCATTGTGCGTACCAGCTGATAAAGCGAAAATGCAAAAACACAGACTGCCACAACCAGGACCACCATTGTTACTTTGTCAAATAAACCGCTTTTTTTGCTTTTGTCTGCTTCGTTTCTGTCGCTTTTCTAATCTGTGGCGCACCGGCTTCTTTCTATTTTTTCCCCATTCTTTTTTCCCTTCTCCGGCTACTAGAAACCAAGATTCTCATCTACAAGAATAATTTTGAAACGACCTTTCTGACGGCTGAATCTTGTTACCAGAATCTGACAACAGATACATTCCGGGCTCTTGCAGTCAAAGCAGCTTCCAGCCTTGGAACATGGTGTATCAATTCCAAAACGCTGTGCATTTACAGGTGCAGCTTCATTTCTTGCCCTGCTCATTGCATCTTCCTGTGTCTTTACAACTTTGTTCATACCAACAATTAGAAGTACATTCTTTGGTCCAAATGCATATGCTGCTACACGGTTTGCATTTCCGTCAATATTGATGAACACTCCATCTTCACTCATCGCATTCACACTTCCAAGAAACCAGTCACAGGAAAAAGCTGCTCTCGCGATTTCCTGTTTCTCTTCCGGTGTAGCTGCTTTATCTCTGTCACAGAAATTATAGTTTCCGGATTTTATCGCATCAATCAGACCGCATTCGTGTACGGAAGAGGCACCTCCCATATTGATCGTACTTCCTTCCGGAATCCACTCCAGTGCTTTCTGCACTGCTTCTTCCTTTGTCTCAGCATAATAAGCATCCATATTTCTGGATTCAAGTGCTTTCACCACACGTTCTCCAAGTACTTTGTTTCTTTTCTGTCTTACATCCATCTTAATTGCCTCGCTTTCATTTTGTGTTATCAACATACAGTTTCATTTTTTGAAAAGTTATTCACAATCTGAATTGATTTTCCCCTGCTTTTTCAACAGTTCATGAATAGTATATGCCACCCCTAAGTCTTCATTTGACTTTGTAACATATTTTGAAACCCGCTTCACTTCCTCATCTGCATTTTCCATCGCGACAGTTGCGCCAAAATCCATAGACAACATAGAGTAATCGTTCAGACTGTCTCCAAACACCATCACTTCCTCTTTTGTATAACCTAAAGATTCAATATATTCCTGAATCGCAGGTCCTTTCTCCGCTCCTTTTACCGTGATTTCCAGATTATTATAGAAGGAAGACGCAACTGCGAGTTCCGGATTCTGCATCAGTCTGCGCTTGATCTTATCAAGCATCTCCAGATCGCCTGTAAAAAGGAAAATCTTATGGATTATAATTCCCTGTTTCTCTAATTCGTCCACAGAATCGATTCGTCTTGAACTTGCCTTCACTCGCTTATAAAGTTCTGACTGCTCTATTTGGTCTCTGCACTCAGATAAATGGAACAGCTGAATCTGACGAACAATACTCTCCTCTACTTCCTCCGGTGTTCCCACACGATACTCATAAGGTCCGGCACAATACAATACCGAGATTGGATATTCTTCCAATACCTTTGCCACCTCATTGCAGACCTCATATGTAAATCCTATGCTTTTTAGAATTTCACCCTTTGGGTTGCGTATCTCTGCGCCTGAGCCCACAATGAAATCACAGCCAAGATCCAGACCTTTTAATTCTTCCATTGCTCCATTATAACTTCTTCCGGTTGCTATCATAAAGCGGATTCCCGCCGCCTGTGCTTCACGGATTGCTTCTACTGTCTCCGGTGCTACTTTATGATTGTCTCCAAGAAGTGTTCCATCCATATCACTTGCTATTACTTTGATCATAATCCGCTTTCTCCTGTTAAAACTTTCTTGTCTTATAAATATATTTTTTGCCTTGCCTATGAGTATAACTGTTTTTGTGAAGCTGTGCAAGACACGTCTGTTGAAGTTAACCTGTTGTTTTTAAAACCTGTTACTGTTCACACGATGTGCGACCAGCAACGCATCTCGCCATTTTAAATCGCCTTTGGCGATGGGCGAGATGCATTCAAGCCAAAATCATGCATCCTCCGTGTCAATCAGCGAAGTGATTGACACGGGAGTGAGCACTAACTAAAACCTTTACTGCCTTCACGATTTCTTCTTCCGAAGTCTGCCAGAGCGCATAATCTCCACGCTCTGACAATCCAAGTCCTATTCCTTCTTTTCTATATTTCATCGCACTGTCCACTACGATTTTTCCAGACATATGATAAGAAGTAATTCCAGTATATGGAAGAAGCTTTTCTATTGATTCTGCACCAATCCCACTTGCGGCAAGGATTTCTATTCTTCCTGCGCTTTTTTTCCCTGAAGTGCTTTCAGCATCTCTCTTCCTTCCCATGCTGTTTCCTTCTGTCCACTTGTCAGAATCGTATCAAATCCAAGTTCAATGGCTTCTTCGAGTGCTTTCATCGGATCTATGCAGACATCAAATGCACGGTGAAGCGCTTTCTCTTTATTTCCTGCTGCCTTAATAAGCTCTGCCATATGCTCTGTATCCAACGTACCATCCGGATTGAGCATTCCGATGACAACTCCATCAGCTCCCATCTCACAGTACATCTGAACTTCCTCTTTTAGCTGTTCAAACTCATACTGGTCATAACAATAATCTCCATATCTTGGACGAAGAAGAACTCTTGTCTTGATATTCGTATATTTTTTTACAAGATCAAATAATCTTTTCCCGGAGTAAGTCCTCCGATCACAAGATTACTACAAAGCTCGATTCGGTCTGCGCCAACCTTTCTGCGCATTGATCGCTGATTGTACACAATCTGTGCATGCTTCTT
>ENA-OQES01000420-OQES01000420.1-human-gut-metagenome-genome-assembly--contig:-NODE-420-length-18060-cov-2.718173_pt1 | contig 18060 bp, 25 predicted proteins | sample MGYA00242798_ERZ504641 | MGnify/ENA primary metagenome ERZ504641 (study PRJEB26092, sample SAMD00036327) | human gut metagenome | host: Homo sapiens | study: EMG produced TPA metagenomics assembly of... | reverse complement strand
AATAATCCTTATCTATTGTTTCCTTCAAGTCGTGACTGGCAGCGGATGTTAATAAATGAAATGCCCGGAAGTGTAACTCGGTGGAGGCCACTACAGTTCGGGTATCCACAGCCTTTCTGAATTAAATCCCAAACAAATTTAATAGCCCACCACCTGGCTAAATGCAACCACGCCGAACAGCATAAACAACACCAGATAAAATTCCCAGTAATACTGCAAATATGATCAGCTGTGCTCTGCAGAAGTTTCTCCGGTTAATATTACCGTTACTTTCGAATGCCCATACAAAATACATGACTATTCCAACACACGGGATCAGTAATACGATCAATGTCAGTATCCAGTCTTTTAGATCCATTGGAGAGTTGTCTGACTGCTCATTTCTGTTCTGGCTGTACTGCTGGCTGTAATCGTATTGATTGTCCTGATATACGAATTTATTATCCTGTGAATCCTCTGATCCGGTTGCTTCCGGTTCTGGTTCTTCCTTCTCTTCCGGCTCTCCTGCCGGTTCTTCTGTTGATTCACCGTAACTGTAGACCTCTTCAGCGGTTACCTGCTTATTTTCTTCATCCATCTGTCATTCTCCTTTGCCTTACTTATTTTTGCGTCTATCTTATCATTTCAGGGCTCCGAACGCAACATCCATGAGCAGTCGAAGCAGATTATAGTGGTAATAACTCATTGGCGGCTGGTCCGGAAAATACCGATACATACGCCACACGTAGTAAATCACCATAAGAACCACACACACGACACAGCCTGTCTTAAACCATTTTCCAATCGGCTTCTTACAGATATAGCGCTTCCATGCAAATATCACCACACCTGCTGCGAATGCATAGATAAACGGATGCATCTTCCATGCTCCTTTGAAGTCCAGATGCAAAAGCCGGATTCCTGCTCTTGTAAGTCCGCATGCCGGACAAGGAAATCCCGTGATCCAGACCAAAGGGCAGATACCCGGCAGAAATTGACTTCCAAATACAAAATAGGCGATTATAAATATAACCGCCCATTTTGCCTTCTTTATATCATTTTTTAATAATACAAATCCGTCTTTCAATATCTTTTTCATCCTGTTATGAGATAACTTTCTTCGGACATTTTACTGCACAGGCACCACAGTCTTTACATTTCTCGTAGTCGATGTGCGCAATGTTATTTTCCACTGTAACAGCTTCAAAACTTACATGCTTTCTCACACATCTTACATCCGATACATCCGGCTGTACATGCCTGCATAACTGCTTTACCTTTGTCCTGTGAATTACATTTTACCAGATGTTTCTGATCGTATGGCACGATCTCGATCAGGTGTTTTGGACATACAGCTACACATTTTCCACATGCTTTACATGCTTCTTTATCTACAACTGCCACACCGTTTACAATGTGGATCGCATCGAACGGACATGCCTGAACACAGCTTCCGTCTCCAAGACATCCATAAGAACAGGCTTTCGGTCCGCCATCCTGCATCATGTTGACCATAGTACAGTCGTTCAGTCCGTGATATTCATATTCCTGTTTTGCTTTCTCACAGTCTCCGCCACATTTTACAAATGCAACTTCGTGTACCTGTGCACCTGCAGCAACGCCCATGATCTCTCCGACTTTTGCTGCTACCGGAGCGCCTCCGACCGGACATCCGCCGACTTCAGCTTCTCCTTTTACGATTGCTGCTGCAAGTCCGGAACATCCGGCATAACCACAGCCACCGCAGTTATTTCCAGGAAGAACGCCCAAGATGGCTTCTTCTCTTTCATCTACCTCTACCGCAAATTTCTTACCGGCAACGCCGAGGAATACACCAATGAATAATCCGGTGCCTCCTACGATAACTGCCGCAAGAATAATACCTGTAACACTCATTGTCTGCCTCCTCCTAAATTAATCCTGAGAATCCACAGAACGCGATCGCCATCAGACAAGCTGTGATCAGTACGATCGGAGTTCCCTGGAAGGACTCTGAAATATCATTGTATTCCATCTTCTCACGAATACCTGCCATGATCACGATCGCGATCAGGAATCCGACAGATGTACCAATACCATTGACAACACCTTCGATGATAGAATATTCTTTCTGAACGTTTGTAAGTGCCACACCAAGTACCGCACAGTTTGTTGTGATCAGTGGAAGATACACACCAAGTGCTTTATACAATGATGGCATACTCTTTTTCAGGAACATTTCTACAAACTGTACTAAAGCTGCGATAAACAGAATGAATACGATTGTCTGCAGATATTCAAACCCCAGCGGAACCAGGATGAATTTGTAAATCAGTCCTGTAAAGAATGATGATAATGTAATAACGAATACAACTGCTCCACCCATACCGGTTGCAGTCTCAACCTTTTTCGAAACACCCAGGAACGGACAGATTCCGAGGAACTGGCTGAGTACAACGTTATTTACGATAGCTGAACCAATTGCAATAATCAATAATTCTTTCATACTATGTACTCCTCCTACTCTTCATTCCCTGTTGGGAATACTTTGCTTCCGCATCCGCCGCATGATGCACAGTCTGTACCGCATCCCTGTGGCTCGGCAATCTTCTTGCCTTTCTGTGCTGCGCGTTTCTTAAGCTTGTTCATACCTGCAACTAAGAATGCAAGAACAAGGAAAGCTCCTGCAGGCAGGATGAAGATTGTTACTGGTACATATCCGCCTTTTCCTGCTGCTGCGTCTGCAAGTGGAAGAATCTGAACACCGAAGATAGCTCCGGTTCCGATAAACTCACGAACGATCGCGATACAGGTAAGACCAAATGTAAATCCAAGTCCCATACCAATACCATCGAAGATAGATGGAAGTACCGGGTTCTTAGATGCATAACTTTCTGCACGTCCAAGGATGATACAGTTAACAACGATCAGTGGGATGTAAAGTCCAAGTGAATCATACAGACTTGGAACGAATCCCCTCTAAAAGGAACTGTACAATTGTTACGAAAGATGCTACGACTACGATGAACGCCGGCATTCTGACTGAATCCGGAATCACTTTACGTAACATGGAAATCAACATATTTGACAGTACAAGTACGACTGTAGTAGACAGTCCCATACCCAAACCGTTAATTGCGGATGTTGTTACCGCCAGGGTCGGACACATTCCTAACATCAGAACGAAGGTAGGATTTTCTTTGATCAGACCGTTATATACTCTTTCAGTACATTTATTCATGATATACTACCTCCTAATTTACTTAAATGCATTCTGATAATATCCGAGTGCTGTATTGACAGCTCCTGTTACTGCTCTTGAAGTAATGGTTGCACCACTTAAGGCATCAATCTGTTCTCCGTCGCCACCGTCTTTGGAAACTACGAATTTATCAGCTTTTTTATTCACATACTGATTATAGAATGAAGGCTCTGTAGCTTTCATACCAAGTCCTGCTGTCTCACTGATAGAAAGGATAGACACACCATTGATGGTTCCGTCTTTCTTAATACCAACTGTGATCTGGATATTGCCGCCGAATCCGTCTTTATCTGTTGTTGTGATGACATATCCTTCATCACCTGCTGTACAGACTTCATCAACTGTTGCATTTGTACCCATATCTTTTACAGCCTTACTTGCTGCTTTCTGATCTACATCTTCTGCTTTAAAATCATCAAGCTTCACATCTGAAAATACCGCCTGCCATGCTTCTTTCTTTGTCTTTTCCTGAGACTGGGCAATCGGATCTTTTGTGATCTCATATACAGCTCCGAGTAAGAATCCGGCAATTACAGTAATCAATGTAAGGATCAGTGTATTCTTAACAATCTTATTCATTATTTTTCTCCTCCTTTACCAAATGGGTTTTGGAAGAGTAACTCTCTCGATCAATGGCACCAGAAGGTTACTGATGATGATCGCATAAGAAACTCCTTCTGCGGAACCGCCAAACAGACGGAACAGACCTGTTAACACACCAAGGATAATACCGTATACAAACTGTCCTTTCGGTGTGATCGGAGATGTTACATAATCGGTTGCCATGAACCATGCACCAAGCATCAGTCCGCCTCCGCAGAGGTGTGCTGTGATGTACTGTGGATCAAAGAATCCGACATCCGAATTTGCAATATGTCCGAAGATTCCGACAAAGATCACAAATGTAACAATGTATGTTCCAGGAATTCTGAGATCAATTACTCCCATAAGGATCAGGAAGATTGCTCCGATCACGATTGCGATCACGGATGTCTCACCGATTGTTCCAGGAATTCTACCGATCAGCATATCCATCGTATTCACTGTATTACCTGCTTTTAACTGTGCAAGTGGTGTAGCCCCTGTCACACCGTCATATACAAAGCTTGTCATCTGGCTTGTAAATGAAAGCAGAAGGAAGCATCTTGCTCCGAGGGCAGGGTTCATGAAGTTCTGTCCCAGACCTCCGAATAACTGTTTTACGATCAGAATAGCAAATACACTACCGATTGCTCCCATCCACCACGGAGCTGTAGGAGGCATATTCAGTCCGAGTAACAGTCCTGTTACTGCTGCACTCCAGTCATTGATCGTAATCTTCTTGTGCATTAATTTTTCGTATATGTATTCCGTCAATACTGCTACAACCGTTGTTGTAACCAGCATTCCGAATGCCGGCAGTCCAAAGTTCCATACACCAAATGCAGATGCCGGCAAAAGTGCGATGGCCACCAGCATCATAATATTACTGGTAGTCGCTTTGGAACGAATATGTGGTGAAGATGACATTTTCAAATTGTTCTCACTCACTTTTGTTCACCTCTTCTTCTTTCTAGTTTATTTTTCTTTTACGGTTCGCCAATGCAATCTTTCTCATAGATCCGATTGCCTGTTTCAGCGGACGTTTTGCCGGACATACGAAACTGCAGGAACCACATTCCATACATTCGAGTCCTTCGTGTTTTGTAAACTTCTCTTCGTCATGATGTTCTGCATAATCCGCCAGTCTCGATGGGATCAGGCGGCTTGGACAGGCTTCTACACAGCGTCCACAGTTGATACATGCAGATGGTTCCATCTTAGCCACTTCATCTTTGGTAAATCCAAGAATAGATGAAGAAGTCTTTGTTACAGGTACATCTAATGAGAACATAGAGAATCCCATCATCGGTCCGCCGGAGATCAGTTTCTCAGGCTCTGTTTTAAATCCTCCTGCTGCCTCTACAAGCTCCTGCTGATTGATGCCAAATGGTACTCTGAAATTGCCTGGCTCTGCAACAGCGTCCCCACTTACTGTTACAACACGTTCCATTGAAGGCTTTCCTTCTACAACAGCCTGGTATACGCTTACCATTGTTGCCACATTATCTACAACACATCCTGCGTCTGCCGGAAGCATTGCGGAATTAATTGCGCGCCCTGTTGTAGCGTAAATAAGCTGACGCTCACCACCCTGAGGATACTTGGTCTTCAGTGCCAGAACTTCCATACGAGGTTCATCTTTTGTCAGTTCTCTTAATTTTTCGATACAGTCTGGTTTGTTGTCCTCTACACCAAAGATTCCTTTCGCGTTGTCGAACAGACGGAGGATAATCTTCATTCCTCCAACCAGCTTTTCCGGAGTCTCGATCATTGTTCTGTAGTCAGCTGTGATATATGGCTCACATTCCGCACAGTTTGCAATGATGTAATCAATCTTTTCCGGTTCCTTTGGTGAAAGTTTTACTTTCGTAGGGAAACCGGCACCACCCATACCTACTACTCCCGCTGTTCCAATCGCATTCAGGATATCTTCCTTGCTCATGTCTTCTAACGGAGTTACATCTGGATATTCCACTTCTTTGTATTCGCCATCATTTTCGATCACGATACTGTTCACTCTTCCTCCTGTCGGATTCAGATGTGGTGCGATTGCTTTTACAGTTCCAGATACAGATGCATAAATCGGAGCAGATACGAATCCTCCTGCTTCTGCTATCATCTGGCCTTTTAAAACATGATCGCCAACGGCTACCACAGGATTTGCCGGAGCACCGATATGCTGTGATACAGGGTACACCAGATCGCCCTTAGGTTTTACATCGACAATTGCCTTATCTTTAGCCAGGCTCTTGCCGTCATCCGGGTGAATACCACCCTTAAATGTTAACAATGCCATCCTTTTTTCCTTCCTTCCTATTTACTCTTTATATAATATACAGGAAATATAGACAAATTTCTATAGAAAGTGACTAATTTCATTGTATATTTTCCTGAACATCTTGTTGCATTTTTAACAAATGCACATACGCACAGAAAACCTGCCAATTGGCAGGTTCCCTTCTATCCTCAGGCATAGAAAGGATAGAGGCTTTCCTCTATCCTTTCCTGTCTGTATATCTGATTTGATATTACTCAGCGTCTGTCTCTTCTGCAGCTTCTTCCGGCTGTTCTAAAGCTTTCATGCTCAGGCTGATCTTCTTCTCAGCTTCATTCAGATCAACGATCTTAGCTGTGATTTCCTGTCCAACTGAAAGTACATCAGACGGTTTATCAACATGTGCTCTTGAAATCTGAGAAACATGAAGTAATGCATCTACTCCTGGAGCCAGTTCAACAAATGCTCCGAAGTCTGTCATTCTTGCAACCTTACCTGTAATTACTGTTCCGACTGCATAATCCTCTGCTGCATTAGCCCATGGATTTGTCTCTGGGAATTTCAGGCTGAGTGCGATCTTTGTATCATGGATATCTTTGATCATCACTTCTACTTTATCTCCAACCTGGAAGACCTTCTTAGGATTCTCAACACGTCCCCAAGACATCTCAGAGATATGAAGAAGTCCGTCTACTCCGCCAAGGTCGATGAATGCTCCGAAATCTGTAACGTTCTTTACAGTTCCTTCCATTCTGTCACCTACGTTAATCTTAGCAAACAGTTCTTTCTGTTTTTCAGCACGTTCAGCAACAAGAAGCTGTCTTCTGTCACCGATCACACGATTTCTTCTAGGATTAAACTCGCTGATTACGAATTCAATTTCCTGTCCCTGATATTTGCTCAGGTCTTTTTCATATGTGTCAGAAACAAGGCTTGCAGGAATGAATACTCTTGCTTCATCAACTACTACGCTTAATCCGCCGCCAAGAATCTGAGTTACAGGAGCTTTTAATACTTCATGATTCTCGAATGCTTCTTTTAATCTTTCATTGCCTTTTTCTGCTGCAAGTCTCTTATATGTCAGCAGAACCTGTCCTTCTCCGTCATTTACTTTCAGGACTTTTGCGCTCATCTTATCACCAACGGATACAACTGTTGTAAGATCAACATTTGCTTCGTTAGTATACTCATTTCTTGTAATGATACCGTCTGCTTTGTAGCCTATATTCAAGATGATTTCATCAGGTTTAACGTCGATGACTGTACCATCTACAACCTCTCCATTTCTTATTGTCTTAAAAGACTCTTCCAACATTTGTTCAAAAGTTAATTCTGACATTATTTTGAACCTCCTCAATTATTTTATTGGGCGTGGATGCCCCTGCTGTAATACCTACTGATTCCACGGACCTTAATTGATTAATATCCAAATCGTCAAGTGTCTGTATATAGTACGTATTCAAACATTCCTCTTTGCAGATTTCAAATAGCTTCTGAGTATTCGAACTACGCTTATCACCTATCACAACCATAGCATCTACTCTCGCTGCAATTTGACGAGCTTCAGTCTGCCTTTCTTTCGTCGCATTGCAAATCGTATTTAAAACAACTATATCATACCTCCTTTTTTGAAATAATTTCAACTAATTCTTTGAATTTATTGTAGTTAAATGTCGTCTGGGCCACGATACATACTTTCTGTTCCTTTTTCAGGCAATTCAAATCTTTCTGCATCTTCCGGAGTCTGTATCACAGTCACCTGTTCTCCTGCCCATCCGCGGATACCTTCTACCTCCGGATGTTCGCCATTTCCGATGATCACAATGTACGATCCTTTGGCACTTTCTTCTGCAACAATCTTATGAATTTTCTTCACAAAAGGACAAGTCGCATCTACACATGTAATCCCGCGTTCATCCATGATATCATAAATGTATTTTGCTACACCATGAGACCGGATCACAACCACATCCGCATCCACTGTTTTCAATTCTTCTTCATCATTCAGGACTTCTACTCCATGGCTTCTCAGATCTTTGATCACTTCTTCATTATGGATGATCGGTCCATAAGTGAATATCTTTCACTTTGATGTTTTTCTATCTGTTTATACACTGTATCTACTGCACGCTTTACTCCAAAGCAAAATCCTGCTGTTTTTGCCAGTTCAACATTCATATAGTGTAATTCCTTTCTGTACCACAGCTCTTTTTCAAATATATTACCATTATCTTCGTCTGCCGCTTTGTGCCGGATTGTCTATTTGCACAAATCTACGATTGCTTTTACCACTTCTTCGATCGTCATGTGTGAGCTGTCTACCAGCACTGCATCCTCTGCCTGCTTTAACGGTGCGATCTCACGGGTCATATCTCTGTGATCACGTTCTTCGATGTCGTGTGCGATTTCTTCCAGATTGCAGTCCTCGCCTTTTTGCCTTAAGTTCGTCATACCGTCTCTTCGCCCTAGTCTCTACACTGGCGGTCAGATAGATCTTTACGTCTGCGCCCGGCAGGACACATGTACCGATATCTCTTCCGTCCATAATTACATCCTGTGTCTTCGCCAGGTTCTGCTGCAGTTCCAGTAACTTCTTACGCACTTCCGGAATTGCAGATGTTACAGATGCCATGTTTCCCACTTCTTCAATTTCTCAGACGTGATGAAATATCATTACCATTCAGGTATACATGCTGCACACCATCTTCATAGGCGATTGTTACTTCTGCATCTTTACATGCTTCGATCACTTTATCCGTCTCTCCCGGTTCAATGCCCTTATCCAGGAAATGAATTGCAAGGCCTCTGTACATTGCCCCTGTGTCTACATAAATGTATCCCTTTTCTTTTCGCTACAAGTTTTGCGATCGTGCTTTTTCCGGCTCCTGCCGGTCCATCTATTGCTACGTTATATCCCATGATACGTTCTCCTTATATCTATTTTTATCACTCTATATCTGGATCCCCGTTCCGGCCGCATATGCCGTAGACCACGCGATCTGAAGGTTGAATCCACCTGTTACCGCATCCAGATCCAGCACCTCTCCTGCAAAATGTAATCCCTTCACCAGTTTGGATTCCATCGTTCCAGGATCAACTTCTTTGATTTTAATTCCACCTTTAGTTATGATTGCCTCGTTATAATCTCTTAAATCTGTCAATGTACACGTCAGGCCCTTGATCAGTCTTACAAATCCAAGACGTTCTTCTTTCGTGATCACATTGACCTTCTTCTCGGGATCAATCCCGCTCAGTTCAATCATAACCGGGATCAGTTTCGACGGGAACAGCTTGTGCACCGCGTTCTTAAACTGTCGGTTCTGATTCTCTTCAAATTCCCGGAGCACTCTGTGATCAAGCTGTTCTTCCGAAAGAGCTGGTTTCAGATCAATCTTAAGTGTCAGTTCTTTTGCCTTCAATTTCTTTCCCACATAACTGCTGGCACTTAGGATCAGCGGTCCACTCACACCGTAATGCGTGAATAACATTTCTCCAAAATCATCATACAGCTTTTTCTTGCCGTCAAGAATCGTTACATTAACATTTCGAAGTGAAAGTCCCTGCAATTCAGGCACCCACTCTTCTTTACATTCCATCGGAACAAGCGCAGGCATACAATCCGTCACCGTATGTCCGAGACTTTCTGCAAACCGGAATCCATCTCCGGTTGATCCTGTTGACTGATAAGACAGCCCTCCTGTTGCAACGATACAGGCATCCGCATGAATCTGTCTCTGATCTCCAAGTATTATTTTTTCAAAATGTCCGTCTTTTGCGACAACCTTTTTCACAGCTGTCCGCAGATGCACTTTCACACCCAGGCGATCCATCTCCCGCTCCAGCCCGCGGATCACGTCCGAAGAATGATCCGACACCGGGAACACACGGTCGCCGCGCTCAATCTTTGTCGGCACACCGATTCGTTCAAAGAAATCAATCACCTGCTGATTCGTGTATCCATAAAAACTACTGTATAAAAACTTTGCATTTGTTCTGACCGCATCGAACAGGCCTTCCATATCACAGGCATTGGTAATATTGCATCTGCCTTTTCCCGTGATATAAAGTTTCTTTCCAAGCTTTTCATTCTTTTCATATACCACGACCTGATGTCCACACCCGGCCGCTGCAATAGAGGCAAACATTCCTGCCGCACCGCCTCCGATGACAACTACTTTACTCATCTTCTATTTGTCCTTTTCTATTTGTCTTTTTCTTCATATTCTTTTCTGCCGGTTCTACTCTTTCTCATTTCCGGAAAGTTCGACTCTGTCGTCCACCATATTCAATTCATCTTTGCTATACACCTGATACTCATCCCAGATCTGCTCCAATGTCTCAAGTGTTGTGATAACCTCTTTCTGTTTCTTCATACAAAGAGCTACCACCAGCGCATTGATCACACTCAATGGTGCTACCAGCGAATCTACGATTGACGCCATATCACTTCTTGCGATCAGATTGCAGGAAGAATACAGTGTCATCGGAGAATGTACACTGTCCGTCAACGTGATCACTGTTGCTTTTCTATTACTTGCAAATTCCAGTGCTTTCAAAGTACGCATCGAATATCTAGGAAAGCTGATCCCGATCACCACATCATCCTCGCTGACACGGATCAGTTGTTCAAAAATCTCACTAGAACTGTTCGTATTAACCGCTGTCACATTCTCACAGATCAGATTCAGATAAAAACTCAAGAAACTTGCAAGTGGCGAACAGCTTCGTATCCCGATCACATAGATCCTCTTTGCTTTCAGGATCGTATCTACCGCCATCTCAAATGCTTCATGATCAATTGCTTCCATCGTAAGCTTGATCTTCTCAATATCCGAATGCAGAACCGATGTCAGAATCTGCCCCCCTGGCTGATCCGTCCATACGTCACTTCCATACGCTGGATGGAATTCAGCTTCACTCCTCACCAGTTCTCCCAGAGCTTTCTGAAATTCCGGATATCCGTCATATCCAAGGGCCGTCGCAAATCTCACCACCGTCGATTCACTGACACCGACCTCTCCCCCCATCTTCGCAGCTGTCAAAAAAATGCTGCCTTATCATAATCCTCACGGATAAAATCCGCCAGTTTTTTCTGTCCTTTGCTGAATTTGTGATATCTTTCATCAATCATCTTCAGCAGTTCATTCTTTGCGCTCATGCGATGTACCTCTTTTTCAAACAATGGTTTTATTATATAGCTTTGTGGGGGAATAGTCAATCGGATGTCGGGTGTGTGGGACGGGAGATGTGGAGGTTTGGGTGGATGGGCGCTTATGGACGGGAAGAAGATGTAACAAAGAAAGCTTGGGTAAAATCAGGCACCGAATACATTCGGCGAGAAATCTGATGATTTCTCACCTCAGGTATTCTTTCGCTCTGTGCCTGTAGCACAGAGCAAATCCTGATTTTACCCAAACTTTCTTTTAACATCTTCTATTCCGCCAACGGATGCCCATCCACCCAAACCTCCACATCTCCCTCAGCCATACACTCCGACACCCGAAAGTGAATTTACTGTTACCACCAAGCTATTGGGGCTCCGCCGGAAAATGTCTTTCATCTCGCTTTTCCCACTACTTTCTGAGAAGCCACACTCCCCCGCTATCCTCGTATATTTTCGCGAACAGTCAAGTGTAGAAGTTCCTGGTTCAATGCATTCGCAGGGTGCTTTGCAAGGAGTTGGTGAAAAAAGACAGATAAAATAAGATTTGGGATGTGCTACAAGCACATCCCAAAAGAATACCTGAGGCGGAAAATCATCAGGATTTTCCGTCCGAATGTATTCGGTTCTTATCTTATCGTCCTTTTTTTTCGCTTACGCCTTGCAAGCACCCGAAGTCGCATTGGACCAGGCACTTCTACACTTGACGTCCCCGAAAACCTATACAGGATAACTACCGTTTTCCGTATCAGCCACTGTAGCATCCACCTTCGTCTGCTGTGCCTCTCTATACTTAAAGAACTCAACAGCAACCTGTGGGAACAGAGCATAAGACAGTACGTCTTCATCCTGCTGGATCCACTGTTCGCATTCTTTGCGGAGTGTATCTAATTCGTCCGGAATCAGGTCTGCAGGACGGCATGTGATGATCTCAGGATCGTCTCCAAGTACTTTCTTGATTACGTCTGGATTCATCGGTTTTACTGTCTGTCCGTATTTTCCACTTAAGAGGTCTTTTGTCTCTTTTGTAGCAACTTTGTAACGTTCTCCCATCAGTACATTAAATACAGCCTGTGTACCAACGATCTGTGATGAAGGTGTTACAAGTGGTGGTTCTCCAAGGTCTTTACGTACTCTTGGCACTTCCTCAAGTACATCGTAGAACTTGTCTTCAGCACCCTGCTCTTTTAACTGTGATGTCAGGTTAGAAAGCATTCCGCCTGGTACCTGATACAGAAGAGTCTTGATGTTAACACCAAGGTTCTTTGGATTTAAGAGTCCGCTGTCAAGAGCTTCGTCACGGATTGGACGGAAATAGTCAGCGATCTCTGCCAGAAGTTTCTGGTCTAATCCTGTATCATAAGGTGTTCCCCTTGAATGTCTCAACCATAACTTCTGTTGCCGGCTGAGATGTTCCAAGTGCGAATGGTGAGATTGCGGTATCAATGACATCTACACCGGCCTCTACTGCTTTCATGTAAGTCATAGAAGCAACACCTGATGTGTAGTGTGTATGAAGCTGGATTGGAAGATCTACAGCTTCTTTCATTGCTCCGATCAGCTCTGTTGCCTTATACGGTGTCAGAAGACCAGCCATATCTTTGATACAGATAGAGTTTGCACCCATCTCTTCAATCTTCTTGGCAATGTCTACCCAGTAATCTAGTGTATAAGCATCACCTAAAGTATAAGATAATGCGATCTGAGCTTCTACTTTTTCTTTGTTTGCAGCCTTAACTGCTGTCTTCAGGTTACGAAGATCATTTAAGCAGTCAAAGATACGGATGATGTCGATTCCGTTGGCAGCAGATTTCTGTACGAAATATTCTACCACATCATCTGCGTATGGACGATATCCTAAGATGTTCTGTCCACGGAACAGCATCTGAAGTTTTGTATTCTTGAATCCATCACGGAATTTACGAAGTCTTTCCCATGGATCTTCTTTTAAGAAACGAAGAGATGCATCGAATGTAGCTCCACCCCAGCACTCTACGGAATGATACCCAACCTTGTCCATTTTATCAACGATCGGGAGCATCTGCTCTGTTGTCATACGGGTTGCGATCAGAGACTGATGCGCATCACGCAGGATCGTTTCTGTAATCTCTACAGGTTTTTTTCACTATATCTGCCATTTTCTTTCCTCCTAATTATATATCGCTTAAATTCCTACGCCAAATGATTGCCATGAATGTTCCGGCAGCTACGGCTGTACCAATAACACCCGCAACGTTTGGTCCCATAGCATGCATCAGAAGGAAGTTTGTCGGGTCTGCTTCAGCTCCGACCTTCTGTGATACTCTGGCTGCCATTGGAACTGCAGATACACCGGCAGAACCAATCAGTGGATTAACCTTACCATGTGTTGCAACACACATCAGTTTACCGAACAGTACACCTGCTGCTGTACCGAATGCGAATGCGATCAAACCAAGAATTACGATCTTGATCGTATCCATATTAAGGAATGCCTCAGCACTTGTTGTTGCTCCTACGGATGTTCCAAGCAGGATAACTACGATGTACATCATTGCATTGGAAGCTGTCTCTGTTAACTGTCTTACAACTCCAGACTCACGGAACAGGTTACCAAGCATTAACATACCAACCAGTGGTGCTGTTGTAGGAAGAATTTACACACACAACGATCGTAACGATGATTGGGAATAAGATCTTCTCAAGCCTGGAAACAGGTCTTAACTGTTCCATCTTAATCTTACGTTCTTTTTCCTGTTGTCAGAAGCTTCATGATCGGTGGCTGGATAATCGGTACCAGTGACATATAAGAATATGCTGCTACTGCGATTGGTCCAAGTAAAGCTGTCTGCTGTAACTTACCTGCAAGGAAGATAGAGGTAGGTCCATCAGCTCCACCAATGATTGAGATCGCTGCTGCCGCTTTGTCAGAGAATCCCATAGCCATCGCTCCAAGGTATGCTGCAAGATACCAAACTGAGCAGAGGCACCAAGAAGGAAGCTCTTAGGGTTAGCGATCAGTGGTCCAAAGTCTGTCATCGCTCCTACACCCATGAAGATCAGGGAAGGGAGGATTGACCACTCATCCAGTTTATAGAAGTAGTAAAGCAGTCCGCCTGTTCCAATTTGCCGCATCTTCTGCATGAAGCATGATGTCCGGATAAATGTTAACCAGTAACATACCGAATGCGATTGGAACAAGAAGCAGAGGCTCGAATCCGTGTCTGATTGCAAGATAAAGGAAAACACATGCAACCGCGATCATGACTACATTGCCCCATGTAAGACTGAAAAACGCCGTCTGATGCACGAGGTTTCCTAATGTTGTCGTTATATATTCCAATTTTTTAACCTCCAGTCGTGTTAGATAAACACCATATAAATGATGTTAGTTCAATGTAGCAAGAACAGCGCCTGAATCAATTGCATCGCCTACTGCTACATCAATGCTTGCAACGGTTCCGTCTTCCGGTGCTACAACTGGGATTTCCATCTTCATAGCCTCGATAATGACAACTGCATCACCCTTCTTTACAGCCTGACCTACATTTGCTTCGATCTTGAATACCTTTCCTGCTGCTCCGGCTTTTACTTCGATGGATCCGGCTCCGCCTGCAGGTGCTGCCTTTGGTGCTGGTGCTGCCGCAGGCGCTGCCTTCGGTGCTGCTGCAGGTCTTGCTACTGGTGCTACACCTGCTCCGTTTTCTTCTACTGTTACATCATATACATTGCCATTCACTGTGATTGTATAAATTTTTCATTGAATTCATCCTCCTAATTAATTATGCGTGCCACTTATTTGATGGACGACGCTTGATGCTTCTTACTACGAAGCCGTCTGTGCTTCCACCGGCTTCTGCTTCATAAGCAGCGATCGCTGCGGAAATAACTGCTGCCAGTTCATCATCATTCGATGCTTCTTCTACTACAGGTGCTGCAACTGCTGCCGGAGCCGGAGCTGCTTCCTGTGTGCTTTCTGCTTTTCCTTTGTTCTTGAAAATTTTTCTTCAAGTGCAGGAATGTATTTGAACAGGGAGATCAGAATTGAGATAAAGATCAGGATTACGAATACGGTACCCATTCCAAGGATTGTATTCAGTCCTGCTTTTTCCATGATCTCACCGATGCTGTAATGTGCATCGATCGTTGTACTGTCCAGATAAAGGTCCTCATCAAAAACAAATGTAATGTCTGCATCACGGTCTTTGAATTTTGCACTGGTCGTTACTTTCAGTTCATCAGAGGATGGTTCGAATTTGTAATCACCGTGGCTTACATATTCCCCACACTCTTTTGTTCCCTGCTGCCATGCATCCAGAGCTGCAAGGAAACTATCTTTTGTAAATGGAACACCCGCCTGGTTCAGCTGGGACTCGATCTGAAAATCTGTCATCTTGTTCCACTGTTCGATAGTATCTGCATCTGCACTGTTGCAATACTCGATCAGAAAATCTGTTGCCTGTGTGATCGTTGATTTATCATACTGAAGATTTTCTTTCTTACTTCCGCAAGCGGTAAAGCAGAGCATTGCGACAAGCACACAAAGTAATACGCTTAATTTTTTCCTTCACTTTGCCTCACCTCTCTAAACCGTACCGTGTTTCTTTACCGGACGATCCTCTCTTTTGTGAATAACATCTCGAATGCGCCGATCACATATTTTCTTGTATCTGCTGCTTCGATGATTGTATCCACATATCCTCTTTTCGCTGCTGATAATGGGCTTGACTGCAGATTCTTATATTCTGCTGCTTTTTCTCTGATTGTTGCTGCATCAGCGTCTGCATACATGATCTTGGCTGCCTGGTTTGCGTCCATCATTCCAATCTCTGCTTCCGGCCATGCATATACCATATCTGCTCCGACTGCTTTGCTGTTCATTGTCACATAAGCACTTCCGAATGCTTTACCGATCACAACATTTACCTTCGGTACCGTTGCATCTGCAAATGCATAAGTAAGTTTTGCTGCTGATTTTGCAATACGTTTCTCATCGTATTCGCTTGCTGTAAATCCGCTTACATTTGTAAGTGTCAGTACAGGGATGTTGAATGCATCACAGAACTGTACGAATTCTGCAGCCTTTTCAGCTCCGTCAGCAGAAAGTGAGCCGTCAAATTCAGCCTCCACTTCAGCTTCTTCGTTATATACTTTTGAACGGTTTGCAACTGCACCTACAGTCATACCATTCAGTTTGATGAATCCTGCCACCATATCTTTTGCATATGCTTTCTTCACTTCGCAGAAGATGTTGTCATCAGAGATCATTGTAAGAGCGATCGCTGTGTCTTCTTTTGCATTAGCAAGGTCAGCACATACACGGTTCAGATCATCGTTACATTCTTCATAAGAAGAATCCTCTTCGTTGTTGCTTGGTAACATGCATACGAGAGAACGGATATCTGCAAGGATCTCTTCTTCAGATCCGATTCCGTCTACAAGACCGGTTGTCTCACTCTGGAATTTTGCGGAAGATGTATCACATTTAGAAATGTCATTTCCCGGAATTGCATTTGGAGTATTGGTAAATAATTTACCATTCTTTGTCTCCATGAATGTGAAATCTGTCAGAGCAGGTACGATAGAAAGTCCACCGCCACATTGTTCCGAAGATTGCTGTGATCTGAGGGATCACTCCGGAAGCCATTGACTGTTTCTGATAAAGTTTTCCAAATGCCTCTAAAGCATCTGTAGCTTCCTGCAGTCTGAATCCGGCGCAGTCAACCAATCCGATGACCGGTGCTCCCATCTTCATTGCCATATCGTAGATATTAGAAATCTTCTTTGCATGCATCTCACCGATCGCACCATTTAAAACAGTAGCGTCCTGGCTGTATACGTATACCAGATTTCCATCGATCACTCCATATCCGGTGATAACACCGTCTGCTGGAGTTTCTTTTTCCTGCATGTTAAAATCAGTTGTTCTTGCTGTTACAGCTCCACCGATCTCAACAAAACTGCCTGCATCAAGTAAACTGTTGATTCTCTTACCTGCTGCATTGTCTGCTGCCATGTTGCCCATAGTCTAGCCCTCCATTTTCATTATTTTAAATTGGGTTTTTTCCCTGATTCTTGTATCAAAAGTAAAACCAAATTTTTTCCCAATTATATTATACTGTTTTTGACACTTTAGCGCAATACCTTTATATTGTTTTTTTGGTTAAATACTTGACGAGTCGTATAAATCCTGTATATTAAAAAAGCCATGTGTCCCCGTACTTCTTCCGTACGCACATAGCCTTTTCATCTGCAGCATTCTGTTCTAAACTTCTTCACTTTTTTTGCTCTTCATATTCCTGCATCTTTCCAGAAGAAATTCTGCCAGTTCGTCCGTATTGTTTCCTTCCAGTGCAGTCTTTGGAAATCCGATCATCGCTCTTGCCGATCCGACCGTCTCGGGATCTGCCTTCACAACTACACCGAATGCCTCTTTCGTCTCCAGGATCTTGGTAACATCTTTGTACGAAAATGATCTTGTCTTTTTCGCAGTTACACTGTCAAAGTGATCATCGAAAAAAAGTGGATTTCGGAACTCACCGGTCCACCGTTCAATCTGCATCGTCTGTCAAACTGCTCTTCTGCATCCCCGACCGCCGTTGTCGATAACACCTTTCTCCAGATTGTTCTGTTCAGTATCACTGCCGCAACAAATGCCAGTGCCCAGACTACAATATACTTAATGACAAAAAAAGTCATTCCTCCCGGCGTACCGCCTCCCGGGTTTCCATATTTGCACATAAAATAGAACACAAGCGGTCCCATCACCGTCACTATAAACTTAATCGTAATATCACTGCTGTCCACACGGAAAAGTTCACAGATCTGTTTCAGCGTGTTCTT
>ENA-OQES01000419-OQES01000419.1-human-gut-metagenome-genome-assembly--contig:-NODE-419-length-18079-cov-4.617146_pt1 | contig 18079 bp, 23 predicted proteins | sample MGYA00242798_ERZ504641 | MGnify/ENA primary metagenome ERZ504641 (study PRJEB26092, sample SAMD00036327) | human gut metagenome | host: Homo sapiens | study: EMG produced TPA metagenomics assembly of... | reverse complement strand
CCCAGCTGCTGCAACAGCGGAGCGGTCTTTTCGTTAATATATTATCATTCGGGCCGGAAGTAAGTCAACGCGAACCGATGTCACCCCGCACTTTTTGACGATGTCAGCGGATGTTTCCGGCCGCAGAGCAGCTGTAAGCCGTATTCTGCGGCCAGCTCCAGCGACTGGACGGTGGGCATGGTCTTGCTGACCAGTGTCGGAACGCCGGCCCGGATGGCTTTGCGCACCATATCCATCGGTACGCGGCCGCTGGTGTAGAGCACGCATTCGCTGAGGGGGACACCGGCCAGAAGCATGCTGCCCACGGCCTTGTCCAGCGCATTGTGGCGCCCGATGTCCTCGCAGGCGCAGAGGATGCGGCCCTCGTGCAGCACAAAGCAGCTGTGGACTGCATGGGTGGCCTGATAAAGCGGCAGGCCCGCGCTCATGGCGGCGGCGAGGGCGTCCACCCACTCCGGCTGCAGGTCCAGATGCGGCACCGTGCGCAGCGGCTGCACTTCCACCGGACTGCCCAGCGCGACATTGTCGGTGCAGCAGCTGGAAACCTCCTGTGCCGCCGCGCGGCGGGCCGTCAGCGGGTGGTTCAGGTAGATATTGATTTTCAAGCCTTCCGCGCAGACGGCAATTTGTTCCACTTCCTCTGCGGAGGCGATCCATCCTTCGGTCAGCAGCCGCCCCAGCGCCAGCTGCGGCAGAAGCTGGGGTGTGCATACCACCCGGAAGGCCGGCTGTTCATTTACATAGATAACTGCGGCGTGTTCTGCTGGAATGGCCGCTTCCGTGCCGTCCGGCATCCGTACGGTTTCAAAGGCGGCTGCTGCGCCGAAGAGGTCGTTTATCTGCATGGGGAGTCCTTTCTCTGTAAAAGCTGCTGTTCAAGTCCTCTTATCCGCTGAGGATGTTTCCAGAAAGGCTTTATGTGAATATCGCTTCAACCAACGCGGTACAGGAGATTCTCCGGCAGCGGCAGTCCTCTTGTTAGACATTCCTAGGGGTTGGAAACCGCGGGCTAAGCAACAGCCCACTGGGCTGATTGCTTGCGGTGCTGCGCACCGCCGCCCTGTTCAAGTCCTCTTTCGCACCGAAAAGAAAAAGCAGAACACGAACGTGTTCTGCTTTTTTCTTGGTGCAGCAAGGCAATCCAAATCCGAACCAGTTCCCTTTGATGCGGCTTGAGCCGCTTCCTCAAATGTGATGGTCTGTGTACCTTCTTTGTAGTTAAAGGTTATCAAAACCTTATCATCATACAGATAAATCGAATTGATGAACGTATCCACCAACGCCTGCCGCTGGTCTTTCAGGCTCATATCCAGCTTGCGGAACCGCATCAGCCAGAAGCGGATAAATTCCTCTTTGATCTTGGGCTTTGCCAGCTTTTCTTCCGCAATGCGGGCCTCAAGCGCACGCTTGGTTTTCTTCGAGCTGCTCCAATCGCTCCTTGGTGGAACTGGTCAGGATTCCGGCCTGAATCGCATTGAGCATATTCTGGATACCCGATTCCGCATCCCGGAGCTGCTTCTCATAGAGGGGAAGATTGGTGTTCTCCCGGTCTTGCAGCTCCATGACCTTGGCGATGATGGATTCCATAGCGGCATCGTCTTTCACAAGCTGCATGGTCTGGTTGACCACCAGATCTTCCAGCCACTGTTTGCGGACGGTTTTCTTCTTACAGCCCTTCTTCTTTTTGGCCGTGGCACATTTATAGTAGCGGTGGACTTCTCCCGTCCGGCTTGTGCCGCTTTCGCCAAACATCAGCGCCCACAATAGCCGCAGAACAGCTTGGTGGTGAGCAGATAGTCATCCTCTGCCTTTCTACGGGCAGGGGCTTTCTTGTTTTTGGCGATTTTTTCCCTGAACATCATCGAACAGTTCCAGCGGCACGATGGGCGGAATGGCATCCGGCACGACCACGTCCCGGAATTTCAATTCTCCGATGTACCGCCGATTCTTGAGCATGTGTTCGACACTGTTATAAGTAAACGCACCGCCCACCGGGTTCTTGATGCCGTTTTCGTTCAGCCAGTCCCGAATCTCCTTCATAGTGGAGCCTTCATTGTACTTCTTGAACGATTCAAGCACAAAAGGCGAGGTGAGAGGGTCGATGTGGAACTTCCGCTCGGAATCCAGCGTATAGCCAAAGGTTCCACGGCCACCGTTGCAGCGGCCTTTCAAGATGTTCTCCGTCTGTCCGCGGACAACCTTTTCAGCAAGGTCGGCAGAGTAGTACTCCGCATAGCCCTCCAGCACCGATTCCAGAATGATGCCCTCCGGTCCTTCGGAGATGATCTCGGTGGCAGACATAAGCTTGACACCGTTCTTCTTGAGTTGGGTCTTATACCGGGCACTGTCGTAGCGGTTCCGGGCAAAACGGTCCAGCTTCCAGACCAGCACAATATCAAACAGCTTCTTGTCGCTGTCCTTGATCATCTGCTGGAACTCCGGGCGGTTGTCCGTCTTGGCGGAGATAGCACGGTCAATATAGTGCTTGACGATGGTGATGCCGATTTTTCTCGGCATAAGCCGTGCATTCCCGGATCTGACCTTCGATGGATTCTTCGCGCTGGTTGTCCGAGGAATAGCGAGCATAGATCACGGCGGTCATGGCGGGCACCTCCATTTTATACGTCATTGAACGGTAATACGTTCATTAAAGCAATGTTTCGTATAATGCATATGCACAGTTTTGCCCTGATTGCAAGCCCAATGATTTATTTTCATGATTCCAACAGACAAATTGTCTTAAGATTATATTCCGAGCAAAATGTGAAGTCCAAGCCCGGCCACGCCGCACAGGCACATGGTCAGGATGGGATTCCACTTGAGCTTCCGTAGCACAAAAAATGCCGATGCAAAACTGCCGATGCCGATCCAGTCTACGTTGGCGAGCGTCTTTGCACTCTCTCCGAACACCACCATAGACAGTATAGAAAGACCTGCACCAAAGATAAGCGCTACAATGACCGGACGCAGGCAGGCCAGAACACTTTGCAGCAGAGAAATATCCTTGTATTTACGATAGATGTAGGATAGAAGTGAAACAAAGAACAGCGCCGGTGTAATGCAACCTAGTGTTGCAATGATGGCTCCGGGTACCTGCGCGATACGCAAACCAACAAAAGTTGCCGAGTTGACCGCAATGGGACCAGGGGTCATTTCTGCAATCGTGATGAGGTCAGTAAACTCCTGCATCGTCAGCCAGCCATGTTGTTCCACCACTTGGCTCTGGATCAGCGGCATGGCCGCATAGCCGCCGCCTACGCTGAACATACCCACCTGCAAAAAGCTGAGAAAAAGCTGTAAGTAGATCATTTTGCACCACCTTTTTTCCACTGGACCAGAGCCAGCACCACGCCGAATACTGCAGCGGCAAGGATGACCACCACCACATTGACATCAAACACCGTATTTGCGACAAACGCTGCGACCATCAGGGCAATATACACCCATGAGCGGATCTTCAGCACCTTGCCGCCGAGGTCGAATACAACATCCAGAATGACCGCCGCCACACCAGCCTGCATTCCCTTGAGTAACAACGCGATATAGCGATTGGTGGCAAAAGCATTGTAGAACACAGAAATGATTGAAAGAATGACCATAGGTGGGATGATGGTGCCCAACACTGCCACGATCATTCCAATCAAGCCTTCTACCTGCCAACCTACCAGAATTGCAGCATTGACCGCGATTGCGCCCGGAGAGGACTGCGCCAACGCTGTCATATCCAGCATTTCCTGTTCATCGATCCAGTGCAGTTCATCTACAAATTTTTTTCTTCATAAAGGTCACGATGACAAAGCCGCCGCCGAAGGTAAAGCTGCTAATGTACAGCGTACTCAAAAACAGCTTCCAAAGCCGTGCTGACCGTGTACCGTATGTTTTATTTTCATCCATACAAGTTTTCTTCTCCTTTTTTTGATTTTCGGACAACTATATTCGTTTTCTTACTATTTCAAACAGCTTTTAACTGTTACTGCTTGCGAAATGCCCGTATTTTCCGGTATCCTTGTTTTAAGAACTGCGAAGCACGGAGGGAATCTCTATGAAACATAATACATTTCTCGTCAAGCCAGCGTCCAGCCTGTGCAATCTGCGTTGCCGGTACTGCTTTTATGACGATGTTTCCAACAGCCGAGCCTGCGAAAAATATGGGACTGCTTTCCCATGAAATGGCAGGAGAACTGGTTGAAAAGGCTTTTGCAGCCACAGAGGAAGGCGGCAGCGTCCATTTTCTGTTTCAGGGCGGCGAACCGACTCTTGCCGGGTTGGATTTCTTCCGGTTCTTTCTGGAAACGGAGCGTTCCATGCAGCGCAATATCTCTGTGTTCCACAGCATCCAGACCAATGGCATTTGTCTGGATGAAGAGTGGGCTTCCTTTTTCAAAGCCAACTCTTTCCTCGTAGGCCTCTCTCTGGACGGCACACAGGAGAACCATGATCTCTATCGGCTGGACGCAGCTGGGCAGGGCACATGGGATAAAGTAACTCATGCGCTTGCGCTGCTGGATGCCTACAGGGTCGAAACGAATCTGCTCTGTGTTGTGACCGGACAGCTGGCCAGAAAGCCGCAGCGAGCCTTCAAAAGCCTCTGCGAGTTGGGACAGCACAATCTGCAATTCATCCCATGTCTTGACCCACTTGATACGATTGGAGGGCAGGCATATTCTCTAACGCCGGAACTTTATGGTCGTTTTCTGTGCGGCGTCTTTGATACTTGGTATCAGCAGCTGCAACGAGGCAATTATATCAGCGTTCGCAATTTTGAGGACTATCTGCGTATCCTGCTGGGAATGCCGCCTACCTCCTGCGCTTCCTCCGGTTCCTGTGGACATTATCTTACCGTAGAAGGTGACGGAAGCCTTTATCCCTGTGACTTTTATGTTCTGGATGAGTGGAAGCTGGGAAATCTGAGCCACTGTACCGTTGAAGATGCGCTTGATTCTCCCACAAGCCAGACATTTCTGGCACAGGGCCGCAAACGCCCGGCGGAATGCGCAGCATGTGCTTATCAGCTGCTCTGTCGGGGCGGATGCAAGCGAGATTGGGATGCCTCTGGAAGCAACCGCTTTTGCGCAGCGTATAAGCAGTTCTTTGCCTATGTGCTTCCGCGCCTGCATACTGCTGCACATTTTCTGGCACAACAAAACCGATAAAGAGATTCTCCCGGAGAGCAGTACTGCCTCCGGGAGAATCTTTATTTTACCTTTTTGATCTTCCGGATGGAATGGCCATCGTAGAGGATGGGCTTCATGACATAAGTGTAGTTCCGGTCATCGCATTCGCCGGTGGAAATCATCTCCATAAGCCGCAGCGCAAGCTGACGTCCCATCTCGAAGCCTTGCTCCACGGAGCAGGTAACATCCTCCTGCCGATAAGTTTCTTCGGAATAATCAAAACAGACCAGCGAATAATCTTCGGGTACAGTCTTCCCCATTTTCTGCAGGGTTTTCATGACCAGCCGATAGATGATGTAGTTGCAGCAGACGATAGCGGTGCATTTAGGGATGCTCTTCAGAAATCTTTCAATGGAACGGACATAGCTTTCGTTGTGGGCTTCGTCCGAAATACACCACTTGATGTAATCATCGTTCAGTTCCAAACCACGATTTCGCATCGCTTCCGCCATGCCTTGAAACTTTTCTACGCTCTGGTAGTTGTCGTACACGAAGATGCCTGCAATGTGGCTGTGTCCGGCATCCATCAGGCGTTCTATCAGCTGATGGGCACATTCGATGTCATTGATCGTTACGCGGGGGCAGCGCAAGTTCCGATAGAAGTTGTTGTAGAATATCACCGGGATCTTACGTCGGTAAAGCTCCTTGTAGCAGTCAAGATTTGGGCTGAGGATGCTCGATTTGACACCATCCACGATGAAACCGTGAAAATTCTGATGTACCACAGTCTCCAGACAGCGGCGTTCGTTGCAGAATTTGTTATCGGTCAGAAATACATGGAGGTCAACCTGCTCCTGCGTCAGAACACTGCGAACCCCTTCGATTAATCCCGAATTGGCACTTGTATCCTGTCCCTGCAGGACAAGGCCGATTTTATAAAGGGCATCATCTGTGTTCAAATCGCGCGTCATCACCTTTTCCCGGTGGAAATAGGTGCCGCTCCCTTTGACTTTGTACACGATTCCTTCATTCACCAATCGGTCAATGGCAACTCGAATCGTTTCCCGGCTGACGCCCAGCTTTCGGCAGAGTGCATTTTCCGAGGGCAGTCGTTGATTTCCAGAAAACTTGTTTTCGTCGATATAAGCCAGAAGCCAACGATATACCTGAGCAGATTTTTTCTCAGCAGCCGAGAGCATGGGCAAACGCTCCTTTTCAGTCGGTGATGGTGGGGCGGGTGCCTTCTGCGTGCTGTATCCAGTTCAGCAAGCGCTCACGAAGCTCCGCTTTGACGTCGGCGTATGCAGGATCTGCGACAACATTGTTCAGCTGCCACGGGTCTTTCTGCATATCATAGAGGAAGTCGTCCGCATACACATCAGATGCCGCAGCCTCGCCGCCATTGACACCGGGGGCATAGACAGAGTACATATAATCTGCCGTGCGGATGCAGCGGCCGCAGCGGCTCTCCGAGATTTGGGCGTAGACCTCATTAGCTCTATTATGATTTTTCTTTTCCACAACGTCAAGCAGATTTTCGCCGATCATCTTGTCGCCGACATCCACGCCTGCCAAAGCCAACAGAGTCTTGGGGATGCTCTCGGTGCTGACCAGCTCGGTGACTTCCTTGCCGCCCTTGAACGGGCCGCCGCAGATGACCAGCGGCACATGCAGGCAGCCGTCGTGGCACGAGCGCTTATAGTCATCGTATCCGTTCAGATGGGCGTCGCGGTTGCGGGTCTTGAAATGAGAGCCATGGTCGGAAGCGTAAAGGATAACAGTATTCTCATACAGACCCTTTTCTTTCAGTTTTTCCACCAGCTTGCCGAGGTTCTCGTCGAGGCTTGCGCACTGTCCCAGATAATCCGGATACTCTTCTGCTGCATTGCCGCCCAGAGCCTTCAAGTCTTCGGGGAGGACAAAATCCGCAAATCGCTGCTTCGAGCCGTTGGGGCCTTCGTAGTGGTTGTGGTCATTCTGATGGTGCGGCTCAATTTGGGATACGGTCATGAAGAAGGGCTTTTCGCCGGTGTACTGGTCGAGGTAGTCCAGCGCGAACTGGTTGATGCAGTCAGCACGGTAGCCCTTAAAATCGATGCGGTTGTTGTTCTCGTCGAACACATAGCCGTCGTAGCCGTGGGAGGTAAATTCCAGCACATCGGCTGCACGCCAGTAGCCGGTGTAGCCGCCGCGCAACTCCAACGGAACGGCTGTAATGGTATGGTCAATGGTCGGCTTCTTTTCCAGCTCGCCATCCGAGGCCAGATGCCACTTGCCGACATAGGCAGTTTCGTAGCCGGCATCATTTTTCCATATACTCGCCCAGAGTCTTGATATTCGAGGGCAGCATCAGGTTATTGCGGAAACAGCCTGTCTCAGTGGGGTATTTTCCGGTCTGGAATAGGGCGCGGCAAGGGCCGCACACCGGCTGGGGAGAGAAAGCATTGTCAAATTTTACGCCCTCCTCTGCCAGCTTGTCCAGATTGGGTGTGACGTTGAGCGGCTGGCCGAAGCAGCCGCAGGTATCCCAGCGCTGCTGGTCACTGAAGTAGAAAATAATGTTATATGCCACGGTCTTTACCTCCTTTTACTGTTCCACTTTCGCGTTCTTCGTTTCCTTCATCTTGCCGCGCAGGATGCCGATGATAACCACCACGATTAGCGCGATAAAAATCCAGCAATACACACTGCTGAAGAAGATTTTGGGACTTCCATCCGAGATGAGCAGGGCGCGGCGGAAGTTCGTCTCGGTCATATTGCCCAGCACCATGCCCAGCAGCACAGGGACAGCGGGCAGCTCCAGCTTGCGCATGAACCACGCCATCACGCCGAACACCAGCGCAACGCTCAAATCAAAATAGCTGCTGTTCACCGAGTAAGCACCGGCGAAACAGAAAATCACGATGATGGGAGTCAAGATCTGCTGAGGGATGGAGACGACCTTTGCAAACAGGCTAGTCAGGTATTTGCCCTGCAGGAACATGAAGATGTTCACGAGGATAAGGCCCAGCATGATGGCATACATGATAGCGCCGTCGGTGGTGAACAGCGAGAGACCGGGGTTCAGGCCATTTATCATCAGGGCCGACAACATGATGGCCACGCAGCCGTCGCCGGGGATGCCCAGCGTCAGCAAGGGAATCAGGGTCGCGCCACAGACGGCATTGTTGGCAGACTCAGCAGCCGCAACGCCCTCCACAGAACCGTGGCCGAATTCCTCGGGATGCTTGGACAGGTTCTTCGCAGTGTTGTAGGAGAACCACGAGGCCTCCGACGCACCCGTGCCAGGTACGATACCAACACAGGAACCGATGATAGAACCCATCAGCACTGGTCGGAACATCCGCTTGTATTCATCTTTTGTGATTTTGCCGTCATCATTGCCGATTTTCCGGCGTGAAGGTTCAACTCATTCCGCTTCAGCTCTGCCTTGCCAATGATTTCCACCAGTGCGAACAAACCGATGAGGGTTAACGGCAAGGTCAAGACCCAGATACAGACGGGGAATACCAAATGTAAAGCGGTCATAGCTGGTCATGGGGTCTGCGCCCACACAGGAAATAAGCAAACCAAGGCAGGCGGCGATGATGCCCTTGACAAGGCTCTTACCAGAAACGCCTGCAATAATCGTCATGCCGAACAGGCAGACCATAAAGTACTCCGCCGTGCCGAGCTGTGCCGAAATTTTTGCGACCTGAGGGCCGAGGAAGAGCAGCACCAACGCAGAGAAGATACCGCCAAAGGTAGATGCATAAAGTGCAAATTTTCAACGCCGCCTTAGTGCGGCCCATTTTGGACAGCGGATAGCCGTCCAGCATAGTAGCCGCCGCGTGGGGCGTACCCGGCGTGTTGATAAGGATAGCCGATACCGAGCCACCATAGCCACCTGCGCAGTAAATGCCCAACAGGAACATCATGCCGGGAATCGCACGCATGGTATAAGTGACAGGCAGGAATAGGATGATGCAGAGGATAACACTTAATCCCGGGATGGCCGCGAACACGCAGCCAATAAAGACGCCGAGGTTTATCCAGATGATATTTTCGAGGGTGAAAAGCAGCCCGGAGGCCGGGCCGATAAAGTCAAACAAACCCATATTCTGCCTCCTCAGAAACTAACATTCAGCACAAAGTGGAATACGACCCAAATCAACACAGCCATTGAAACTGTGATGGCATAGTAAAGGGGTTTCTTGCAGCGGAAAAAGACCAGAAATGCCAGTGCGCAGAATACAGCGCCCACAACAAACAGATCCGTGACCTCTGCCAGCAGATAAGTGACCACCAGAATGAGGACGATGACGAGTGCTTTTGTTTCCACCAAAAGATTCAGCGTTTTAGTTTTGGTCGGGCGGTGCATCACCATGTTGTATGCCTCGCGGCCCACCAGAAGGGCGCTCATGGCCAGCATGAGCCAAATCAGCATCGTCGGGAAAGCGCGGCCATTCACAACGTCTTTTTCCGAGATCTGCACCTGCTGCGGCATGATGAGCAGCAGCACGATGCCAATGACCAGAAACAGAATGCCGCAGATCAAATCAACAGGGTACTCGATGTTCTTCTTCTCGAGCTTCGCGCCCCAGTCATCCAGTCTTGCTTCGATGCGTTCTATCAGATTTTTCACCTGTTTCCACTCCTTTTTAAATATAAAAGCAGGGGGACGGGGTCATCCCCTTCCCCCTGCTTCAGCTTTTTGTCGCTATGAGGACTTTTTTATCAGCCTGCCACGATGTCCTTATACTGCTCGACGATGCTCTTGACGTTCTCAATGTGAGCCTTCACATCGTCCTCGGTCATGGTATCGACTTCCAGCAGCATGGTGTCGTTCAGCCACTCGACCATCTCATCATCGGCGAGGATCTTATCATACAGCTCTTTCAGCTCGGCAACCTTTGCGGCGTCAGTACCTTTGCGAGCCATGACGAAGCAGCGGTTGCGGAAGTAGGGGTAGCCCTTGGAGCCAACGCCCTCAACGCCTGCGAAGGGGCCGTTTTCGATAGCCTTGTCATCGAATGCGCAAACCACATCAACGCCGCCCTGCTGGTAGGTCTCAAGAATCTGAGACTGGTGAGAGACCGCGAAGTTCGTTTCACCCTTAGCTACAGCCTGTGCAGCCTCCGCAGCGGACTGGTACGGAGTCAGTTTCAGCTGGTCGCCGGCACCCATAGAGCCGAACAGAGCCGCTGCCAGGAAAGCCTCGGAGCCGGTAGCGCCGTTAACGGCCACGGATACGGGGTTGCCTGCCTTGACATAGGCCTCCAGATCGTCCAGATTCTTGAGGTTCAGTGAAGAATCAGCGGACAGGACGAAGACGGAGGAGTACAAGTTCTCCACGAACTCGAAATCGTCGTAGCTGAACTGCAGCTTGGCCGGATCCAGAGTCTCGGTAATGGCGAACAGACCCTCACCGGCGAAGACCAGTTCCTTATCATTTGCCTTAGTACTGGACACCCAAGTGTTGACAGTAGCAGCATCGCCCTTGACGGCTTCAGCAACCAGTGTGATTTTATTATCAGAATAATCAGGGGACTTGGCAGCAGCCTTTTGGCTGACCATCGCTGCTACACCAGACGGTGCCCACGGGCAGGTAACTTTCCAGCTCTCCTGTTTGCTTCCGCAGCCGGTAAGCATCGACAAAGCAAGGACACCGGCGGTGACCAACGCCGCAATACGCTTTTTCATCATTTTACTCTCCCTTTTTTGTTTTGCCTTTTCGTGTGGTAGCAAGCACTTCACCGTGCTTTTGTTACCAACAAGATAACATTTCAAGCAATTTCAAGTCAACAAACTTTTTTTATTTTACGAAAAAAAGTTGTCTGGTAAAAGAGCTAAATGACCACATCTGTATTTTGCTGTAGAAAACTTATTGTGCATATTGCACATCCGCTTGAATCATCTTTGTGCAGCTTAAATTCTTTCATGATGTAAAGTGTATCATATTCATAATAGAAGTCTTACTATTGTCTCCATTCATAAATAATTTCTTCGGAATCATCTTGACGTACCCTACGAACCATGATATTCTCTATCACAAATCCCACTGAACTTGTAGATTGATTGCAAATCTTCTGCAAAAGTGGTTGGTTATCACCGTGAGCCCCACCACTTCAGTGAGGAAAAATCCACGAAAGAAGCTACCGCCCCGCAACACACCCGATTCATTTTGCCGCCGATTCACCCGACAAAATTTTTCGCCTGTCTTGCAGGGTGGTATTTTTCTTTACGGGAGTTGTACCTTGAAAATTTCATAAGCCGACCGGACGTGATACCGACTTTTCGTCAACGCCGCTGCAAAACAGGGGCAGGAACTGCGTTCGGAGCAAACGGTGATCCCCCTTACATGAGCAGCACCACCTCTACTTATTTTTTGCGCCTTAACAATTCGGAAACATTTGTTGAAAAATGCGTTTTTGAGCGCAGCGGTAGAGGGCAAGAACCGTCCCGTGGCCACAAATTTTCAATTCTTGAAAATTTCCTGTCCATCCGGGACTTCACTTCTGCAATGCGTCTGCATTTCCGAAGTGATCTTGTTGGGGCGTGCCTGCCCCAAACCCTGCTTAGAACGGACGAGGAGGAATTGTGTCAATTTGACGCAATTCCTCCAACTTATAGAGAGAAACAGAGTGTTCCCGACGGGGAACGCCCTATTGTACATATCGCTATTGTCTGTGGTCTTTGGCAGGGTGCGTCCTATTCAGGGACGCACCCTGTTTTTATTTTGAGCCTTCACCGACTTTTTGAGATTCCGCCCTCTGCTTCCCGAATCAGAATCGTCAGCCGCTTCTGAACGCTATCATCTGCTGTGACGGTCAGATGAATTTTGCCCGCTGCTTCTCCTGCACGGACCACCGCCATGCAGCAGCCGCAGCATGGCAGGGGAGCCCAGCAGGCCGATGAGCAACAGCACCACACCGGCAACGGCGCTGATAATGGCCGCCGAGTGGACGGTCTTTTCCACGTCCTTGGGGTGGCGCGCACCGTAAAAACGCGCCACCAGCAGGTTGGAAAGCGCCAGCGGCAGACTGACCAGAAAGATCTGCTTGGCCAGAGGGCCTTCCGTCAGCGTATTCGTTTGAGAACTCATACTCTTTTTCCCTTTATCCTATATATCCCTAAACCGTGCCCGCGCACACCGGGGCACAGCCTCTTTTATAAGGCACTACGCTACTTTTGCAAGATGGAAACGGCAAAATGGCGCAAAAAAAACACGGCACCCGGCGGGCGTCGTGTTTTTTTGCGGAAAATATCTCAGCCCAGGTCCTCACCGTTGGTGGCAATGACCTGCTTGTACCAGTCAAAACTCTTTTTCTTATAGCGGTTCCCGGTGCCGGAGCCGTCGTCGTTGCGGTCCACGTAGATAAAGCCGTACCGCTTGCGTAGTTCGCCGGTGGTAAAGGACACCACGTCGATGCAGCCCCACGGGGTGTAGCCCAGCAGGTCCACGCCGTCCAACTCCACGGCCTTTTTCATCTCCTCGATGTGGGCGCGCAGGTAGTCGATGCGGTAGCTGTCGTCACAGGTGTGGTCGGGCTGGAGTTTGTCGATGGCGCCGAAGCCGTTCTCCACGATAAACAGCGGCTTCTCGTACCGCTCGTACAGGGTGGCCAGTGCGTAGCGCAGGCCCACCGGGTCGATCTGCCAGCCCCAGTCGCTGGCCTTGACGTAGGGGTTCGGCACGGTGTGGGCATTGCCGCCGCTGATGCCGTCGCTCTCCACGGCCACGTCCGAACGCACCGCGTTGCTCATGTAGTAGCTGAAGCCCAGATAGTCCACAGCACCCTCGGCCAGAATGGCCTCGTCGCCCGGCTCCATCACCGGGGCAGTGCCCTCGCGCTCCCATTCCTTCTTAGCGTAGGCGGGGTAGTGACCGCGGCAGTGCACATCCGCAAAGTAGTAGCGCTCGTGCATGGATTCCAGCGCCAGCATCACGTCGTCCGGGTTGCAGGAGTAGGGATAGTACGGCACAAAGGAGCACATGCAACCGATCTGGAAGTCCGGGTTGATGGCATGGCCCTTTTTGACCACGAGGGCCGAGGCCACCAGTTCGTGGTGTACCACCTGATACAGGGCCTTCTTCTTGTTCTCGAACTGGGAGAACCGCACGCCGGAGTTGGTCCAGCCAAAGATGTCGTTGGTGGTGTTGCTCTGGTTGTTGATCTCGTTGAAGGTCATCCAGTACCTGACCTTGTGTTTGTAGCGCTCCATCACAGTGACGGCGTAGTGCACGAAGAAGTCGATGCACTTGCGGTTGTACCAGCCGCCGTACTCCTTGGCAAGGGCGTAGGGCATCTCAAAATGGCTCAGGGTGATCACCGGCTGGATGCCGTACTTGAGCAGTTCGTCAAACAGATCGTCGTAGAACTGCAGACCGGCCTCGTTGGGCTGCTGCTCGTCCCCGCGGGGGAAGATGCGGCTCCACGAGATGGAGGTGCGGAAACACTTGAAGCCCAGTTCGGCAAACAGCTTCACATCTTCCTTGTAGGTGTGGTAGAAGTCGATGCCCTCGTGGTTGGGGTAAAATTCGCCGGGCACAATGCCATCGGTGATGCGGCGGGCCACACCGTTGGCACCGCCGGTCATCACGTCGCTGACGGACGGGCCGCGGCCATCGGCGTTCCAGCCGCCTTCCAGCTGATGGGCAGCAACGGCACCGCCCCACAAAAAGTTTTCAGGAAGCATATTCTTTCTCCTTGGTCAAATGTATATCAGTTTTTCTGGGATTCTTTTTCGTCGCAGCCCACCACCTGCACCAGAACAATGGTGATGATAATGGTGGCCAGCACGCCGATCATCATGCCGGTAAAGGAAGAGGGATTGGCGTCGCTCATGGCGTTGACGGTGGTCAACAGGCCGGGCAGACCAGCGTATACATAGTACTTGGTGTTGAAGAAGCTGATGATCAGCGCACCGATGGCACCGCCGATGCAGCCGCAGACGAAGGGCTTCTTCAGGCGTAGGGTCACGCCGTAGATGGCGGGCTCGGTGATGCCGAAGATGCCGGTCAGGCCAGCGGACAGGGAAACGTTCTTGATGTCGGCCTTTTTGGTCTTGAGGAACACGCCGAAGCAGGCAGCAGCCTGTGCGATGACGGCGCAGGTCTGGAATGCCTGAAAGGAATCGCAGCCGTAGTTGGCAAAGTTGGCAAGGCACATGGGGAGTGACGCCCAGTGCACGCCGAAGATGACGAACACCTGCCAGATGCCGCCCACCAGAATGGCGGCCAGTGCGGGAACGTTGTTGGCAAGGAAGTTGTAGGCAGCAGCAATGGCGTTTGCCAGCACATTGGACACCGGGCCGATGACCAGAATAGTCAGGGGAACCATAACAATGGTGCAGATAAAGGGCACAGCCAGCGCCTTGATGATGTCGGGCAGATGCTCGTCCAGCCAGTGCTCCAGCCAGCTGAGCACCAGCACCAGGAACAGCGGCGGCAGCACGGTGGAGGTGTAGGTGGTCTGGCTCATGGGGAAGGCCAGGAACTTGATGACCTCACCGTCTGCGATGCGGGCAGCGATGGAAGCCCAGTCCGGGTTGACCAGCGCCATGCAGCACCACATGGCAATGAAGGTGTTACACTTGAAGTGCTTGGAAGCAGTGACGGCGATCATGACCGGCAGGAAGGTGAAGGGCGTCCAGCTGATGAAGCTGAGCACGGAATACGTACCGGTGGCCGCAAAAGCGGGGAAGAAGTGGGTAATGATGATCAGTGCGCCTTGCACCAGACCGGCTGCGGCCAGAATGTACACAAAGGGTGCGAACACGGCGGACATGGTGGCGATGATGCGGCTGCCGAGGCCCTGCTTGACTTCCGGCGCGGCAGCGGTGCTGTTGTCCAGATCCAGCAGCTGGGCCAGTGCTTCGTACACGTCCTTGGCATGGGTGCCGATGACCACCTGATACTGGCCGCCGCTTTCCATCACCTTGATGACGGCGGGCATCTCGGAGATCTGTTTGGTCACTTCGTCCGAGGGTGTTTCCCTCAGCACCAGACGCAGGCGGGTGGCACAGTGGGTCGCGCTGAGGATATTGTCCTTGCCGACGGCGGCACAGATGTCGGCGGCAAGCTTTGTGTAATCGCGGATTTGTTTGCCATGATGTTCTCTCCTTTTCATCAGATCACGGGTTTGCCTTGTGTCCTCATTATACAGAGGAAAAATCCGCATTGTCAGCTGATTTGATGCGCCAAAAAAGCAAAATTGTGCAGAAAAAGCAGCTTGTTTTTTCTGCACATGGATACAAACATCTGTACAAATTGACGGAGCGTTTCTGCGGTCACTCCAGCAGGCGGTTGTACACCCGGCGGGCCAGTGCTTCCAGCAGGTAAAGTGCAGGCATCTGACTGGTCAGGTCGTAGCTTTCGGTGGTCACGCGGTGCACGGAACTGTAGTACGGCAGGGTGATGTCGGAAAGCTTTGCCGCAGAACTCTGGTCGGAACAGGTAATGGCGATCAGTCCGGCGTTTTTCTCCTTCAGCTGCCGGGCCAGATGCAGCACCTGCTTCGTTTCGCCGGATACCGAAAGAATGACGGCTGCGATGGTGGTGTTGGGCGTGACGGTGATGGGATAGAACGGGTCGGTCACGCCCAGCGCGAATTTGCCCAGATTGGACAGATACCGTGCACCATACTCGGCTATGCTGCCGGAATTGCCGATGCCCACCAGAAACACCCGCTTTGCCCGTGCGATCATACCGGCGGCTTCGTCCAGCGCTGCATCGTATTCCGGCGTGCCGACTTTCCACAGAAAGTTCTGCAACTCGCCCAGCGTGTCCGGCAGACGGGATCCCTGCGCGGAACCGGCCTGCTCCTTCAGCTTCCATTTGAATTGCGCATAACCGTCACAGCCCACCTTTTTGCAGAAGTGCAGCACTGTGGTGGTGGAAACGTGCGCTTCCGCTGCCAACTCCCGGATGCGCATGAAGGGCACCGTGTTCGGATGCTCGATGATGTACTGGTAGACCAGCAGTTCCAACTCGTTCAGATTTTTGATCTGCTGCGGGGTGAATAGTTCCATGAAAAGGCTCCCTCCTTGTCCCGATATCTGTCCTTATTATAGCAAAAGGAAGAACGGAAAAACAGGGCGAACATTTCCGTTTGCATTTTTAGCGCGGCTGTGCTATACCGTTTTATACTGACAGCATCAGTATGTGCGATCGTAGCTCAGCTGGATAGAGCCTTCATTCTGCTTTCCGAAGAAAACAAAAAAGTCCGAACCCTTCTCCTATCGAGAAAAGGTTCGGATTTTCATTGTTTGGTGCGATGGAAGGGACTCGAACCCCCGGCCTACTGATTCGTAGGAACCGAATGGCGCATTTTGTCCATTTCATCATTTGACGCTAAAACGTCATTTTAATCGAATTAACGTTATTTTGCCGTTGTCATTCTACTGCATCCTTTGCATTGTTTACACTTCCTTGCACCTGTTATCCATCCTTGCGATGTGCAGAAAATGTGCAAAAGTGTGCAGAGCCAAAATCAGCCCGGCAAAACAGGCTGTTTCGCACAGCCCCAAAAGCTGGATTCCAACGGTATTTATTGTGCAAAATCTTCCAGTTTTATCCAAACAACAATCTTACATGACACATCGGTTCTATGGTAGGGTTTAGGACATCCGAACAGACACTGTTTGATATAGAAATGAGGTTCACCATGAACAAACTACTTTCCTGCCGCTACAACACGGACAGCAACCGGGTAGAAGCCCGGTTCGAGGATGGCACCACTCTTGCCATCGACTGCATCGCCGTCGAGGATGAGTACGGCAACACCCCGACACAGCGGGCAGAGCTGGACTGGCTGCTGTATAATAAGCCCTTGGAGTACGCACAGATGGTGCTGAGAGGGGAGATGGAGCGCTATCTCTGCCTCGGCTGTGACCACAGCAGGCTGGAAGATTGATTGTTGCCTTTTTCAAAGCAACCAAGCGGTTCTTATCTGCTTTGCCGTTTCTCTTTATGCTGCTTTTACCGTTTCATCGCCCTAGTTTTGCAACGAAAGTCTGTTTTGCGAAATAGACGTTTGTTGGCTACTTTTTTTTTTTAAAATTTCAATCGATGATATGTTATATATGAAAAAATATTGCATATAGGCATGTTGCACGATTTTTTTGAGGTGGTATACTCCTCCTTGTGGCATACGGTTTGCTGCACACGAACACAACGATAACGCAAAAGAGAGGAATACCGCAATGAAAAAACGGTTGCTCGCAGGCTTGCTCGCAACGAGTATCGCACTGAGCATTTCGATGGGAGCTTTCCCTGCAATGGCAGCAACAAACGACGACTTCGTCGAAGACCGAGAGGACATTGCCGACTACACAGACGACAGTTACTCTTCCGGCTACTCTTCCTCGGAACAGCATTTTTGACGACATCATCTTCTTTGACTTGGACGAAGAAGTAGACGACACCGCAGCGGAAGTCATCGCAGAAGAAGATGCCAACGATTCGAGCGACACCGAGATTGATAGGGCGGCCGATTCAATCGAGGAGACAGAGCCGGAGGACGAAGTGCAAAACACGGATGCTGCCGAAGATCGGAACGATCGGGAATACCCGGACGAAGAAACAAAGTCAGGCACGAACCCGGGGGAAGCAGGCCCCTCCGATGCAGAAACCGAGGAGGATGTGCCGGACTCGTGGGAGGAAACGCCGAAGATCGACAGCGAATTGGAGGCAGCCATTGCTTCCGAAGATCCGTTCTCTTATTATGACGATGATGCGTCAGAAGAAGAAATGGATGACGACATTGCGCTGCTGGCTGCCGGAAAAACCATGGCGCACGAAGACTACGCATACACCGATGTGTCGTCTGGTACAGAGTACATGGTGGACCTCTACACGGACCACACGGCAAAAATTCTGGAAGCTGATCACCTCCTCCGGCGGAGCCGAGTGTATCCTTCCAAGTACGATCTATTACACAGGCGATGACGGCGTGCAGGAGCCGAACCCCTATACGGTCACC
>ENA-OQES01000416-OQES01000416.1-human-gut-metagenome-genome-assembly--contig:-NODE-416-length-18175-cov-1.885084_pt1 | contig 18175 bp, 26 predicted proteins | sample MGYA00242798_ERZ504641 | MGnify/ENA primary metagenome ERZ504641 (study PRJEB26092, sample SAMD00036327) | human gut metagenome | host: Homo sapiens | study: EMG produced TPA metagenomics assembly of... | reverse complement strand
AAGGCTTATAGAAGAAGCGGCTGCTTCTTTGTAAGCTGCTACCTGTTCTTCATTTAAAGATGGGGTATCTTCCACAGTCAGACTTCCTGACGGATCGATCTTTAATAACATTTTTTCTTGTCTTCTGCAGAATAATTTTCATACAGTTCCTTATAATCTACCTGACCGGCTGCATCCAGGGCTGTTCCGTATCCAGGTGTGGTAGTCATAGCTCCTGCATACATACCAATGGTCTCAAAATGGTGTAATAGCTTCGTTTCCTGAAAGAACCGTTCCATAAAGAACACAGGCTGCGATCAGGGAAACCACCGGGATAGAAACACCGATCACAACAAATTTGCTGCCGTATTTCTTAAAAATGGCACCGATACTTCCGCCTACCTTCATTCCGATGGAAACAAGAAAAAGCAGCAGAAAGAAAGTAAAGAAAGCCTGTGCAACCACACCTGTAGAAAGGATCCTTTTCGCTGTACTGTAGTACTTCTGTCCCTCTTCTACTGTGTGAGCCCATTTTGTTACAAAATAACCGATCACAATACCGGTAAAGATACCACCGGAAACTCCCAGTGAAAAACTGCCGATCTTGATCTTTCCGATCAACAGTCCTGTTGCAATGGCAAGAAACATTAAAAAGAACTGGTTCGTTAATACTGAATTGATCATTGCTGACATTTGATTCCCTCCAAATCGTTATCTGAACATTTATACATTTTTGTTCATCTACACATGAAAAATACGTTCTGCGTTTCCATAAAGGATGGACTCTTTTTCTTCTGCAGACAGCCCCAGACTGTCAATACATTTTAAAGTCCTGTCAATATAACCCGGTCCCTTTTCCGGATCAAATGGCATATCAGAGGCAAATAACAGGTGGTCTTTTCCAAAGAAATCCAGACCACAGCGGATTGCGGAAGCAGAGCCAAAAGAAGCAGTATCTGCATAAAACTTCTTGAAAGTATCTAACGGATTGCCTTTCATTTTTGTCTTTTGTCAGCTTTTCCTTTAAATTCAGGTGCTGTTCTGCCCCCAATACATCTTAAGGCCATTTTCAATACGGCCTGCCAGCATAGGGATCATGGCTCCTACATGATGAGTAACGATCTTTAACTGAGGAAAATCCTCAAAGATACCGGAAAACGCCAGGCGGCTCATAGCTACGGTTGTCTGGTAAGGCCAGCCGATGAGAAACCACAGTTCATATTTGGAGCAGTCCTCTGTAGGAAATTCCGGGACCATCTGTCCTCCTACCGGATGGATCAGGATCGGAAGATCCAGCTTTTCGCAGATCTCATAGATCGGCCAGAACTTTTCCTGGTCAATAGCTTCTCCGTTCATATGTGTGTAGATCTGGATTCCCTTTGCCCCCATATCCTTGCATCGTTTGATCTCTTCCACAGACGCAGACACATTGTTAAACGGGATACCCCCGATAAATCCACAGTAACGGTCCGGATCGCTGTCTGTGATCTTTTTGATCTCATCATTTCCAATAGCTGCCAGCTTCGGTGATTTGTCCGGCCCTGCAAACAGCTCCACAGGCGGTGATACAATATTGGGGATCTGCTTATACCCCTCAAACCCTTCCATCACCTGCTTTCTGTACTCCATATCAGACATAGCCTGCATTTTCAGGGCACGTACAAACATGTGGGATTTGTTTGGTGATTCATTCATTGCCAGTTCTGCATACTTTTGCGGCATCAAATGGCAGAAAACATCAATTGACTTCATACTTTCTTCTCCTTTTCGTTTTTCTAAAGTATAGCCTTTACAGCCCCTGCTTTTCTGGTAGAATTCTGTTGTAAATTGGGTGTTTCCTGTCATATTCTGTCTGGATTTATGCACAAAAAAAGCTGCCGCAGAACAAAGGTGACTTTTTCATCATCCTCTGCTTTGCGGCAGTTATATATTCACATTTTGATCAGATATTTACACTAATTTTTTCCTGTTATTTCTTCAGTCCTTGATGATCAGCCAGTTTCTGCAGTGCAGGAAGTGCTCTGTGGATCATCTCATTGGATACGCAGTATGCCATACGAACATAACCAGGACAGCCAAAGCTGGTTGCAGGTACGATCAGCAGGTTAAACTTCTTGGCTGCTGCGGAAAACTCCGCGTCATCTCCTGTAGGTGCCTTAACCAGCATATAAAATGCGCCTTCCGGCTTTACACACTCAAAGCCCATATCCTTCATAGACTCATATAACAGCTTGCGGTTTCTGTCATAAAATTTCCCACATCTGTCTTTACATCCAGGCAGTCAGCTACAACCAGCTGGAATAAAGATGGTGCATTAATGTAACCGATGCAGCGGTTTGCAACCACCAGGGCATTGATCATGGTATCATACTCTGCGATCTGGCGGCTCACAGCCATATATCCAATACGCTCACCAGACAGGGACAGGGACTTACTGAAGGAATAAACGACAATGCAGTTTTTAATATAGTCCGGCGCAAATGGAAGCTCACAGCCATTCATATACCAGTTCACGTGATGGCTCGTCAGAAAGAACGTAAATAGGATGTCCGATCCGTTCCTCTGCCTTTTCCAGCATTTTCTGTAAACGGATCAGCGTTTCCTTATTGTATACAACACCAGACGGATTGTTGGGGTTGTTGATGATCACAGCCTTGGTACGCTCTGTAATATACTTATCAGCTTCCTCTACATTCAACTGGAAAGTCTCATAATCAGCCGGAACCACCTTTAAATTACCGCCAAAGTTCATAACATAACTGTTGTACTCACCCAAAAAACGGCGCAAAGCAAAGGACCTCATCTTCCGGCTCCAGCAGAGAACGCAGAACACAGTTGATACCGCCTGCAGCACCTACGGTCATAATAATGTCATCTTTTGTAAAAGAAGAATTGTATTTCTTATTTAAGTTTGCTGCTACTTTCTCCCTTACTTCCGGATAACCGGCATTTGGCATATAGCAGTGTACAAAATTGGCATTTCTGTTTTCAAGAATATCATAAATGCTCTTCTTTACCTCTTCCGGTACAGGAGCGGCCGGGTTTCCAAGGCTGAAATCATATACATTCTCAGCGCCGACTTCCTTTGCCAGCTCAATACCTTCCTCAAAAAGTTTTCTTATTGTAGAACTTCCTGCAACCAGTTTCTGCATATTCTTTGAAAGAACCATCTCTCTACCTCCTACAGCGATCGTGCCTTTATCCTTTTGTGTCCGCACCGGCTGTTCTTTTTCATTAACAAAAATTTTAACACATTAACGTATCCAACGCAATGATTTTAGAAAAATTTTATTTTGCCACTGTAAAGTCATAAAGTAATTCCGCATCTATTTTATTATAATTCAACATCTGGCATACTGTAACCAGCTTTCCTCAAAGCCTTTTATATGCTATACTCATTAATAAAGGTTCTTTTTATTTCAGCTCAAAAACGCAGCTTTTCAGAACCTGCCTATACCATGATCTGGAGGTAAAATCCTTATGAATACAGACTCATCCCAATTCATCACCGGACGTGAAGTTGCAGTACTGGATATGTTAAACGCAAGAGACAGGCGCCACGCCATCCAGCAGGAACTGATCCGCACCCACAATGCCACAGTCATTTCCTTCACCTTAAATATTCCCGGTCCCATCAAAGTCTTTCCTTTAGGAGAAATGACCTTTGAAGAAGGCATCCGTCTCATCGACTCCCAACTTCACGCCTGGAAGATCCCGGTCCTTGAAAAACGGACGATCCGCGATTTTACAGGAAACGAACAGTTCTGGTCCTGTTAAAGGTGATACCCTTTTCATCAAAGAGATCCTCTGCCTTTTAGAAGACAGCCTGTCCTTGGCCGTCTTTTCGATATTGATGTGATCCGTACCGATGAAACCAAAGTTTCCCGTACAGAACTTGGCTTTCCAGGCAGAAAATGCCTTTTATGCAGCAACGATGCCTTTGTATGCAGCCGTTCCCGTACCCACACAGTAAAAGAACTGTTAGATAAAGCCTGCGAACTGATGAAAGACTATTTTGAAGAAAAACAGGCAAAAAAAATCTGTCTTCCCTGTCCATGCAGGCCCTTCTCTACGAGGTAAGCGCCACCCCTAAACCAGGACTGGTAGACCGCAACAATACCGGCGCCCACAAAGATATGGACATCTTCACCTTTGAAGCCAGCGCCGTTTCCTTAAACCACTACTTTGAGAAATTCGCCCTCTGCGGCATGGAAAAAGAACACGAAAACGGCCACGAACCATTTTCCCGTATCTTTGCAAGACTGCGCTCTTTAGGGATCCAGGCAGAAGATGCCATGATGACCGCCACCAAAGGCATCAATACACACAAAGGACTTATCTTCTCCCTGGCGATCTTAAACTGCTCCTTAGGCTATATGTATGCAAACCATATCCCCTATTCCCCCAGACACGCTGCTCTCCATCAACCGGAAACTGGTAGCCGATGTCCTGGAAGATTTCAAAGATATTACGGCAGAAACCGCCCGCACCAATGGCGAACGCCTCTACGCCCTCTATGGTATGAAAGGAGCCCGGGGTGAAGCACTGTCCGGCTACGCAACCGTATTAAAAACCAGCTCTCCCCCGATCCTGAAAGAAGAGCTGAAAAAAGGACCGTTCCATCAATGATGCCGGTGTGATCACCCTGCTGTCCATTATTGCGACCTCCGAAGACACCAACATCGTAAACCGCTCTTCCTACGAAGAAATGAAAGAACTGCAGGCCCGTATCCAAACTGTACTAAAAGAAAAAGCCCATGATACCCATGAGCTTCTTACTTATGCAAAAGAACTGGATGCTGAAATGATAGAACGCAACATCAGTCCAGGCGGCAGCGCCGACCTTCTTGCACTGACCTACTTTATTTACCTTTATGAGCAGGAACTTTGATCCTTCTCATATATAATTCTCATATATAAAAAAGCTGTATACCAGCTACACCAGCCGTCTGACCGTATTCCGGACGATCAGACGGTTTTCCAGAACGATCCTGCGGTTATCCTCTACGCCGTCTTCGATCCGGCGCAAAAGGACCCTGGTGCCCTCTTTTGCAATCTCACTCATACTCCGCTCAACCGTTGTCAGTTTCATACTGCTGTATCCAGACATATCCCAGTTATCAAAGCCGATCAATGAAACGTCATCCGGCACTTTCAGCCCTTCTTCTACTATAGCCTCTCTCGCTCCGAAAGCCATTTCATCATTGAAGCATAAAAGAGCTGTGGGATGGTACTCCAGAAGGAGCTTTGCCCCCTGATACCCGCTTGCGTACCGGTAAGTCCCGCTGACAGTGGGAATGATATCCGGATCCAGGCCATGTTTTCTGGCTGCATTCTGCCATCCAATATGGCGCAGTCTTGTAGAGTCCAAATTCGGAGCCCCTTCGATCACACAGATATTTCGATGGCCGTTTTCGATCAGATAATCCATTGCTGTTTCCATTGCCTTCGTTTCATCGGTTGTTACATTGAGTGCATCTATATCCACCTTACGGCAGATCACAACCATAGGGATCTTTTTCTCCAGAACTTCCTCCATAAATGCCCGGTCTTCCGTTCTCTGGCTTAAAACAATGATCCCATCATAATAGGTCGGATTTAATGTTCCCGCTTCGTGCATGTCAATACCTTTGACTACAATATTATACTTACTCCCTACAATACTGTATACTCCCGTGAGAACATCATGGAGAACGAAGGGTGATGTCATCTTGCTGATGGTTGAGAAATACAGACCGATCACATAGGATCTTGAAAGTTTCAGATGGATCGCCGCCTGATTAGGAACATACCCCATCTCCTTGGCAATCTCCAATATCCGCTTCCGACGATCCCCGTTTGTACTTCCGATCCCATTTAATGCTCTCGAAACCGTAGAATAAGAGACCCCCCGCTTTCTGCGCAATATCTTTGATCGTTACCCCCATGTCTATTCCTCCGTCCCATTTTGATATCCTTTACAAACTAGTATATCACTTTTTATTGCGGATCACTGATCATGTTTTCAATATTTCTCAGTATGAACGCCTCTCCCTCCTGGCCTTCAACCTTTACATCGTGCATTATCAGTTCTTCAATATTATCTGCAAATATTCCTACTTTTGTACATGGCTCAATTCCGTCAAGCATGGCCGGAGCTCCTGGCTGCGGGTTTTCATCATAGGTAATATGAACATGTTCCATAACCACCTTCTGGATTTTTTTGCTCCGGAAGTCCGTAGAAGAAAGCACCTGCAACATGACAGTTTTTTCGCCTCAATATTTTTCGAATACAAGACTGCGGATCTGGGGAGTACGCTCATCAACCGGAAGTGCCTCCTTGCTGCGAACATACTCAATATGTCCATCTGGATCACAGAAAATAGAAGCAGTTAATAACGAGCGGTGTCATAACCTGATCCATCTGGATATTTGTCAAACAGGATCCCGTCAACAATAGCATCTTTTCCCCGGCCACGTCTCGTCTTGATCCTAAGTCCACGGTCTGTATTGATAAAGAGACAGTCTTTAACAGTAAGGTTTATCACTCCTCCTGCCATTTCACTTCCGATCGTTACAGAACCATGACCGTCCCGCATACAGCACTGACGGATCATAAGGTTTTCACATGGACGTTTATACTTTGCACCCATATAAATTTTTCCCGGCTTTAACAGCAATACAGTCATCTCCCAGAGAAAAATATACACCAACGATCTCTACATTTTTGCATGATTCCGGATCCAGGCCATCTGTGTTTGGGGAAACTTTTGGATTTAGTACCTTAAGATCTATAAAGCGGAGATTGTCGGAAAAATATGGGTGGATATTCCAGCTTGGACTGTTTTGTACCTGGATACCGGCAACAACTACATCCTCGCAGTGATTGAGAAAGAGCATTCTCGGGCGGAATGCGATCCGCTTCACTTTTGGCTGATACCACCAGTTGTCCTCATCAAAATTTTGCGTTTCCGTCAATCACTCCTTTTCCGTAGATCACAACATGTTTCACATTAACACCTGTAATGATCGCGGAAAACATAGGAAGAGGATTTCCCTCCCAAGTTCCAAGATTATACTCTTCTGTCTCATCCCAGCTCTGGATCAGTCCCGGATAGATTGGAAATTTCCTGCGGTCTGTTTCAGCAGAAAGCACAGCTCCCTGTGCCAGTTCCAAATTCAGGTCATCCTTTAAAAACCAGGCTGGTCACCTTATAAGTTCCCTCAGGGATCAGCACACGGCCTTTTTTTCGGGCATGCCATAATGGCAGACTGGATAAAAAGAGTATCATCCGTGATTCCATCTCCCTTTGCACCAAAATCCCTGACATTAAGTGTCACAAATTCCTCATCAGTCTTTATCTCGATACACGCCTGCTCATCTTCTGCCACTATACGTACCTTATAATCGGAAGAAGGCTGCAGATCATAGATCCCGGTAATCACCCGGTCTGTCTTCTGGTAAAATGCGTCATTGACATAGACTTCATATTCTCGTTTTGTGTGAAAGATCCCCTCATCCCCGATCTCAATGGTAGCAGATCTTGCATTCTTAAAAATACAGCTTACTTTCGTGAACTACCCATTGTCTAAAGCCAATGGGCTTCCTGCTTCCCTGACCTCGTAACCTACTATCTCCACAGGCGTTAATTCGGGCAGTTCCTGCCCTATGTTGTTATTCCTTTTATGCTATTTGTCTTAATCCTTCTTCCAGTATATTCTTCGCCGCATTGATATCCCTGTCATGATTCGTTCCACAGACGGGACATATCCATTCCCTTACTGTCAGACTTTTTTCGTCTCTGTATTTTTGGTATCCACAGACTGAACACAACTGACTACTGGCATAGAAGGTATCTATTTTGACATATTCCCTTCCATTCCATTTTGCCTTGTATTCCAACTGCCTTGTCAGCTCATACCATGATACATCACTTATTGACTTTGCCAGATGATGATTTTTTACCATATTCTTTATCTGCAAATTCTCCGAGACTATCACTTGGTTTTCGCTGATAATCTCATGGGATATCTTGTGAAGATAATCTTTTCTGGTATTTGTTATTTTCTCATGGCATAATGCTATCTTTTTCTTTGTTTTGTAGTAATTTTGACTTTTTTTCTCTTTATGGGCTAACTGCCTTTGCAGTTTTTCCAGTTTCTTCTCGTTTTTTCTGATAATTTTGGGATTTTCGTATTTCTTTCCACCAGAAGTAATACATAAATCCTTAATACCTAAATCGATTCCTGTATTTTGGGTTGTATGTGGCAGTTCCACATGTTCTGTTTCCACTAAAACCGATACATAATATTTCCCACTCGGCACTTGTGATATCGTTGCTGATTTTATCTGCCCGCTAAACTTTCTATGCAGTTTTACTTTTACGCCTTTTAATTTAGGCAATTTTACTTTGTTTCCATCGAAATCTACTGTTATGTTGCCATTCGTAAAATTTGTTGTATATGATTTATGATTATCATGTTTACTCTTAAACTTTGGATAACCTGCATGCTCCCTAAAAAAGTTTCTGATATGAACTGTCCATGTTATAAATCGCATTTGTTAAAGCAAACTTATCCACTTCTTTCAGCCATTCATACTCTTTCTTTAATTCCCTGTTGCAGTAATTATTACAATCTGTTTTGCTGACAGACTTTTTTCTCTTTTTCGTATCTTTCTTTCCGATATGCAAGTGTCTGATTATACACAAAACGGCAACAGCCAAATGTTTTTTCTATCTGTACTTTCTGCTCATTATTGGGATATATTCTGTATTTATATGCTTTTAACATTCGCTGCCACCTTCTTTCTTAGCCTTGATTTTCGATATACTTTTTTCAGCATTTCTTCTGATACATTTCCTACACTACAAGCAAAATAACCATCTGTCCAAAATGTATGTTCTTTCCAGAAATGCTTCCGCAAAATAATTCGGATAGCGTTTCCATATATGGTAAGTCGTATAACTTTTCCATTTAGGTTTTACAAATTTTTACTCACCGACATTGTAGGTTCAGTTTCTATCATGTAGTGAATATGGTCTTTGTCAGTTTCCATGTATTTGATAATAACTTTGTGCTTTTGACATATCTCATATGAAAAACTGCTTTATATCATCTGATACCTGTTGCGAAACCAGTAATTTCTTCCTATATTTGCAGACGAAAATAATGTGGTATTGTAATAAATATTTGTGTCTGTTTTAGATTTCCATGTTCCCATATCATTAGCATACAATAATTCTCAGCTTTTGGCTACCTTAACCCACCGTCTAAGCCAGTGGGATTGCGGTAGCCTTATTTCAAGTGCGCTTTCCGGGAACTGGGACAGATCAATAATATCTGCGTACTGGTTTAAATCAGCGAAAATTTGTTCCATTATTAGAATAAAGGTCGATCCAGTTCCAGTTGATCTACATCAGATCTGCTGAGTTGCCGCCCAAGATGTTTAAGGACTGTTTCTCTTCCCATCCGGACCATGCGCCGTATTCCGGACTTACAGTTACACCTTCGTACTTTTGTCCTGAAAAGCCTCGATCGCCTTTTTCAGTTGCTTCATGTCTTGAATCTCCGCCCCACCAGGAAAAAGTGATGTTACCGGAAATATCACCGGAATTTCCGCCTTCTGCGCTGCTTTCACCTGCTGCCTTGGTATCTGCTGTAGTAGTTGTGTTGCTTCCACCGCATCCAACCAGTGAAATTGCTGTAACGGAAGCCATTGCCAGTGCTGCTCTCTTCATTTTCTTCATAAAAAACTTTTCCCTTCCTATAATGTCAAGCCCTTCACCTGCTTTCTTCTGATTAGTTCTTTTGGTATTATCATACCACCTTTACCGGGGGTTTGTCTTGTGGAAATTAAAAATACCCCAAGCATCTGCTGCTTGAGGTATTTTTCAGCGGAAAAAGCGAAGCATCCCAAAATCCTCTGTTATATTCTTCTCCTTCATAACTCTCAGATAATCCAGCCTTGCTGTTTCAATATGTTCAGCCAGCGCCTGCTGCGCCAGTCTGCTGTCTCCTGACTTAAGACCCTCTAAAATCATTTGATGATCCCTGTATGCTTTATCCTGATATTTACGCTCCAGATATGAAATCATCCTTACCCGACGGCACTGAAGAAGCAGGCTTTCATGAAAACGTATCAGTTTTTTATTCCGTGAGAGATTTACAAGATAATCATGAAATTGCTGATCCGCCTCAAAATTTTCCTTAATTCTTCCGGCTATATTAGCATCCTCCATATTCCGGTTAATACGCTCCAGTTCTATCAGCCTTGTTTCATCAATCCCTTTTTCAAGAGCAATACGTACAGCTGCAACCTCAATTCCTTCTCTTGCATCAAAAAGATCAATAATTCCATCTTCTGTAATAGGACTGACCTGATAGCTCTTCCCCGCACCTGCATCTACAATCAAATCATCGCCTTCAAGCTTCTGCAGCGCCTGACGGATCGGCGTTCTGCTCATTCCCATTTTTTACTTAATGTAAAATCTGATACGATCTGGCCCGGTATCAACTCAAAATTACAGATCATATTTTTCAATGTCTTCATATGCCTGATCCACTAACAACACTGTTTTCTCCACTTAATTCGCACCCCCCATCCCGTTCAATAATTATCCATTGCATTTTTCTATTCTATCACAAAATCTGAAAATCGGATAGAAAAAGCTGCAGAGTTTCCATATTTGATGGTTCCCACTGCAGCTTTTCTTTATAACTGATTCATAATATGTCTCATATTTTCATAAGATGCCCTGGCAGAACTGATCATATCCGGAAAACCGAAGGATTCTACACTGACAGCTCCGGTATAACCTATTTCCTTCAAAGCACCTAATGTTTCGGCGAAATCATAGTGCCCATGTCCTACAAACCAACGGTCATTATCTGCAACGTGTACATGACAGATTTTCCCCTTAGCTGATTGAATTGATTTTTAATATCACTCTCTTCAATATTCATATGGTATGTATCCAGATGCAGCTGCAACCATGGTGATCCAACCATTTCCAGAAATTCAAGTCCCTCCTTAACGGTATTGATCACATCGCTTTCATACCGGTTGATAACCTCAAGCCCCGATATACCTGATATTTTCCCGCTTCTTCTGCACATTCCCGCAGAGCAGGTATCAGATTGGCAAAATAGCTTTCTCTGCTTTCGCAGTCTGATACCTTTCCCTTAATCAGCCCGATAATCACCACAGCATGAGGATAATCAGAAGCCGTAAGGATATGTCCCTTAATACGTTCAATTGCAGCCTGTCTTACATCCGCATCTTCGCTGGATAAAAACACCCTGTCTTTTCCATAGGCAGATCCTGTTCCAATCGAAGTCAAACTCAGGCCAAACTGATCCAATTCCTCCTTTAACTGCTTCCTGTCAAGCTGAGAGGAATCATGGATATGAAGCTCTACGCCATCATATCCTATGCTGCGGATCTGTTCAAAGCACCAGTTATCCTCACCCCGGAAAAACTACCGGAGCTCGATCTCTCAGCTTCATGCTGGTACTTGTTATCGCTAACTCCATCGTTTACTCCTTTTCCACACAATCTACATTTTCAATTTCAAAGGGTTCTCCTGCTGTGCCGTGAACCTTTACATTCTTTAAGGTGAGTTCCTTTACATTATTGATAAACACGCCTCGGTTTGTACAGGGTTCAACCTCAGCCATCATTGCGGGATACTCCGGCGTTGGATTTTCCGCAAAATCAATCTCTATGTTTTCCATTGTCACTTTTTGCTATTTTGGCTTCCGGAAGTCCATATATAAAGGTTCCTGCCACATGACAATTATGAGCTTCAATGTTGCGAAAGGCCAGTTCTTTTATTCTGGGAGTCCGTTCATCAACCGGAAGCGGTTCCCTTTGTGCTTACATAGGTAGAATGTCCGTCAGGATCGCAGCACCAGTAGTAGGAATTTACTACAAAGGGTGTTAAAACGCCATCCATCTTAATATCTTCAAACAGAATATCCTCAACTACAGAATCTTCTCCACGGCCTCTTCTGGTCTTTACGCGCAGTCCGCGGTCCGTATCTTCGAAAATACACTTCTTACAGGACAAATGTCTCACCCCGGCAGCAATTTCGCTGCCCAGAGTTACCGCTCCGTGTCCATGTCTCATATAGCACTGGCGAATATCAACATTTCTTGATGAAACCTTATATTTATGTCCCATATAGAACTTGCCGGACTTCATGGCAATACAATCGTCACCTAAGGAAAAAATATACGCCTACTACTTCCAGTCCATCTACTGATTCAGGATCCATTCCATCCGTATTCGGGGACTGCTTTGGGATTGAGTACCTTCAAATCAATCCACCTCGTATGATTGGAAAAATATGGGTGAAGGTTCCAGGCTGGACTGTTCTGAACAGTCAGTCCCTGAACAGTAACATTTTCACAGTGTTCAAAAAAATCATTCTTGGGCGGAAGGCTCCTCCGATTTTTTCACGGCCCTCTCCCTTCCACCAGTTTTCATAGCTGGCATTTCCATCCAGAGTTCCTTCTCCGGTAATTACCACATCTGAAACATGAATACCCGTAAGAATAGATCCGAACATATCCAGAGGATTTCCCTCCCATGTTCCCAGATTATATTCATCCGTCTCATCATAGCTCTCAATCAGTCCCGGTAAAATAGGAAATTTCTCCCGCTCTGTATAAGCAGAAATCACTGCTCCTTCCCCAATATCCAGCGTCATATGGCTCTTCAGGAAGATACTGGATACTTTATAAACTCCCTTGGGAATATACACTCTTCCGTGCTCCGGACAGGATGACACCGCCGCCTGAATAGCAACTGTATCATCATGCTTTCCATCGCCTCTCGCTCCGAAACGGCGTACGTTCAGGGTTACAAATTCATAATCTGTCTTAAAACGAACCGTCTCTTCTGCTTCCCCGTCTGCCACAGCAGTAAGCTCATATTCCGTATCAGGCGTCAGACCGGAAATGGTCTGAACTACCCGATCGGAAGTAAGAATTTCTTTTCCATTTAACAACAGACGATACTTCTTTTCTGTAAATAAATTCCAAATCCAAAAATTCAATCGTGACCTTTCTGGATGTCTGAAATATAATCTGAAATTTCATGTTGCGTCCTTTCTTACAATTCGCGTCTTTAACCCTTTACTCCTCCGGCTGCAATACCTTCCACAAACTGATCCTGCGCCAGGAAGAATATAATCAGGGATGGAATCAGTGTAATAACAGATAATGCCAGCGTCTTATTCCAGTCAAATCCGCTTTCCGTATCCATGATCATACGCAGGCCCAGAGAAGCTGTAAAGTTTCATTGTAGAAATTTAAGTAAATTAACGGACCCATGAAGTCATTGGAGGACCACATAAACTGGAACAGCGCGCAGGATACCAGTGAAGGCTGAACCATGGGAAGCACTACGTAGATGAAACGCTTAAAGGAATTGCAGCCGTCAATCTCCGCAGCCTCCTCCAGCTCTCTTGAAATTCCTCTCATGAACTGAACCAGCATAAATACAAAGTAGGTATCACAGGCTAAAAAAGCTCGGCACAACTAAAGGCAGGTAGGAATCCACCCAGCCCCATTTTGTAAACAATAAGAACTGAGGCACATTTAACACTACCTGAGGCAGAAACAGCGTGGAAAGCATCAGTGCAAACCAGAAGCCCCGTGCCTTAAACTGAAACCGTGAAAAACCATATGCTGCAATGGCTGAGGAAACAACGGTTCCTATTACCTTTGGTATAACAAATTTATAGGTATTGACCATATATCTGCCAAACTGATAGGTACTGGCGAACCAGCCGTTTTTATAGCCGTCCAGCGTAAACTCCTTCGGAATAAAACCGATGGAACCAAAGATCTCCGCATTGGTTGCTTTAAAGGAAGCTCCTACCATCCATATCATGGGGTAGATCATTACAAGCCCCACTGCAATCAGAATTATGTAGCGTGCTATGGTCTGAATTTTGTATTTTTGTTGTCTTGTCATTTTAATTCCTACCTTTCTTCATCACCATAATACACCCAATGCTTCTGACTGATAAACGAAACTGCCGTCAGCACTGCAACAATAAGGAACAGCAACCATGCCATAGCACTGGCAAGTCCCATATCATATGTCTTAAATGCATTCTGATAGATCAGGATGGAAATCAGGGTTGTAGAACCTAAGGGGCCTCCCTTGGTAATCATAAACGGTCCATTAAACTCCTGGAATGCCTGACACAGCTGAGTAACCAGATTGTAGAAAATAACCGGTGTAATCAGCGGAATGGTAATCTTTAAAAACCTGTGTAAATTTTCCCTGCTCCGTCAATGGACGCCGCTTCATACAGGTCCTGCGGAACGCCCTTTAATGCAGCCAGGAAAATAACCATAGCTGATCCAAACTGCCATACACGGAGAAGGCAGATTACAAACAGTGCATAATCCGGGCTTCCCAGCCAGTTAACAGGCTTTACTCCAAACAGGCCGATGATAGTGTTAACCAGACCTTCATTCTGGAAAAGGAACTGCCATAAAACAGCAATCGCAACTGAACCTCCCAGAATAGACGGGATATAATACGCTGTACGGAAAAGGTTAATTCCCTTGATCTTAAAGTTAAGAAGATATGCGATAAACAGCGCAAACAGCAGTTTTAAGGGTACTGTCATAAAGGCATACTTAAAGGTTACAATATAGGACTTTAAGTATTTTGCCGTATCGACAATCTTCTCATAATTTGCAAATCCTATATTTTCTACAGATTCCTTGAACAGATTATAGTTCGTAAAGCTATAGAAAAGAGAGGACATAAACGGATAAAATTTAAAAACGAGAAAACCGATGATCCAGATAGCAATATATGCATATCCTATGTTCTGTCTGGATGCACGGGTTAATTTTTTTGTCTTTTTCTGCATAAGGCATTCTCCATTCTATGCTTCATCTTGTTTTTCCAGCTTCAGATATTCGCCGTAGGCCATCATGAAAACTCCTACGCCCTTCTCTTCATCTGAAACCACCGGTTCGGAAAGATAGTATTCTACGCTTCCATCCCGCTCATCCTTGGGGCCTAATCCAGCCACCAGACAAATGCCGGTCAGATGCCATCCATCTTCATCCTTCTGTAACTTTTCTCTTTCCAGGCCGTCAAAGATCTCTTCGCCTCTCCTGCGCCAATTTTTCTTCCTGTAAAATACCCAGACGGCAGCCCTTTAAAATCGCATATGCAATCATAGCGGATCCAGACGTTTCCAGATAATTACCTTCCAGCTCAGGCATATCTACCAGCTGATTAAAACAGCTTTGCTTTTTTCATCCTGATACTGCATAATTCCTGCCAGAGCTTCTTTAAAACAGCCGCTTATATGTACTCAGATGTTCAAAGCTCTCCTCGGGAATCAGGCCGCAGCAGTCAATCAGCGCCATCAGATACCATCCAATGGAGCGCAGCCAGAAATTGTGGGAGCAGCCTGTTGTTTTGTCTGCCCAGATCATCTGGCGCTTCTCGTCATATGCGTGGTAATACAGTTTTTTTGCTCTTCATCAAACAGATATTTTCTGGCGTTTAAAAGCTGTCCTGTAATATCATTGTAGCGCTCTCCGCCATTAAATCTCTTTTCGTATTCCAGATAAAGAGGCTGCCCCATATATAATCCGTCCAGCCAGATCTGATACGGATATATCTGCTTATGCCAGAAGCTTCCGCAGTCTGTACGGGGATGTGTTTCCAGCTGCTCTCTGATATGGCTCAGAGCAATTTTATATTTTTCTTCCCCGGTCTGGTCATAGAGGAAGTAAAGAACTCTTCCGTTATTTACCTTATCCAGATTGTAATCCTCAGGAACATAATAACGAATCGTTCCATCCTCCTGTATATACCGGTCCATAAAGGTACGAATACAATTGATGTACTTTTCATCTCCGGTGGCTTCATACAGATACTGGGCTCCTAACATTACACAGCCATCTTCATAATTCCAAACCGGACGCTGTCTGTTGTTATAATCTTCAATCCATTTATCAATATATGAATTAATTACTTCTCTGTTCTTCATCTCTTTATCCCTTTTCTTAGTAAGGATTGCTTGCATAAACTTCATTGATACTGTCAATCAGATACTGTGCCAGCATCTCTACATCCTGTCCGTTGCTGAGTCCCTCAAATACCTCATAGTAGATACCTGTAGAATCCTTTAATGCGGAATTCTCAAAGTTTGGATCAAGTGCAAAGTTTGCAACCTTCATAACTGCCTGATTGCCCTCATAGGTAAGACCTTCCAGCTTGCCAAGACCTGACAGAACTTCATTTGCATAAGTGTTAGCCAGCATACCGCGCTCTGTGCCCATAAGCTCAATACCCTTTGGATCATTGATAAGGAAATCTAACAGCATAGCAGCCTCTTTTTTGTGCTCAGAGGTTTCTGTAATTGCAAAGCAGGAAGAAATCTTTATAAGTCCTGCCTCATACTCTCCGCCCTTAAGGAACTCACCAAGTACAAACTCCTGATCGCCTTCCAGAGCGTTAGCAAATTTCGCCTGAGCAGAATCCCACTCATAGAAGCCGGCATACTGTCCGTTGATCCAGCCCGGATTCTTCTCCAGAACTGTAGCGCCGTCGCCCTTTAACTGAGCAATGCTTGGAAGAACATGTGCATCCTCTAAGGAATTAATAAATTCAAGACCTTCCTTTACTTCCTCAAGAGAATAATTTAAGGTATTGTTCTCTGCCCATTCTTTTCCGTATTTTCCTTCCAGATAATACATCATCAGAAGCATTCTCTCATATTCATACATAGCCAGAGGATAGTACTCATCGCCTAATTTCTCCTTAAATGTGGTTCCTGCTGCAATCAGCTCATCCCAGCTTGTAGGAAGAGCAATACCTGCTTTGTCAAAGGTAGTTTTATTCCAGTAGAAGCACTTTCCTGTAGTACCGATCGGAATCGCCTGCTGCTTGCCGCCTACTACACACTGCTCCAGAAGATCTGCCGGATAGTTTTCCATATTGATTACATCTGCGAACTGGGTCAGATCTACGAATTTAGAACCGTCGCTAGAGAACTGATACAGCCAGTTCCAGTTAACCTGCATCAGATCAGGTGCTGTACCGCCGCTGAGCTGGGTAGCTACCTTCTCAGCCCATCCGTCCCAGGCTCCGTACTCGCACTCTACCTTGATATTAGGATATTTTTCCATAAATGCCTGACATGCCGCCTCTGTTGCCTTATGTCTGGCATCGCCTCCCCACCAGCTGAAACGCAGAGTAACTTCTCCGTCAGAAGCTGCAGCATCTTCCTTATCTGCAGCTGCGGAAGTCTCTCCGCCCTCAGCCTTTGTCTCTTCCTTCTTGGTCTCTTCAGGCTTTCCTGTAGGTCCGCAGGCTGTAAGCCCTGCAACCATAGATACTGCCAGACCTGCTGCCGCCACACGCTTCATCAATTCCTTTTTCATTTTCATTTTCTTCCTCCTGTTTCATAAATAATTCTGGAATTTAACTGTTTTCGCCACAAAACATCCTAATTCCAATTGCCTTGTACTCTTATAATAGTATAAGCCTAGTGTAATGTCAATATATCATTGTATATTTTGTATGTATACATATGTTGTTTTTTATTGTATACATACATATTTTATAATATTTTTGAACGTATCCATTCACCACACACAACTCCTTCTTTGATATTTGCCAGAATTACAGAACCATCCCCGTCATGCCCTGTTGTTTTGCAAAGGTTTGCAAATTCGGCTAAAATTTAATGCATTCCTGATCCTGGATGCTGTCACATTTCTGCGGTCCAACTATCAGTCCTGCATGTCTCTCGTGATATTTCATATATTATCACGCATCCCTTCTCCCGTCAATTAGACATTTTATCCAGTTTAGTTGCTTTTACTTTGTGTATTATGCACAATTTTCTTTCTGCTGGATTTATGTTAAAATCAAAGTAGTTGCAAACGTTTTCAGATTTTTACTGTATACGTTTTTTACTTTGTACAATTCAGAAAGGAAATCTATATTGCTATGAAAATTTCTTGACCGCTACATTGACCAGCTTTTTAGAAAAAAGGCAGTCCGTCCCGTCCGTATCTGGAATATTGAAAAAATTCCGTCAAGGTCAAAACCTTCCTGGAATTATATGGATGGCTGTAATGATCAATGCTATTTTGGAACTTTATCAGATAACGCGCGGGTCTCAGAGAAAGTTCTCTGTAGTCCGACCTCTCCGTCAGCGC
>ENA-OQES01000415-OQES01000415.1-human-gut-metagenome-genome-assembly--contig:-NODE-415-length-18218-cov-4.097396_pt1 | contig 18218 bp, 11 predicted proteins | sample MGYA00242798_ERZ504641 | MGnify/ENA primary metagenome ERZ504641 (study PRJEB26092, sample SAMD00036327) | human gut metagenome | host: Homo sapiens | study: EMG produced TPA metagenomics assembly of... | reverse complement strand
ATAGAGCTTGCCATCAACCAATACCGCATTTTTCATTTAAGGAAATGATGTCTAAAAGCTGTATCTTTCAAAGTGGCACTTCCTTGTGCTTTGTATCGCCCGTTTCTAAAATCTCGTTTCTGAATTTTGACACCGCCACGGATAACCTTGTCTGATACGGAAAACTGGTTACTTCCAGATAATACGGCCAAGGTCGCCGTCCTCGGTAATCTGTGTTACATATAAGTCCCTTAAATCTGTTCAGACTTATCGCCAGCTTGCATATATGCACCGTCTAACAAGTAGCCGTTTGGAGCTTTTGTTTCCTCAACAGTAAGTGTCCCAAGTGGAAGAACGGCTTTGCCGTCCTGCATATAGAAACTGTCGCCAGATCCCTTGTAATATTCGCCGCTTCCCCAGTTTGCTTTACCAATCTGAAGGATACCATTCTTACCTACGATATCAGATAATGCATAACTGCTGTCTTCTTTGGATACGGCTTTTCCATTGACATACATTGTTGTGTCGGTTTCTGTCATGATGATATCCACTCTCGCCCAGTCGTTTCCTGTTGAGGCTGATGGATTCTTCGGTCTTGAGCCACTGTTCTTATAACGTTCCAGTGTTGTGCTTCCGGATTTCTGCATAATTCCAAGATATGTTTCACTCTGATAGGTCGGAGCGCTGCTTCCCGGAGCTGCATACAGAACCCAGTTCGTTCCTGTACGGTCTGGTTTTGCTTCATAAGAGATCGACAGCTCTTTTGCACCTGCAAGAAGAGCTTTTCCGTCTGTTCCCTTAACTGTAAGGTAATTAGAAGAAGTTCCATCCAGATAAAGTGCTTTTCCTGCGGCTTCGTTATAGCTGTCTTTTAATGTATAAGTACCTTCTGCTTTTGCATTCTCGCTAGTGAATCCTGTACTGTCATCGTTGAAATTAAAGTCTGCCAGTACTTTTTCATCCATTACCGGATCCTCTGTATCATCTTCACCGTAAGCTGCCAGGATTGCTTTCTCTTCTGCTTTGGAAAGACGCATAACGGTACCGTGGCGGAATCTTCCGTCTTTGAAGTTCGCTGTTGTTGCAGTAAATTTACCGCTGGAGAGATCGTCTGTTACGAATGCTTTATAACCACTGTTATCTCCCATTGCACACCATTTTCCATCCGGAAGCTGATATACAGTAAATCCTTCTCTTCCATCGAATCCTGCAGAACTTGAAGCACTTCTAGTAACAATTCTCTTCCAGTCTCCGTTCTCACTCTGATTTGCATTGACTCTTACATCAAATAAATCTTCTGATAATGTGCTGCTTGTATCAATCACTGTATTCCAGTCAGAAGCTGAGAAGCGGTAATACTGTCCTTTATCCTGTACGATTGTTGTATCGATGATATTAACTTCTTTTCCTGAATCCTGATCCTCGCTTAACCATACTTTTGGTTCTGAGAATGTATTGAAATCTCTGGTTCTGCATACATACACGCGGAGTGCGTTCTCATCTGTTCCAGCTTTGGACTTGTCACGTGCTGACCAGTATACCAGATAATCTCCGGTTGTATCATCATAGATTGCTTCCGGTGCCCATACGCATCCTGCCTGGTCAAATCCTGCATAGACAAGATTTGGCTCGCTCCAGTTTACAAGGTCTGTAGATTCCCATACAACCAGGTTCTGGCTTGCGCTTAACTGATTCCATCCGCTTCCGCCGCTTCCGCCGCCTTCTGCATGAAGGTCAGTTCCAAGGATCCAGTATTTGTCTCCGTCTTTGGAACGGATGATATGTGGATCTCTGACACCAAGGTCACTTTCGGATGCATCATTTACAAGAATCGGCTGTGCTTTTCCATTCTCATCTTTGTTGAGTTTTTCCCATGTCAGTCCGTCTTTGCTGTATCCTAAGAAGATCTTCTCATAACCGCCGGATGCCTCGAAGAATGTCCAGAGATATCCTGCATCATAATCCGTATCCAGGTTCGCTGTCTTTGGCTGTACTGTTACGGTGAATTCTTTTGTCTTTACTTCTGTTCCGATCGTGATCGTTGCAGTCAGTCTTACCTGCACCGGATCAGATCCTGCTTCCGGACGTGTAACAACACCTCCGTCGTATTTGTCGTCTGCTTTTTCAGAGCTGTCTGTGATTACTTTCGGATTACTTGATTTCCAGTCGATCACTGCACCATGCTTGCCTGATTTTACAAGCGGCAGGTTGCCTCTTACATCATCGATATCTGTAAGTGTCAGTGCATCATACGCTTCCTGAATGTCTGATGATTCCAGCTCACTTGCGGACTCTTCATATTCTTTTACAATCGCTTCATCCGATAATACACCGCCATATACGCGGAAATTATCGATCCAGGCCTTACTGTATTCTCCACTTCCCCAGTTGGCCTTTCCGATATAAAATACTCCGTCATCTCCGACAATATCCTGGAGACTGATGTCACTTGCTTCTTCTGCTTTTTTCTCACCGTTTACATACACGGATGTTGCAATTTTCCGATACAACAACATCCACATGTGACCAGTCTGAAGATGCGTCTCCCTGAGGAGATGCCGGTCTTGAGCCACTGTTCTTATAACGTTCCGCGTTTTACCTTGCTGTTTTGCTGCATCACTCCGAGATACTGCTCACTGTTGTACTTCTGTGTTCTGGTATCTGGTGCCGCATAGCAAAGCCAGTTTGTGTTGGTTCGTTCTGCCTTGGTATCGAATGAAATTGTAACCTCATCCTGCCCTTTCAGAAGACTGCTTCCATCTTCACCGGTTACTTCCAGATAATTCTGGCCTCCGTCCAGATAGAGTGCAGTATTGTCACCGACCTTTGTCTTGATCTGGCAATTACCATTGACCTTGGCTGCCGCATTCGTTCCGGTAATCACACCATCCGAAGCCTGCGAATCAAAATCAAATTCCGCAAGAAGCTCCGGTTCTGTATCCGCAGCTGTTACGGATGCTGCCGGAAGTACACCGCCGGTCATTGTTGCCGCCAGGGCAACTGCAATTCCTTTTTTTACACTTTTCCTTTTCATGACTTCCTCCATTTTTTTACCTACTTTTTCTTCTATTATACAGATTCACTGATTTTAGAGAAATGTGGATTTTTTTGAATTCTGTTCATTTTCTTTTGAAACTTTCTATACGAAAAAAGTATGGGTGGATTTTTTTATCCATCCATACGTTTTTTTATGCTTTACATTTCTACTTTACCGTCAGTACGGCTGCTTCGGATACTACGATTCTTCCGTCTGCTCCTGTTATTACACAGCGGTATTTCTGTCCGTTTCTCCAGCTTCCTGCTGCCACTTTGATCGTCTCTGTCTGGTTTCCTTCCATGCTGGAAGTTCTCCATTTGTCAGATCCTGCGTTGCAGTATTCCCACTGATAGGTTAAGCCTTCGCCTGTTGCCTCTACTGTGAATTCTGCTGTCTCGCCTTTGTTCCTGGTTACGCTCTCCGGCTGTGCAGTGATCACCGGTGCAGTATCTGCTTTGCCGACTGTCATCACTGCTTCTTTGGATGTTACAGTGTTGCCTGCTTCATCTTTTACTACACAGCGGTATTTCTGACCGTCTCTCCATGTTCCAACCGGAACTTTGATCCGTTGCTTCTGTGCTTCCTTCCATGCTGGAAGTTCTCCACTTAGATGATCCTGCATTGCAGTATTCCCACTGATAGGTTAAACCTTCTCCTGTTGCTTCTACTGTGAATTCTGCGGTCTCTCCTACGATGCCTTTGTAATCAGATGGATCTGTCACGATTGCAATTTCCTGTTCTGTCTTTTTCACATTTTTTAATTGTAATCTTATATGCCTGCTCCGTCTCATGATCCTGTGCTTTACTCGTCAGATTCACAACCGTCTCTTCTCCGGTCAGGGTAATATTTCTCGGATGCTTGTCATCAATCAGGACATCTCCCACGTATACAAGTCCACTTTCTTTCTTCGGTGTTGCCGTCATTGCAACTGTCTCTGTATCTTCCGGTACTTCCAGTACATACTCTGTTGTGTCTTTGTCATATGCCGGTGTCATGGTTCCTTTGTCAAATGAAAGTGCGGCAAGGGAAGCATCCGTATCATATGCAGTCGATGAAGAAGTACTGATACCAAAGAGACCTCCAACATAACTGTTCTTTCCCGGAATTGCCTGGAATTTTACAGTGATCGTATCAGATTCTTCTGTCAGATATTCTTCCGGTATCTCTGTTGTATCTACATAGAACGTATTTGTTCCTGCTGCTGTATTGATCGTAACTGTCTTTAGTTTCTGTCCATTGACATACACGTCGAATGTTCTTCCGTTGTCTCCGGAATAGTAAGTACAGTTCAGATAATTTTTCTCTGCTGTCGGATCGATCTTCAGATCATAACTGAACCATCCTGTATTTTTCTCTCCGTGACGGTATCCTTTTCCATTGAATACACCTACGGATGTGTTCTCACCCTGCTGGTTCTTTGCTGCTTCAGAGTTATTGTCATCGAATGTATACAGGGAATCTGTACTCATCTCGGTATCTCTGATGGATTTCTTATTCTCCAGGATACGGTCCTGTGAAGACTTTGAATCTGCTTCTTCCATGTACATATACAGGCCATAACGTTCTTTATAACGCATATAATGTGGTGTATAGATCAGGTTCTCAGATTCTGAATCCACATTTTTCAGCTTGAACTGTACCTGTCCGTCTGCACTGTCTTCGATTCTTACCATATTCTTTTCCAGATCCTTAAGCCATGTCTCTACAGAATCACTTTCTACTGTGATAACTGTCTGGCAGGAAGAATCATAGGTTCCTACTCTTACAAGAATTCCGTTCGGATTTGATGCTTCGATGTTGTTAGTTGAAAGTGCGGTACTTAATACGACCGGTCCGTACTTGAATGCTACCATGTTGCTCTTATCCGGCATGGTGTATGCAGTCACCTTCATCGGCATCTGATATGTGATCTCATCGCCTGCTTTGACATCTGCGATCACAAAGTATCCGTTCTTTTCTTCTGCCTTCACGGTCTTTCCATTAACAGTGATCACTGCATCTCCCACGATCCAGTCCGGTTTTCTGAGCTTCAGGTCTGTTCCTTCTGCTACCTGTCCGCCATCTGCTGCAGATACCTGTAACGTGATCTTGTCCTCGTTCGGCATATTTGCAATCTGTTTTAATTTCAGATTATGTGTATCATCTTTCAGTTCTGAGGAATAGAACATCTGCACTGCAACGCTGTCTTCACTTACGGTGTAAATATTATCTCCCAGTTTGGAGAAGTTCTCCATACCGGTTCCTGTACAACACCAGAACTCATCGAATGGTCTGTTGAATACTTTATTGTATCCAGGTGCCATCGGCTGGAAATACATCGTTGTTCCTGTCTCCGGATTCTGTGAAGAAAGGATTGCATTGGTATACGTTGTCTCGAAATAATCCATGTACTTTTTTATCACCGGTCACCTGATAGAGCGCTTTTGAAAGTTTTAACATGTTATACGTATTACATGTCTCACATGTCGTACTTGCATCATATTCACTCTTGGTTGCGTCATATCCGATCTTATCTGCCTCGTGGAAATGTTCCGACTGGCTGTTACCTCCGGTTACATATGTATGATGGTCAACCGTGATCTGCCAGAAGTTCTCTGCTGCTTTCAGATACATCTCCAGTGATGACTTCTCACTGTCGGACAGCGAATTATAATAGTCCTCTTTCTCTGTCAGGACTGTATATCTCTTTAATGCACCGGTCAGTTTTGGAATCGTCGTGTTGGCATGTAATCCATTTAATACATCCTGGTTATTGGCAAGCTTTGTGAAAAGATCTGTCTCGTCAAAATACTGTGCCGCTGTCTTATAATGATCATTGCCTGTGATATTATAAAGCTCATATAACGCTTCATTCATTCCACCATACTCGGTACGGAGCATCTTGCTCTTATCAGTCAGTTTACTCAGACGGTTATTCAGATATTCTCCGAATCCTTCCGCAACGCTGAGTGCTGTCTCCTTGATCTCCTGATCATCGACGTTCTTTGTCACATCGATCAGACCTGCAAGTACCTTATGAAGGTTATAGTATGGAACATATACGGTATCACCGCTGACCTTCTTGGTATTGGCAAGATTTACACCGTCTTTGTCTTTCAGCCATTCTTCCGGGAATGGGGATACATATCCTGCACTGTCCGGATATTTTGCCGCATAAGCATCCTGGCATTCTTTTAATCCGTCTACAGCCTCTTTGATCTCTGTCTTTAATGCTGCTTTGGTATCTCCGTCTGCACTCAGATATGCCTGTGAAAGAGCTGACATATAGTGTCCGAATGTGTGTCCGCGGAAGTTATTGCCGTGGCTTCTTTCCCATCCTTCATATCCGGAATCTGTCTTTGGTGTCAGTCCGGATATCTTGTAAAATTCATACAGGAATTTTTCTGAATCCAGGCTCAAAAGATATTCGTCTTCTTTCTGTGCTGCATTTACAAGATAATCATCTTCCAGCGTCACATCACCCATGATGCTGTTTGTCGTAATATTGATCTCCTGTTTTGCTGTTACTATTACTTTATAGGTCTTCGTTACTTTCTCGCCATTTAAGTAAGATGCTTCCGCTGTCAGCGTAACTGTCGCGTCCTTCTCTCCTACACCCGGTCTTACAACGGTTCCGTCTGCTGCAACCACTGCTTCATTGTCTGATGACCAGCTGATCACAGAACCACTTTCTCCTGTTGCCGGAAGAGAAAGGTTCCCCTGCGTCGTCTCCGGAATGCTGATCTTGTCCAGATCTGCCTGTGCAACCGCCTTACGGTCGAATGTCTGTCCAGATTCTTCATACAGAGCAATGACCTCCTCCTGAGTTGCCACATCATTATAAAGCTGGTATTCATCCAGGGATGCTTTCAGATATGCCCCTTTGTATTTTGGTCCGTTATAGCCGATCGACTTTTCCATCGATGCATCGGAACCAAGCACTCCTGTTGATTCTCCGCCAATACCATAAGTTGTTACCGTGCTGCATTTTACACCGTTTCTGTAAAAGCAGATCTCTTTGCTGTCCTTATCATAAGTAACCGCAATGTGTGTCCACTCTCCCGTCGGGAAGAAATCACTTCTCTTTCCCGATACGGACACCCTGTACGGCTGGCCGTTCGTCTTCGCCGGTCCGATGGAAAGCGTCAGTGGTGTATTATCATTCTCTGATGAAAGATACCATCCGTCTGTGTACCATTCATTCTTATTCCAGGAGATCAGTTCCTCTCCTGTCATAGCCGTATCCGGACGAATCCAGAATGATAATGTAAGATTTTCCGGCTGGAGATCTGTGCTTGTACCCAGATTCACATAGGAACTTCCGTTCATCTTCAACGCTTTTCCAACCACTCCGTCTACATATTCCGCATTTCCGGACGAAAGTGTTCCGTTATTACCTTTTCCACTGGAATCCTCCAGACTGTTCTCGAATCCCAGATCCAGCACCGCATTCTGAAGCCCTTCGCTATTCTGTTCTGCCCCCGCTGCTGCTGCCGGAGTTACTGGAACGACTGTCATTGCCAATGATAGCGAAAATGCTATCAGCTTTTTTGCGGTTCATACCATTATTCTCCTTTCACACTTTACCTTTTTGACCGATATAACAAAATTTTTGATTATGCATTCCAGCTATTGTGAATGGACTTTTTTCGTGAATTTTGTGTGATTTTTTAATAATTTTTGTAATTAAAAACGAAGAGATAGAAAAATTCTATCTCCTCTCTAAATTAACATTTATTTTATCTGTCACTGTCAGGACTGCTACATCAGATGTCACACTTCTTCCATCTGCTGCTGTGATCACACAACGGTATTTCTGTCCGTTTCTCCATGATCCTGCCGGTACCTTGATGGTTGCTGTGTCATTTCCTTCCATGCTGGAAGTTCTCCATTTGTCTGAGTTTGCATTGCAGTATTCCCACTGATAAGTTACATTCTCCCATGAAGTCTCAACTGTAAATTCTGCTGTCGTTCCTTTGACTGCTTCTACACTTACAGGCTGAACCTTGATTGGTTTCTGTACGGTTACAACGGCTGTCTCTGAGATCAGCTGTTCTCCGTCTCCGTTTGTTACTACACAGCGGTATTTCTGTCCGTCTCTCCAGTTTGCAACCGGAACGGTTACAGTTGCTGTATCGCTGCCTTCCATTACGGATGTTCTCCATTTTGTAGAATTAGCGTTGCAATACTGCCACTCATAAGTCAGGCCTTTGCCTGTTGCTTCTACTGTGAATTCTGCTGTCTCTCCGACAACTCCTTCTACACTTTCCGGATTCTTAACGATTGCAAATTCCTCTGTTCCTGCAATCTCATCATCTGATAATGCTCTGTTATAAACTTTTACATTATCGTAAGCACCCTTGAAGTATCCGTCAGCACTGTAGAATGATTTTCCGAGATATGCTTCCAGGTCTTTTCCAAGATCTGTGATATCTGTTGACATTCCTGTCTTTTCCGCGATCTTTTCACCGTTCAGATATAAAGACATCTTTCCGGCTTCTTTTACGATCGTAATATTCTGCCATTCATTCAGAAGTGTCTGGTCAACACTCTGGTCAACTCCCTGTTCTGCACCCCATGAACCGGATGTAATCACACTCTTGATAGATCCTGATTTCTGGCGCATGAACAGATATTTGCTGCTGTCTTTACCAATTGCAAATGTGAAGAAGTTGCCATCTACCTTTTCCGGTTTTACATCCATGGAAATGGTGAATTTGTTTCTTCCGTCGAAGAATCCTGTTGGAAGGGAAGCGAATGTTCCGCTTGTTCCATCCAGATATAATACGTTGCTTCCGTTTTCTTCTTTTACGGTTGCATTTCCGTTCAGTGTACCGTCATTATTGTGTCCGCTGACGTCTTTGATTGTTGTTCCATCTGTATTTTCAAAATCATAAGAAAGAACCGGATCTTTTTCCTCATCTTCCGTATTCTCCTGAACAATGTTGGTTCCCCATTTTGCCATTAATGCATCGTACTCTTCCTGTGTTACAGGGATTGGTGTACCATGTCTTGCACGGCTTGGCATCTTATAGCTGTCCGGTCTTGTGAATACACCGGAAGACAGATCATCGGATACCAGTGGATAATATCCACCGCCGCCAAAGTCATCAACTAACAGACACCACTTGCTGCTTCCGTCTGTATCCTGTGAGTTGAACTGGAAGATTGTAGGACCTTCTACCCACTGGTTATTGTTCAGTGAATCAGATGGTACATGCTCCCACTCGCCAAGAAGTGTTGCACATCTTTCTACATATACAGTCTTTTCTTTGCTCCAAGGCTGTTTGTACTTCCGCCTTCGTTCTTGGTATAACGGTAGTACATCTGGTCATCGTTGTTATAGATGATCGTTGTATCGATACTTGACTGATCCATATCGATATAAACCTGTGGCTCTGTAAATGTGTAGAAATCTCTTGTCTTAGAGTAATATAATTCTCTGCTTTTGCATAGTTGTCGCCAGATACTTTAGATGCCCAGAATACAACATATTCACCAGTCTTGTAGTCATATGCTGCTTTCCGGTGCCCATGTACATCCGGCTCCGATAGAAGCACTTACTTCTACCATACGCTCGTCAGACCAGTTTACAAGGTCTGTAGACTCCCATACCATCAGGCTCTGGCTTCCTGCAGTCTGTGCTGCACCCCAGCCATTTCCGCCATTGATCTTCAGGTCTGTTGCGATCATGTAGAACTTATCGCCTTCTGCGGAACGGATGATGAATGGATCACGTACACCCTTTTCTCCAAGTGTAGATGTAAGTACCGGTTTGTTATCGTTCAGATCCTGCCATTTCAGTCCATTCTTACTTGCTGCGAAGTAGATCTGCTCTCCGTCAGAATATCCTTCACCTGCGAAATATGTAAAGAAGTATGCACTGTAATCATCGGCTGTCTTTGCTTTTACTGCTTTCTTAACTGTGAATGTAAAGTCTTTTGTGGCTGTTGCACCGCCCAGTTTCAGAGTTGCTGTCATTGTAACATCGGTATCTTTGTCCGGTCTTGTTACAGTTCCGGCCGGTGTTGCATCATAGCCTTCGTTCTCATGAGACTGTACGTCCACGATCTCCGGCTTATCTGTTGTCCATGTTACGGCAACGCCGTCACCTGCTTCCGTAGGAAGTGTGATATTTCCATATACAGCCTGATCGGTTGTGTTATAATGGAAGTGTCAGGGCTTCTTTTGCTTCTGCAACTTTTGCTTTATCGGAATGATCTTTCTCTGTTGCAGATAAATTTGAATGATTTTAATGTTCCCTTGTAAGCCGGGTCCGGGCTGTACAGAGATTTTCCGATATATCCCAGTGCAGTTCCGTCTGTTCCTGCTGAGATAATATCCTGGATGGAATATCCACTGTCTGTTGTCTCGATCAGTGCATCATTCAGGTATACGCTTACCACACCTTCATTGAATTCATATTTTACAGTATTGTAAGCATTCTCTGTAATCTTTCCATCCTGTGCAAGAAGGATTTCTTTGGATCCATCTTTTAATCCCGCACGGATATTTCCATCTTTGCTGTTACCATTTCCTCCCTGTGTCGGGCAAAAGAATACATAGTTTTTCCACATTTGGCCATGTGCTGACCTTGTTACCAAGACAGAATAACCACTGATTATTCACCTTTTCTGTCTTAAATGTAGCTTCGATCGTGAAGTTCTCTTCTTCGATCAGACCTGCCGGAATCTCAACATATTTTCCAGAAGCTCCGGAGAAATTCAGAACAGTCTCCCCATCTTCTTTTGTGAAATCTGAATCTGTGATTCCAACCAGTTTTGCATTATTTCCGTTACCGGAAATATCTGTAAGCGTTCCGTCTGCATGTGACATGTCATATTCTGCCATCACTTTCTGCTTCGGCGTTCCGCTGTTTCCTGTGTCACTGCTGTTTTCTGCTTTTACGGAAAAATGCCGGAAGCAGTGTCACTGCCATTGCTGCACTCATTACGAGCGCAAGAATACGTCTTTTGCATAGTGTCCTCCTTTTTTAATTTATTTTGCAAAGGAGTGGAACTTAGGTCCTGCCTTTACGTTCTGTCCCATCCCCTCAGATTACAAATGAATTTACTGGGTAACAGTCAGTGTTGCCGCATTGGATGTCAGCGTATTGCCTTCTGCATCTTTGATCACGCAGCGGTATTTCTGTCCATTTCTCCAGCTTCCAGCTTCAACTTTAATCGTATCTGTCTGGTTTCCTTCCATAGAAGATGTTCTCCACTTATTGGAAGATGCATTACAGTATTCCCACTGATAGGTCAGACCCTCTCCGGCTGCCTCTACCTTGAACTCTGTCATGCTTCCTTTTGCAGCACTTACACTCTCCGGCTGGCTTACGATAGCGAATCCGGCTGTGTCTGCTACTTTCACTGCCACAACGATGTGTAACGTATTTCCCTTTTGTCGGTTACGGTACAACGGTATTTCTGTCCGTCTCTGTATTTCTGTACCGGTACTTTTACAGTATCTGTCTGGCTTCCTTCCATAGAAGATGCATACCATTTGGTGGAATTAGCATTGCTGTATTCCCACTTGTAGGTCAGACCTTCTCCAGTTGCTTTGACTGTGAATTCTGCTGTCTCTCCGATCTTTCCTGTATAATTCTTCGGATTTTCTGTGATTGCAAGATTTTTCGCCGTCGTCACTGTCATCTTCAACAGTTACCTGAACGGTTACATTCTTGTATGCGTCATTTAACTCTTCTTCGTAGCTCATGTTCAGGATCGGCGTTCCGTCTGCTGCCCAGTGTACACGTTTTACTCTTGCGTGACGGCATGGGTCATACAGAGAGCTTGCGCTTGACCACTGGCACTTATTGTTGTAACACTCTTCTGAACGTGCATGATATACGAATACCGCATTACCATTCTCATCTACTGTGAATGAGTTATGTCCCGGTCCGTATTCTCCCGGTACGTCTGCGGATGTAAGAACCGGATAAGCGGTCTTTGTCCATGAAGCTGTATCCATCAGATCAGCATCTTCATCGGCAGTCAGAAGTCCGATACAGTATTCCGGACCTGTTCCGGCTGCTGAGAATGCAATGAAGATCTTTCCATCGTGTTTCAGGATCGTAGGTCCTTCATTTACACGCTCTACATTACGCTCCCATCCGTATTCCGGAGTTGTAAGCATGATAACTTTTCCCTGGCCTTCCCAAGGTTTGTCCGGGTTGATCTCCTGCATATAAAGTGCAGACTGTCCGATAATATCTGCCCAGATCACATAATGTTTTCCATTATGCTCAAAGTATGTCATATCCAGTGACATGTGTTTGAAGTATGCGGATTCTTCACTTGTAGCTGCGTGGATCTCTGCAGTACCGTCTGCCTGTACCCATGAAGCTGCATCGTATGGATCATCTCCCTGGCATACCAGGACGTATGGTCTGATATTCCAGATGTTGCTGGAATCGCCTGCTGCGAAGAATACATACCATTTTCCTTTGATCTTATGAATTTCCGGTGCCCATACGTGTCTTGCCATCTTGCCTGTAGATGGTGCTTTCCAGATTGTGATCTCTTTTTCCAGTCCGCCTTCTGCGTCTGAAAGTCCCTGGATCGTATCTGCCTTACGCAGGATAATTCTGTCATAACCGTTGTTCGCATTGTAGAATGCCGGATAAGAAGCTGTGAAATAATAAGCTTTTGTATCTTCGTCATACTTGATCTGCGGATCGGCTCTCTGCTCGATCAGAGGATTTGTATACTCTGTCTGATTAACTGTACCATTTACGGTATAAGTACCTGCTTTACTGAAATCAATGCCGTCTGTATTCCATGTAACTCCCATGTTGGCAGTAGAACCGTCACTGTAATATGCTGTAACGGATTTTGGAAGTTCTACGTCTTCCCCGCTCTTTACGGTTACATCTTTGACTTCGCTGATTCCTGTATTGGTTACTTTTGTGAATTTGTTAATGATCTTATCATATTCTGCTTTTGTAACACCGATCACATTACCTGTTACAGCACCCTCTGGAATTGTCTGGATTCCTTCGGTTGTTTTTTCTGTATAATCGTATGCCTGTGGTGCTTCCAGTGTTGTAAGATTTTCTGTCAGGTTCGAATATTTTACTCCGTTGCATGTCCAGTTCACACGGTATGCGCCGGCTTTTGAATCATATACGACCTGTGGTGATAACGGATTACCGATATCTGTATTTGTCTCAACCATTCTCTCTCCTGTATAGGTAAGAAGGTCTTCTGAGTCATACATATAGACTGATTTTTTGCTGTTGCTCTGTGTTGCTGTGAATCCGAAGCTTCCGTCTGCCTTTCTGAACAGATATGGGCTTGTAAAGCGGATTCCTGTCGTTAAGTTCTTATTGCCGTTATTGGTATCAATTGTTGCAAATAAGATTCCTGTGTTAGAGTTCAGTGCTGTAAAGTTTGCTCCGTCCGTGCTGTATGCAAGATGCAGACTTCCGGTCAGGTCGTTATTACCGGTTACATAACTCATGATATAACCGTAGAACTCTTCCATTACTTCGATCTTGAATGGCTTTTCTACTGATTTGCCATTCAGGCTTAAGGTTGCTGTTAATGTTACCTTCTGATTGCCTTTTCCGCTTTCCGGTCTGGAAACGATTGCTCCCGCATCAGAAAGAACACTGTCATCAGATGATTTCCATGTGATCGTGCTTCCGTATTTTCCTTCTTCCGGAAGTTCCATATCTTCGGAAATGACTTTTGCAAGCTTTAACTGTGCTGCAGCTTCTGCAAGGTCTTCATCCAGATTCCATGGAACAACGGTTACTTCGAATTCTTTCGTTACTGTGTAACCGTTCAGGCTTAAGGTTGCTGTCAGTGTGATTGTCTCGGAAGTCTTTCCTTCTTCCGGACGAGTTACTTTTCCTTCTGCAGTGATCACAGAAGCTTTGCTTGTCTCCCAGCTGACGTTCACACCATTATCCAGTGTCGCCGGCAGTGTAAGGTCTTCTTTTACTGCACTGGTATCACCAATGGAAAGTCCGTCTTTTGCTGCTTTTAATACTTCGTTATAGTAATCACTTTTTACCTGTTTGTAAGACTGTGCTCCATCGTAGATCTTTACTTCTTTGACACTTCCTTTATAGAACATATCAGAATAAGAAGATTTTCCCGATGTATGCAAGAAGGTCTGTTCCGAAGTTCTCTACTTTGTTCGTAACTTCTACGGTACCGATCTTCTGATCATTGTAGTATCCGGTAATGCTGTTTTCTGTAATAACGGTTGTATATTTTGCCCAGTCACTTCCTGTCTTTGGTCCTGCAATACCATTTGCGGAATTTGTCGGAGAGATACCATACTCTGTATTGTACGGTGCCGATTCATTCACGCTGTTTGTAATAACGGACTTCATCTGTCCACTTAAGTTTGCCGGGTTTAAAAGCCAGTACTGTGTCGGAAATCCATTACTGTTCTTGTCATTTCCAAAGAACATTGCCGCATAGTTGCCGCTTCCTGTCTGGTTCTTAAGCCATGCAGAGATTGTAACGGTATTCTTGCCATCGAACATTCCCTTTGGAAGTTCTACATAAGCTGCGTCACTTCCGGATGCTCCGCCAGGAAGTGAAAGACTTCCGTCTATGAAAGTTCCGTTCTGTCCTTTTAATTCTGCATCTCTGTCATTGCCGGAAGCATCTTTGGTATCCTTTTCCAGTGGATAGTAAGCAAGATACGGAACATCGGCTGTCTGTGCTTCTGCTACCAGAACTGTGAAGTCCTTTGTAACAGTATAGTCATCCACAGATAATGTTGCTGTCAGCGTTACTTCCTGTGTTCCTTCTACATCTTCGCCTCTTGTAATCTCACCTTTTTCATTCAGGATCTCCGGATTGCTGGAAGACCAACTGATCTTTACGCCGCCGTCAGATGTTGGCAGCTGGATGTCATCCGTGATCGCACTGTCATTGGCAATCGTAAGATTTCTTTGCCATCTCAAGTGCTTCTCCGGCATATAATTCTTTTACCTGTGCTTCGGTCAGTTCGTTTTTATAAATAGCAAGCTCTTTTACGCCGCCTTTATAAAATTTGTCCGGATAAGAAGATTTTCCAATATATGCAAGAAGATTTTCTCCGAAATTTTCTACCTTATTGGATGTCTTCACAGTACCGATCTTCTGGTTGTTGTAATATCCGGTAATGCTGTCTTCTGTGATTACCGTTGTATACATTGCCCAGTTGCTGTCGGTCGTTGGTCCGCTGATTCCATTAGCGGAATTTGTCGGAGTAATTCCGTATTCCGTTGTCCATGGATTACCTGCTGATAATGAATTCGTGATAACACTCTTCATCTTGCCGTCCTTACTTGGGTTCAGCAGCCAGTACTGTGACGGATATCCGCTACTGTTCTTACCGTTTCCAAAGAACATTGCCGCATAATCCCCGGCACCGGTCTCGATTTTTTAACCATACGGAGATGGTCAGTGTGTTCTGTCCGTCGAACATTCCCTTTGGAAGTTCCACATAGCCGGCACTGCTGTTTGATGCTCCTCCCGGAAGATACAGGGCTCCGTTTTTGAACTCTGCACCCGTTCCTTTCAGTTCTGCATTCTGCACCGTCTCATTGCCCGAATGATCCTGCACATCTTCCGTAAGCGGATAATATGCAAGATATTCGAGGTTCTCATTCTCTGCCGTATCCGGCAGAGGAGCCGCCTGGACTACGCTCGATGCAAGCATAGCCCCAAGCAAAGTAATCGATAATAAACGTCTTATCTTTCCCTTTTTCATAAGCTCCCTCCTTGTTATTTTACGCTGACTTTAACCTTCGCCAACCCCTCTTTTCCTACCTTTGCAAATACAAAAGTAGATCCTTTTCCAACGACCGTGATTTTTCCGTCCTTTACGGTTGCCACTGTCTTATCCGCACTCTTCCAGGTAATCTCTTTATCCTTTGGAGTTACAGTTGCTTCCACCGTTTCGGAAGAGCCTTCCTTCAGTGTCACAGTTTCTTTTGAAAGTGTGATCTTTACCGGATTGGTGATACGGTCTACTCTTTTACTGATCGCTTCTACCGCATCTGTATCCACCGTCGGTACTTTTGAAAGACTGTCCGCCCGGATCAGTGCCTGATTCAGGCTCTCTTTCTGGCTGTCTGTCAGTGTGTTATCTTCCAGCTGATCTTTGATCTCATTTTTGATATCTTCCAGCTCTCTCTTATCGCAGTCGATATATTCGATCTTGTGATAATTGTCCACTGTCGGATCTGCGTTGTAGGTATCGATCAGAGTATTGTATTCTTCTGCCGTAACAGGAATCATTCCTCCGTGGCATCCTACATCGCCGCCGGTTCTTCCGTATCCGCTTGTCAGTTTCTTTACGCTGTCTGCTTTCGAAAGATCAGTTGTTGTATATGGTTCATACCGTACACTGCTACTGCCATAATAGTCAATCATGATGCACCATTCGTCACGGTCATTGAACTTAAACATTGTCGCCCCCTCATAGGCTCCTTTTTTTGCTTCCATGTTCTTCTGGGAAATATATTTGAAATGGTTTCCTGTACTTTCGTCTTTGAACCAGTTCCATACTACTTCCGCTTTCTGGAAGTCATTTAACCCGCTTAGATCTCCAAGACTGGAATAAATTTTTTCCATTCATTGTATATGGAGTGATCCTGTTCGGATTTGAATTGTCATAATCAACATCCGGGTCTAATACTGTATCCGCACTCATAAGTTCGATGTGGTTATTCGTCTCATCTTTTACGACACGGTACAGTGTTCCATATGGATTTCCGTCTTCGTCTGCTACCCATAACTGGGATGTGTCAATATTGCCGTATCCGTCATTCGATGATACAAGCTTGCCCCATTTCTGATAGAAGGCTTCTTCCTCATACATCTTAGTCGGTCCGAAAGTCTTGAAATCCTTTGTCTCGTTACAATATAATCTGTTTCTTGCATATCCGTCTGTTCCCACACGGCAGGACCAGTATACAAGATAGTTGTCTTTCTCAGGATTATAGACTGCTTCCGGTGCCCATGCTGCCCCGGCATCAATCTCGCTTCCTACATCAATGTATCTTCTTTCCCAGTGCACCCAGTCTTCCGTCTCATATACGAAAAGCTTTGTACTTCCGGCAGTTGACATCGTTCCCCAGTTTCCTACGGAATTGTTGCTCAGATTGCCGCCGTACTTGGATGCCATTGTATTCAGGTCTGTTGCCAGGATCCACACCTTTCCGGAATCTTCTTTTCTCGCACCTCTGATAAGGTAAGGATCACGCACACCCTGGTCATCCCCTTCAAACGGGAATAATACCGATGCATCTCCGGATGTCGTTGATGCGATATCCGTACCGGCTTTCACTGCGTAGTTGTGTGTGCCTACATTCTCGATATCATCCGCATAGTCGGTTCCTACTTCGAACAATGGATGGAAACCATTCAGTGCTGTCCAGTTCAGTCCGTCTTCACTTAAGAAGAAATGAAGCTGCTGCACATCGGAACCTTTTACATTACCAAAGCACACATAGACATATCCGGCTTTGGTATCTGCAGAAGTTCCTTCTGCGATCGTCAGGTCAAAGCTCTGCTTTGTTACGTCATCTCCATCGGTTACTGTTGCGGTCAGGGTGAATTTGTAATTGCCCTTTCCTGCATACGGGCGTGTTACTTTTAACTTATTGCCCTTCACCGATACATATGCCGGATTGGCATCTCCTACGCTGTAGCTGATCTTTGCATTCGGCGCACCGTCAATGCTGTCAGGAAGTGTAAGATCATCGGTCAGGAGCTGATTGATCTGCGCTTCTTTGATTGTAAGTTTTGTATCTGCTGCCATCGCCCGGCTGCCCGCTGCCGGCCCCGCAAGTGCAAGAGCCGTAACAGCTGCCAGACCGAAGGAGACTGCTTTCTTTACATATTTTCTTTTCATAGCATTTCTCCATCTGTTTGTTTCGGTTGACGGTTTATTCTACAGTCATAACTGCCACATCTGAAACTACGATTCTTCCGTCGGTTCCTGTGATCACGCAGCGGTATTTCTGGCCGTTACGCCATGTTGCTGCAGGTACGATCAGATTATCCGTCTGATTTCCTCCCATGGAAGAAGTTCTCCATATATTAGTAGTTCGGCATTGCAGTATTCCCATCTGATAGGTTGCGCCCTCTCCGGTACCTGCTTTCAGTGTAACTTCGAATAATACAGTATCACCTTTTGCTGCAGTTACGCTGACCTGGCTGCGTCTTCGATCACCGGTGCGGTCATCTCGCTGCACCAATCGTCACT
>ENA-OQES01000414-OQES01000414.1-human-gut-metagenome-genome-assembly--contig:-NODE-414-length-18221-cov-4.160219_pt1 | contig 18221 bp, 19 predicted proteins | sample MGYA00242798_ERZ504641 | MGnify/ENA primary metagenome ERZ504641 (study PRJEB26092, sample SAMD00036327) | human gut metagenome | host: Homo sapiens | study: EMG produced TPA metagenomics assembly of... | reverse complement strand
TGGACTGGATGCCGCCCAGCGTCCGGGCGTTCAGGTGGCCGAAGTCGATGCAGGGCGTGATGCGCTTGTCCACCCCGCAGAGGGTCAATACTTCGTCCAGCGTACCCAGCTGGCCGATCTTGCCCATGGTCTCCGGGCAGAGAGTCATATCGCCGTAACCGGCTTCGTCCAGCGCTTCCACGGCACGGCGCATGGTGTCCAGCGCCTTTTCGAGGGCGGCTTCCCGGCTCTGTTTGCCGCAGCTGCCCGAGTCGGAAGATGATACGCCGCCCGCCAAGCGCGCGGCAGACCTCGGCACTCTGGAGCAGATAGCGGACGCTGCCCAGCCGCATTTTCTTCCTCGAGGCTGGACATACTGATATAATAAGGCGCGTGGACGCTGAACAGGATGCCCCGCTCTGCGGCGTCTGCGGCCATCTTCCCGGCCTTGTCCACCCGAGGCGGACGCCGTGGCCGCACTGGTACTCGAAAGCGTCCAGTCCCATCTCTGCCGTGTAGGCGGGGATGTCGAGGCTGGACTTGTAGCCCTTCGCCTCGAAGCTGTCGCTGGTGCCGGCAGTGCCGAACCGGATATGCCACTCGCTCACAGCGTCTTCCCTCCCCTGTCATAATACTCCTGCCAGTGGCGCTTTTCCCACTTGCGCTTGAGTACCACCTGCGCGCCGAGGTCGGGGCCGCGGGGAATGACCATCAGGCCCGGGATGCCGTAGAGGGCCGCCGCCATTCTATCGGCGTAGAGCTGGTCGCCCACCATGGCCATCTGCTTCCGCTTCACGCCCATCCGGCGGCGGGCCACCATCAGCGCGAAGGGCAGGGCTTGGCAGAACGGTAGAGGTACGCGAAGCCCAGTTTCTCGGCGAAGGGCCGGACGCGCTTCTCCGCACCGTTGGAGACGATGGTGAGACCGATGCCGGCTTCCTTCATCTGAGCCAGCCACCCGGCCACTTCGTCCGGCAGCTCCTGGCTGCGGTCAGCGGTCAGGGTGTTGTCGATGTCCAGCACGAGGGCGCGGATGCCCTTGCCCGCCAGAAACTCCGGGGTGATGTGGGTGACGTCCTTGAACACATATTCGGGGGTGATGAGCATAGTATTTCTCCCTGCAATGAAAATAGGGGAGCCTGCAATACAGGCTCCCCTACATCGGCGTTAGCAACGCGTATGAAATCTAAAGCAACAGCGACTTCAAGTGATCAATTACTTGAACTTGCGCTTGCGGGCTGCTTCGGACTTCTTCTTGCGCTTGACAGACGGCTTCTCGTAAGCCTCGCGCTTACGGACCTCTGCGAGCACACCGCTGCGAGCGGTGCTGCGCTTGAAGCGACGCAGTGCGCTTTCCAGCGACTCGCCCTCTTTAACACGAATTTCCGACATCTTATTCCCTCCCTTGGACCGTGAGGCAGGAATTTCGTTGTTACATGGTAACTAACAGTAGACAGTATAGCGCATTTTCATGCGTTCGTCAACCTTTTTTGGAAAGATTTTTTTGAAAAAACTCTCCGACAAAGCGCCTGAGCGATCAGCCCTTCACAGCCAGGTTGACCAGACGGCCTTTGACGTAGATTTCCTTGACGACCTGTTTGCCCTCCAGAGCGGCAGCAACAGCGGGGTCAGCCTTGGCGGCGGCAATGGCGGCAGCAGCATCGATGTCGGCAGCCACCTTCAGGCGCGCCTTCACCTTGCCGTTCACCTGCACGGCGATCTCCACGGTGCTCTCCACGCACTTGGCCTCTTCGTACTGGGGCCAGGGGTAGTAGGCCAGTTGCTCATTGTGGCTGTGGCCCAGCTTCTCCCACAGCTCCTCGGTCATGTGGGGAGCAAACGGGTTCAGCAGCTGAACAACGGTCTCCAGCTCGGCCTTGGTCGCGCCGCCGTTGTCGTACAGGGCGTTGACCAGCGTCATCAGCTGGGCAATGGCAGTGTTCATCTTCAGGCCCTCGATGTCAGCGCCCACCTTCTTGATGGTCTGGTGCATCAGGGTCTCGATGGCGGGGCGATAGCCCTCGCCCTCCACCAGCTTGTCGGACAGCGCCCACACGCGGTCGAGGAAGCGGTTGCAGCCAGCAATGGCAGAGGTCTGCCAGGGTGCGGCCTGCTCAAAGTCGCCCATGAACATCTCATACAGACGCATGGTGTCGGCACCGTACTGGTCCACCACCTCGTCGGGGTTGATGACGTTGCCCAGGCTCTTGGACATCTTGACAATGGGATGGCGTGCCATCTCGCCGTACTTCTCTTCCAGTGCCTTTTCGGCAGCCTTCTGGCTGCCATACTCCTTCAGCAGCTTCTCCTGCTCGTCAGCGGGCAGATTGACAAAGCTGTGGGGGTTCAGGCCCAGGATCATGCCGTGGGCGGTGCGCTTCTGGTAAGGCTCGGCAGTGGGCACCACACCGATGTCATACAGGAACTTGTGCCAGAACCGGCTGTACAGCAGGTGCAGGGTGGTATGCTCCATACCGCCGTTGTACCAGTCCACGGGAGACCAGTACTCCAGCGCCTCCTTGGAGGCCAGAGCATCCTTGCAGTGGGGGTCCATGTAGCGCAGGAAATACCAGGAGGAACCGGCCCACTGGGGCATGGTGTCGGTCTCGCGGGTGGCGGGGCCGCCGCAGCAGGGGCAGGTGGTCTTGACCCAGTCGGTGTGGCGGGCCAGCGGGGACTCACCATCGGGGCCCGGCTCAAAGTCGGTGATGTCGGGCAGGGTCAGGGGCAGGCTGCTCTCAGGCAGGGGCTGCCAGCCGCACTTTTCACACTTGACCATGGGGATCGGCTCGCCCCAGTAGCGCTGACGGCTGAACACCCAGTCGCGCAGCTTGTAGTTCACCTTATCGCAGCCCTTGCCGTTGGCTTCCAGCCACTCGATCATCTTTTTCTGGGCATCTGCCACAGACAGGCCGTCCAGGAAGCCGGAGTTGACCAGCGTACCGGTGGCAACATCGGTAAAGGCAGCCTCGTCCAGATCAGAGGGAGTGCTGCCCTTGACCACCTCGATGATGGGCAGGCCGAACTTCTTGGCAAACTCCCAGTCGCGGGTATCGTGGGCGGGCACAGCCATGATGGCACCGGTGCCGTAGGTAGACAGAACATAATCAGAGATAAAGATGGGGATCTGCTTATCGTTGACGGGGTTGATGCCCATCACGCCCTCCAGCTTCACGCCGGTCTTTTCCTTGTTCAGCTCACTGCGCTCAAAATCGCTCTTGCGGGCAGCCTCTGCCTGATAGGCCGTAACGGCATCCGCATTCTTGAGCAGGCCCTTTTCCAGCCACTCCCTGACCATGGCATGCTCCGGGGAGACGACCATGTAGGTAGCGCCGAACAGGGTATCGCAGCGGGTGGTGTAAACCGTCAGGGTATCGCCTGCGGTGGTGCCGAACTTCACCTCTGCACCATGGCTGCGGCCGATCCAGTTCTTCTGCTGGGTGGCAACGCGCTCGATGTAATCCAGACCATCCAGGCCATCGATCAGCTTGTCGGCGTAGGCAGTGATCCTGAGCATCCACTGGCTCTTGACCTTGTGCACCACCTCGCTGCCGCAGCGCTCGCACACGCCGTTGACAACTTCCTCGTTTGCCAGCACACACTTGCAGCCGGTGCACCAGTTGACGTTCATTTCCTTCTTGTAGGCCAGGCCGTGCTTGTACAGCTGCAGGAAGATCCACTGGGTCCACTTGTAGTACTCGGGGTCGGTGGTGTTGATCTCGCGATCCCAGTCAAAGGAGAAACCCAGCGCCTTGAGCTGCTCACGGAAGTGATCCACATTCTTTTTGGTGACGATGGCCGGGTGGATGTGGTTCTTCATGGCAAAGTTCTCGGTGGGCAGACCGAAGGCATCCCAGCCCATGGGGTACAGCACGTTGTAGCCGTTCTGGCGGCGCTTGCGGCTGACCACATCCAGGGCAGTATAGCTGCGGGGGTGGCCCACATGCAGGCCCGCACCCGAGGGATACGGAAACTCCACCAGTGCATAGAACTTGGGCTTTTTGTGGTCGATCTCGACATGGAAGGTCTTTTCGTCCTCCCACACCTTCTGCCACTTGGCCTCAACGGCCTTGTAATCATACTTCATAGCTTTCAATCACTCCTCATATTCGGCAGCCGCCCTTGCAGGCAGGGAAGCTTACAGACTGTTTTCCGGGGTCAGATACTCCGAGATATCCATGGGCTCACCATCGGCCCACAGATGTTCCAGATCATAGTAGGTGCGGGTGTTGGGCACAAAGACGTGCACGATGACGCTGGAATAATCCAGCAGCACCCAGTTCTTGGAGTCGAAGCCCTCGGTGGTGTAGGGCTCGATGCCCTTCTGAGAAAGCTCGTACTCCACCTCGTCGGCCAGAGCACCCACCTGGGTGGTGGAGGTGCCGGAAGCAATGACGAAGTAATCGGTCAGAACGGTCAGGCTCTCCACTTTGAGCACACGGACATCCTGGGCCTTTTTCTTGTCCAGGATCTTTGCGATCTCAATGGCAAGGGTCTTGCTGTCGATCTTGTTTTCCATAAAAGTCTCCTCTCTGGTTTGTTACTGTCCCGCGGCCTGGCCATCGGTGGTGGTCGCACCCGCCACGTCGGTATCGCCGCTCAGGATGGCATCATCGGACTCCTTGTCCAGCTGTCCCACGAACTGGACGTTTGCGCTGGTGGAAGCGGTGCCGTGGGGCCAGTTGTTGGTCACAAGGTTCATTTCCTCGGCGCTCACGGGGCCGGTGTAATTGCGGAAATAGGTGTTCAGCAGCTCTGCAATGGAACCGGCATCCGGAACCACGCAGGAGTATCCGTCAAAGCTGCTGGTCTTGCCCACATTGGGCACGCCCATGAACACAGGGGTCTGGGCCAGCATGATGTTCGCACTGTCGATGCGGGTAAAGGACACCAGCATCTTGGCAATGGTGGTCAGATCCATATCCGTGTGGATATAGTTGTTGAAGATCAGGGGCAGCTGGGCAATAACATCGGTCACGCCCATGCTGCGCACCCGCTTGAACAGGCCGGCATAGAAATAGCGCTGCATGTTCAGGCGGTCGATATCGGAATTGGCGTAGCCGTCGCCGTGGCGGCAGCGCACAAAGAACTCTGCCGATGCGCCGTCTAGGTTGCGGTAGCCCTGCTTCAGGACACTGCCCGCAAAGGACATATCGTGGGGGATATACACCTCGATGCCGCCGAAGTTGTCCACCATTTCCACCAGTGCCTGCATATCAATGGTCACATAGTAGTCGATGGGCAGCTTGTACTGATCATAGATGACCTCCGCCAGCGCGGCAATGTCGCCGCCGTTGGAGAGGGCCACCGAGTTGATCTGGTAGTTGGTGGCGGCGTAGGTCTTGCCGTTGGAAAGGGTGATCTTGCGGTTCTGGGTCGCAACAAGGCTGTTGCGGGGGATCTGCAGCATCCGCAGGGCACCGCCCTTGATATCGAACTGGCAGTACAGGATCATATCCGTCATGCCGTCGTTGCTGCCATCCGAGGAGTAGGCGCGGCCCTCCTCATAGTCGATGCCGCAGACAAGGATGTTCACCACATCGCCCTTGTACTCCTCCAGCGTCTGAATCTCTTCCACCAGCGAGGTCGCATTCTCCTCGGGCTTCAGGTTCTCCTCCACCTTGTTCATCATGTTCACGGCGTAGACCACCACGCCCGAGATCACGGCCAGCACCGCCAGCGTCACGGCCATCGGCAGCCACACGGGGGTCTTTTTCTTCTTTTTGCGGCGGCGGGGCGCATCAGCGGGGGCCGCGTGCCGGGGCGGCCGACTGCCGCCGTTGCCGCCGCGTCCGCCGCTCGCGCTCTGGCGGGGCGGTTCCGGCTGCTGGGGTGCGGGCTGTTCGTTCTGGAAGAAATCCGGCTGGCCGGACAGCGACACCTGATGCAGGGCGGAAGCCTCCGTGGGGCGCTGCTCCGTAGGGCGGTTCAGCGAGCGGTCGGTATTGATATGACGCGGGCCTTGACTCATTCGTTCGGTTCCTCCAGCTTTTTTCATTCCGACAGAGACTGTCGTCATGTTCCATAGTATAACATTCTTACCCACAATCTGCAATCGGTATTCTTTTCCGGAGCAGGGTGTGTGCAGAAAAACCGGCTCACCCGGCCTTTGCAGCCCGGGCATCCACCTCTGCTCTGATCTCATCGTAGGCCGCCTTGGACATGGGGTCCAGGGGCTTGCCCTGCGAGAGCACAAAGTCGTTTGTCTGCCTGAGGGCTGCCAGCATGGCCAGATCCAGATCCTTCCGTTCCAGCTTGCGCAGCTTGTTCACCCCGGGCCAGTCCCGCTCGGCGCTGGTCATATCCGCCAGATAGACGATCTTATCCAGCCTGCTCATGCCGGGCTTGCCCGCAGTGTGGCAGGCAATGGCCGAAAGCACAGCCTCATCCTCCACGCCCCACTCGGTGCGGGCCAGGATGGCGGCGCAGATGCCGTGCCACACCGGGGTGGGGCGCTCTTCCCCTCCCTCGGCCAGTTCCGGGTGGGCCCGCATGATGGCGCGCATCTCGTCCTTGCTGATCTCCTTGGCCGAATCGTGCAGCAGGGCGGCCAGCGCGGCCTTGTCCTCATCCACGCCATACCGCTTTGCCAGCTTGACGGCCATTTTTCTCACGTTCAGGGTATGCTCGTAACGCTTGTCACTCAACCGGCCGCGCACAAGCTCCTTTGCCTGTTTCAGATTCATGGTTTCCGCTTTCCCCTCTGTCTGCCCGGTAAAGCCCCTCCCGCCGGATGACCCGGCGCACGAGGGCGGGCAGTTCATTTTCACACGCTTCCCCTGCTGCAAGGCGGGCACGCAGGTTGCTGCTGGCCATGGGCAGAGCCTCGACCTGTGCAAACAGGATGCGTGCCCCGGTGGGGTCCATCTGCTTTGCCTTGGCGTGAAGCTCCGGCGCATCGCCGACATTCCGGCTTGTGACCACCAGCCGGGCCAGCCGCAGGATCTCCTGCCAGCGGTGCCAGCTGTCAAAGCTCAGCAGCATATCACTGCCCATAGCCATGTACAGCTCGGCTTCCGGATAGGTGCGGGCCAGCATTTCCAGCGTGAGCACCGTATAGTTGCGCCTGCCCAGCGCGGCCTGCTCCACCTCCCAGCCGCTGACACACAGCGTCGGGACAGCCCCCTCCGCTTCCAGTGCACGGAAGCACGCGCACATCTCCACCCGGGCACTGCCGGGGGCGGCGGTGGACTGCTTGAAGGGGGAAAGTCCCGCAGGCATCACCACCACCCTGTCCGGGCGCACCCGGGCAGCGGCGGCGCGCAGATTGTTCAGGTGGCCGTTGTGGGGCGGGTCAAAAGTGCCGCCGTACAGCAGGAGCCTCATTTCAGCAGGTCAGCGTAGGCGCTGTCCTTCTTCTTCTGCAGATAGAGCACGAATTTGGAGCCGATGACCTGCACGCAGTCGGCACCGGTGGCCTCTGCCAGCTTGACAGAAGCTTCACGGGCGTTGTACATGCTGCTTTCCAGCACCTTGAGCTTGATCAGCTCCCTGGCATCCAGGCAGTCCTTCACGCCCTGGATCATGGTCTCGTCGATCTCACCCTTGCCCACGATGAAAACGGGGTCCATGGTGTTTGCCTTGCCGCGCAGAATGGCGCGCTGTTTGCTCGCAACATAGTTTTTCTCCTTTATTTCAGAAATTCAGGTAGTTCTTTTTCCAGCTTTGCCAGCGCCACACCGCGGTGGCTGATGGCATCCTTTCGTCCGGGTGAGCTGGCATAGCTGCGTCCCTCGGTGTTGGGGCGCTTTTCTGCCTTGCCCACGCCGCATTCATCGGGGATGAACAGCGGGTCGTAGCCAAAATCCGTAATCGCCCGCCAGGCGCGCAAAGGCCACCTTGCCCGGGCACTCGCCCCGGCAGGTCAGGTGCCGGCCGGTTGGCAGGATAAAGCAGACAGCGGCCACAAATTTTGCGCCCCGCTGTTCCGCCGGGACATCCTGCATATTCTCCAGCAGCTTGTCGTTGTTGGCCTCGTCGTCGCCGTGGCGGCCGCAGTAGCGGGCGCTGTACACGCCGGGGGCACCCTCCAGCGCGTCCACGCAGAGGCCCGAGTCATCGGCGATGGTGGGCAGGCCGCTGGCTTTGCAGATGGTCTCGGCCTTGATGAGGGCGTTTTCCTCAAAGGTGGTGCCGGTCTCATCGGGTTCAATGGTGATGCCCAGCTCCTTCTGGCTGACCACCTCGTGGCCCTGCGCTTCCAGAATGCGCCGCAGCTCACGGAGCTTACCGGCGTTGCCGGTCGCTGCACAAATTTTCATGTTTTTCTCCTCTCTGCCCCTGTCGAACTCCTACACTTTGCTCCCCTGCCAGGAGAGCCGGACGCGCCAAAGCGCCGCCTGAGAGGTTTGATTGCAGATCCGTTCGACACTTAATGCTTCCACTGCCGGGGCAGCAGCTCTTCCACATAGCCCTCCGGGGTGAAGGGGATCAGGTCATCGATGCCCTCACCCACGCCGATGAACCGCACGGGCAGGCCCAGCCGCTGCTTGACCGCCACGACACAGCCGCCCTTGGCGGTGCCGTCCAGCTTGGTCAGGATGATGCCGGTGGCGTTTGCCGCCTTGCAGAACTCCCGGGCCTGGCTGATGGCGTTCTGGCCCGGTGATGGCATCCAGCACCAACAGGGTCTCCAGACTGGCCTCGGGGCTGGCCTTTTTGACACTGCGGCTGATCTTGGAAAAGCTCTGCCATCAGGTTTGCCTTGTTGTGCAGGCGGCCTGCGGTATCCGCAATGACCAGATCATAGCCGCGTGCGGTGGCCGACTTGACCGTGTCAAAAATTGACAGCGGCGGGGTCTGCGCCCTCGCCCGCCCTGACAAGGGGCACACCCGCCCGGTCGGCCCAGATCTCCAGCTGCTCGCTGGCGGCGGCGCGGAAGGTATCGCCTGCAGCCAGCATGACCTTTTTGCCCTGACGGGTATAGAAATCGGCCAGCTTGGCAATGCTGGTGGTCTTGCCCACGCCGTTCACGCCGATGACCAGAATGACGGCGGGTCTGCCGTCCAGATCCATCTCAGCTTCGGGGCGCATCTCATCGGCAATGAGGTCGCGCAGTTCATCGCTGGCCTGCTCACCGGTTTTCAGGCCCTTCTCGTTCACCCGGTCCCGCAGCTTGTCCACCAGTTTGATGGCCACTTCACCGCCCACATCGGCCAGAATGAGCTGCTCTTCCAGCTCATCGTAAAGATCATCATCGATCTTGCTGCCGGTGAGGGTATTCATAATGTTGCCCCAGAAGCCCGTGCGGGTCTTTTCGAGGCCGTCTTTCATCTTATCTTTTTCTTTTTTGCCAAATCCAAAGAGGCCCATTGGTTCTCTCCTTTGTTTTGCTGTTTCTATCCGTGATGGCAAAACCCGCCATTTTCACGATTTGCGCTCAGTGCTGCCCGGTATGCCAAGGGCTCCCCTACTAGGGGAGCTGGCGAGCGAAGCGAGACTGAGAGGTTTAATCTATTATACCTACGAAACCAGCGTCGCGTCAACCTGTTCCAGATCCAGCTTGAGCAATTTCGACACGCCATCCTCCTGCATGGTCACACCGTACAGGACATTGGCGGCCTCCATGGTGCCGCGGCGGTGAGTGATGACGATGAACTGGGTCTTGTCGCTCACCCGGCGCAGATACTGTGCAAAGCGGCTGACATTGGCATCATCCAGGGCGGCTTCGATCTCGTCCAGGATACAGAACGGTGCCGGGTTGACGGCCAGGATCGCAAAATAGATGCTGATGGCCACCAGCGCCTGCTCGCCGCCGGAAAGGGCTTCCAGGTTCTTGATGACTTTGCCCGGCGGTGCCACCTGAATGCCGATGCCGCAGGAAAGCACATCGCTTTCATCCTCCAGCACAAGGCTGGCTTCGCCGCCGCCAAACAGCTCGGCAAAGATACGTCCGAAATTTTCGTTGATGGCCCGGAAGCTGTCGGTGAAGATCTCCTTCATCTGGCCGGACAGGCTGGCGATCATCCGCGTCAGCTCGTTCCTGCTGCCCTCCACGTCGGCCACCTGAGCGCTCAGGGCATCGTACCGCTCCCTGACCTCCTGATATTCCTCAATGGCGCTGACGTTCACATTGCCCAGCGCCCGGATCTGGTTGCGCAGGTCGGCCACCTGCGCCCGCAGGGCGGGCAGGCTGTCGAACTCCACGCAGAGTTCCTCAGCCTGGCTCACCGTCAGCTGGTATTCATCCCAGAGCTTGGCGGCGGTGGCATCGTATTCGCTCTCAGCGGCTGCTTTCCGCTCGGCCAGACGGGCCATCTCCCGGCCCATCTCCTCGCGGCTGTCGGCAGCAGTGCGGGCCCGGGCCAGTGCCTCGGTCTCGGGCCTGCTGGCAGGAAAGCCGCTGTTCGGTGGCCTTCCGGATCTCGGCTTCTTTCGCTCCGATCTCCGCCCGGCTGTCGGTCCTAGCCTTGCGGATGGCCTCGATCTCAGCCCGGCAGGCATCACTGCGGGCGGCAAGGGCGGCAAGGCTCTCTTCCAGAGAGGCCCGGCGGCTCTCGGCATCCCGGGTGCGCTGTTCCAGCGCTTCGATCTGCGCCTGCGCCAGCTCGGCATCCTTCTGGCGGCTCACCTGTTCCAGCCGCTTGGCGCTCACCTGCTCGGCCAGCGCCCGCTGCCGGGTCAGGAACGCATCGTCTCCCTCGGCAATGCGGTTCAGCTCGCCCGATTTTGCTTCGATTTCCCCGGCCAGCGCAGCTTCCTGTGCTTCGGCCTGCGCGGCCTTTTCCCGACTGTCAGCCAGCTGGGCGTTCAGGGTGTCGATTTCCTTCTGCCGCGCGGCAAGGGCCGTCTCGGCCTGCTCCATGGCGGCTTCCAGCCGCTTGCGCTCTGCTTCGGCCCGCACACGGTCGTTGGCGGCAGTGATCTGCTCACTGCTGGCAGCGGTCAGTTCTGCGTTCAGGGCATCTGCCTGCTGTTTGCACTGGTCGGTCTTTTCCTGAGCGGCAAGGCACTCCTTCTGCAATTTCGCAGCCTTGACCCGCAGCTCCTCCAGCTCCTGCTTGCGGGTGAACAAACCCGCGCTGCGCTGGACACTGCCGCCGGTAAAGCTGCCGCCCGCATTGACCACCTGACCATCCAGCGTGACGACCTTGCTGCGGAAACCGTTGTCCCGGGCCACGCGGGAGGCCTCGTTGATATCATCCACCACGATGATGCGGCCCAGCAGATGGGACACGATGTCGCTGTACCGTGCATCGGCCTGAACCAGACTGCTTGCCAGCCTTGCCGAGCCGGACAGTTTTCCCCGGAACACACCGGGCTGGACTGTGTCCAGCGGCAGGAAGGTGGCGCGGCCCGCGTTCTCGCTCCGCAGCAGGGCGATGCCTGCCTTGGCAGCGGCTTCGTTCTCCACCACGATGTTCTGCAGGGCACCGCCGAGCGCGGTCTCAATGGCGACCTCCCGGCCCGGCTCCACCCGCAGGATGGAGGACACCGGCCCGATGATGCCCCGCAGCCGCCGGGCGGATGCCGCCCGCATCACGGTCTTGACGGAGTTCTGGTAGCCTTCCATGTTCGTTTTCCAGTTCCCGCAGCACGGAAAGCCGCTGACGGGCGGCATCCAGCTCCCGGTTCAGCTGCTGTTCGGCACGGTCGGCTTCCTCCAGCGCGGCGCGGCGGCTCTTCAGCTTGAGTTCCAGACCGGCCCGGATATTTTTGAGCTGCTGCTCATTCTCGGCCAGCGTGGTGAGGTACCGCACGGTATCCTCCAGATCCTGCTTTGCATCGTCCCGCTGGACAGCCAGCACCTCGGCAGCTTCTTCCAACGCAGGCAGACGGCTCAGGGCCGTCTCAGCAGCAGCCTTGGCGGCGGCCTGAGCCACCTGCGCTTCGGTGTGCCGGGCCGTCAGGGCCGCCACCTCGCCCCGCAGGGTATCCCGGCGGGCACCGCTCTGGTCATTTTCCCGGGTCAGGCGCACCAGCTCATCGTTCAGGGCATCCAGCTCTGCGGCCAGTTTCCGGCCCGCCAGCTCCATGCTCTTTGCCACGGCACGGTGGCGTTCCAGCGCGGCGGCGGCCTCGGTGCTGTCCTGCTGCCCGGCGGCGATCTCTGCCCGCAGGTCTGCGGCGCTTTCCTCGTTGCGGGCAATATCGTTTTCCAGCACGGCGATCCGGCTCTCGCTGCCGCTGATCTGCTCTGTGATGCTGCGGATATCCCCATTCAGGCGCTCGACCGCAATGGTCAGCTGTTGTGCCTGCATCCGGATCTCCTCAGCCTCGCTCTCGGCGGCTTTGGTCTGGCGGTCGAACCGCTCGTAATCGGCCTGGGCTGTCTCGTAATCCCGCACCTGACGGCGCACGGCTTCCTTGGCCCGGTGCACGCCGTCCGTCCACAGGGTCACTTCCAGCGTTTTGCGCCGGGCGCTCAGTTCCAGAAACTTCCGGGCCTTTTTGCTCTCTTTTTCCAGCGGGCCCACCCGAGCCTCCAGCTCGCCCAGGATGTCCCGCAGGCGTTCCAGATTTTCGGCGGCGGCGGCAAGGCGGCGCTCGGCCTCGTTTTTGCGGTAGCGGTATTTGGCAATGCCGCAGGCTTCCTCAAAGATCTCCCGGCGCTCGCTGCTCTTGGCCGCCACGATCTCGGCAATGCGGCCCTGCCCGATGACCGAGTAGCCATCGCGGCCGATGCCGGTATCCAGCAGCAGTTCATACACATCCTTCAGGCGGCAGATCTGCCCGTTGATGCTGTACTCGCTCTCGCCGGAGCGGTAATACCTGCGGCCGATGGTCACCTCGTCCGCTTCCACATCCAGCGCGTGGCTGCTGTTGTCCAGCGTCAGGCGCACCTGAGCAAAGCCCATGGCCCCCCGCCGCCGGGTGCCGCCAAAGATGACATCCTCCATCTTTCCGGCGGCGCGCAGCTGGCGTGCGCTGGTCTCGCCCAGCACCCAGCGCACAGCATCGGACAGGTTCGACTTGCCCGAACCGTTGGGGCCCACCACGCCGGTCACGCCCTCGTCAAAGGTGATCTTGACCTTATCGGGAAAGCTCTTGAAGCCCTGGATCTCCAGTTCCTTGAATACCATTTACTTTTCCTTTATCACGCCCAGGAGCTTGAGGGCTTCGCGGGCGGCGTGCTGTTCGGCCATCTTCTTGCTGCGGCCCTCGCCCCGGGCGACCTTATCGGAGTTGAAGCGGACAGCCACCACGAAATGCTTGTCGTGGTCGGGGCCGGATTCCTGCTCCACCACATAGCTCAGCCGCTCCTCGGGGTTCTGCTGAACGATCTCCTGCAGGCGGTCTTGTAATCGGCCTCAGCGTGCTTGCCCTCGGTGATGAAGGGCAGGATGAAGTTCTTTGCCACCTCCATGCCGCCGTCCAGATACAGGGCGGCGATGACGGCCTCAAAGGCATCGGACACCACGCTGGGGCGGGTGCGGCCGCCGCAGCGCTCCTCGCCACGGCCCAGGCGCAGATACTCGCCCAGATTGATCTCCTGCGCAAACTGGAACAATGCGCCCTCGCTGACCAGGCTGGAACGGATGCGGGTCAGGTCGCCCTCGGGCCGGTCGGCGTAGGCGTGGAACAGATAATCTGCCGAGACGATCTGCAGCACACTGTCGCCCAGAAATTCCAGCCGCTCGTTATGCTGCACCGGCGTGCGGCTCTCGTTGGCGTAGCTGGTGTGGGTGAGCGCCGTCTCCAGCAGCTTCGGATTCTTGAACTTGTAACCAATAATTGTTTCCAACTGATGGCTCATGGATTTCTTACTCCCTTTATGTCAAAAATCGTTCTTTCTTGGCTCCCCTGCCAGGGGAGCTGGCCGATGTCAGTCGGCCTGAGAGGTTGTCAGCTCATCCAGCGCGCTCTGCATGGTGCCGCACAGGTCGTTCTCCACGCAGATCTTGGCCTGCCGGATGGCGTTCTTGATGCCCTTGGCCTTGGAGGAGCCATGTGCCTTGATGACCGGCTGCTTTGCGCCCAGGAAGGGTGCGCCGCCGTACTCCTCGCTGTCCATCTGGTGCTTGAGGCTTCCCACGCCGCTCTTGAGCAGCAGGTAGGCGATCTTGCCGCCGAGGTTTGCCAGGAACATCTCCTTGAGCATCCCCAGCAGCATCTTGGCCACGCCCTCGGTCAGCTTGAGGATGACATTGCCGGTAAAGCCGTCGCAGACCACCACATCCACATCACCGTTGGGCACGTCACGGGGCTCGATGTTGCCCACGAACCGGATGCCCGGTGTTGCCTTAAGCAGCTGGTGGGCTTCCCGGAGCATCGGGGTGCCCTTGCTCTCCTCGGCACCGTTGTTTGCCAGCGCCACGGTGGGGGCGGTGCGGCCCTCCACCTTGTTGACATAGCAGCTGCCCATCACGGCAAAGGCGGCCAGCATCTCGGGGCGGCACTCCACGTTCGCGCCGCAGTCCAGCAGCAGATAGGCCTTGTTTTTGGCCGGCACCATGGTGGCCAGGGCCGGGCGCTTTACGCCCTTGAGGGTGCGCACGATGAGGCTTGCACCCACATGGAGCGCGCCGGTGCTTCCGGCAGAGACAAAGGCATCGCCCTTTCCCTCCTTCAGCAGGTTCAGGCCCACCACGATGGAGGAATCCTTCTTGCTGCGGATGGCCCTTGCAGGCTCATCGCACATCTCAATGGTCTCGGTGCAGTTGACCAGCTCGATGCCGTCCAGCGGGATATTGTGCTCGGCGGCCGTCTTGCGCACCAGCTCCTCGCTGCCCACGCCGATGACCTGCACACCGTACTCTTTCACAGCCTGTGCGGTGCCTTCCAGCACAGCCAGCGGGGCGTTGTCGCCGCCCATCATATCAACGATAATTTTCATAGGGTTTCTCCCTTCTTAAAGAGCAGTTTCGTTCAGCCACTGTTGGAAGCTGGCCACGGCACGCTGGGCCACGGCCATGTAACGCAGGCGCTTGTCACGGGGACGGCTCTCGGCCGGCAGCGGGGGCAGGATGCCCATATTCGCGCCCATGGGCTGGAAATGTTTGTTCTCAGTGGTCAGATACTGGATCAGCGCGCCGCACATGGTATCCACCGGCGGCGGGGGCAGCTGCCTGCCCTCCAGCCGGGCGTAAATGCTCCGGGCTGCCAGCAGACCGCAGGCGGCGCTCTCCATATAGCCCTCAAAGCCGGTGATCTGGCCCGCAAAGAACACGTTGGGGTGCTCCTTCAGGAACAGGCCCGCGTCCAGCACACGGGGCGCATCCAGGAAGGTGTTGCGGTGCATGACACCGTACCGCACGAACTCGGCATTTTCCAGGCCCGGGATCATGCTGAACACCCGCTTCTGCTCGCCCCACTTGAGGTTGGTCTGGAAGCCCACGATATTATAGAGGGTGCGTTCCTTGTTCTCGGCGCGGAGCTGGACATTGGCCCAGGGGCGGTGGCCGGTGTTGGGGTCCACCAGACCCACCGGGCGCAGGGGGCCGAAGCGCATGGTATCAGCACCCCGGGCGGCCATGATCTCAATGGGCATACAGCCCTCGTAGACCGTGACGGTATCCGCTTTTTTGCCGTGGGCATCGGGGTCGGGCTGTGCGCCCTGCTCCGCACCGGCATCGAAGGCATGGAGCGGGGCACGCTCTGCCGAAGCCAGCGCGGCGTGGAAAGCCTCATACTCTGCCTTATTGAAGGGGCAGTTCAGGTAATCGGCCTCGCCCCGGTCGTACCGGGAAGCGGCGAACACCTTGTTGTAATCCAGGCTCTCGGCCGTGACGATGGGAGCTACGGCATCATAGAAATGGAGCCGCTCATCGCCGGTCAGGCGGCCGATCTCGTCGGCCAGCGCACCATCGGTCAGGGGGCCAGTGGCCACCAGAATGGGTGCACTCTCATCGATGTGCTCCACCTGCTCCCGCACCACGGTGATGTTGGGGCACTCCTCCACCCGCCGGGTCACGGCGGCACTGAATGCATCCCGGTCCACGGCCAATGCGCCGCCCGCGGCCACACGGGCCTCCTCGGCGGCTTCCAGCAGCTGGCTGCCCATCCGGCGCATCTCCTCTTTCAGCAGGCCGGAAGCAGAATCCAGACGCTCGGCCTTCAGGCTGTTGGAGCAGATCAGCTCCGCAAAGCCCGCGCTCTTGTGAGCCGGGGAAAAGTGGGTGGGCTTCTGCTCGTAGAGCGTTACCTGAACGCCCTTGCCCGCCAGCCACAGCGCCGCCTCGCAGCCTGCCAGACCGGCACCCAGTACAGTTACTTTGTAACTCATAATTTCATCCTTCAGCATCCTCACCCTCTCAGGCCGCTTCGCGTCCAGCTCCCCCAAAGGGGAGCCCATGGTGCAGCATCCCGGTCAGCAGCAGCTGCCCGTTTGCCGCCATTGCCTCTCCCTTTGGGAGAGGTGGCATCGCGCAGGCGATGCCGGAGAGGGCGAGACAATTTATCGGTTTGATCAATCCTTCTTCGGCACCGGCATCTCAAAGCCGCAGCCCTCTTTTGCGCAGTAGAGCTTGGAGCCCTTGCGGAACAGGGTGGAGCCGCACTTTTCGCACTTGGTGGGCACCGGGGTATCCCAGGTCATAAAGTCGCAGTCGGGGTAGCGCTCACAGCCGTAGTAGATGCGGCCCTTGGCGCTCTTGCGCTCCAGCATCCGGCCCTTGCCGCACTTGGGGCAGATACCGCCGGTGTCCTTGACCAGACGCTTGGTGCCCCGGCACTCGGGGAAGCCGGAGCAGGCCAGGAACTTGCCGTACTTGCCCACCTTGATGACCATGGGGCGGCCGCAGAGGTCGCAGACCTCGCTGGAAGGCTCGTCCGGCACCTTGACCTTCTTGCCCTCCATGTTCTTTCGGCCTGTTCCAGGCTGGCGGCAAAGCCCTGATAGAAATCATCCACGGTCTTGTGCCAATCGGCCTTGCCGCTCTCGATCTTATCCAGGTTCTTCTCCATCTCAGCCGAGAAGTCCACGTCCACGATATGGGGGAACTGCTCCAGCATCAGGCCGTCCACAGCGCGGCCCAGCAGGGTGGGCTTGAGCTTTTTCTGCTCCCGCTCCACATAGCCGCGGTCGATGATGGTGGTGATGATGGGCGCGTAGGTCGAGGGACGGCCAATGCCATTTTCCTCCAGCGCCTTGATCAGGGTCGCTTCGGTGTAGCGGGCAGGGGGGCTGGGTGAATTTCTGCTCACTCTTCAGCTCCTTGAGCTTGAGCAGCTGACCCTGTTCCAGCGGGGGCAGGCTGGTCTCCTTCGTTTTCCTTTTCATCGGTGGCTTCCTCGTACAGCACGGTAAAGCCATCAAAGGTCACGGTGTAGCCGCTGGCCTTGAAGCGGTAGTCCCCCGCGTACACGGTCACGCTCACGGTATCCTGCTGGCAGTCTGCCATCTGGCTGGCCATAAAGCGGCTCCAGATCATCCGGTAGAGCTTGGCGGTATCGCCGCTGATGCTCTTGTCCACCTCGTCAGGGGTCAGCCCCGGCACCGAGGGACGGATGGCCTCGTGGGCATCCTGCGCAGCAGTCGCGCTCTTGGTCTTCCAGGTGCGCTTGTAGGGGCAGATATACTGTTCGCCGTAAGCGTCCGCAATATACTCCTTTGCAGCGGCGACCGCCTCATCGGAGATGCGCAGGCTGTCGGTACGCATATAGGTGATCAGACCCATGGTGCCGTGGCCAGCGATGTCTACGCCTTCGTACAGGGTCTGGGCGGCACGCATGGTACGGGTAGCCGTAAAGCCCAGACGGCGGGAGGCCTCCTGCTGCAGGGTACTGGTGATAAAGGCCGGGGTGGGCTGCTTGGCCCGCTTGCCCTTTTTCAGTTCACCCACGGTATACTCGGCACCCTCCAGACCCTTTTTGCGATGGCACGGGCCTCTGCCTCGTTTTTGGGCAGCAGCTTTTTGCCGGTGCTGTCGGAGGCCAGGCGGGCGGTAAAGCTCTTGTGGCCGGTGCCCAGCGTGGTATCCACGTTCCAGTATTCCTCGGGCTTGAAGTTTTCGATCTCCTTCTCGCGGTCATCGATCAGCCGCACCGCCACGCTCTGGACACGGCCCGCCGACAGGCCCCGGCGCACCTTCCGCCACAGGAAGGGGCTGAGCTTATAGCCCACCAGACGGTCGAGGATGCGGCGGGCCTGCTGGGCGTTGAACAAGTCCTCATCGATGGCACGGGGGTCATTGGCCCATGCCCCTTTCTGCACGCCCTTTTTTGGTGATCTCGTCAAAGGTCACGCGGTTGGGCTCGTGGGGGTCCAGCCCCCAGGATATTGGCCAGATGCCAGCTGATGGCTTCGCCCTCACGGTCCGGGTCGGTTGCCAGCAGAATGCCGTCGGCCTGCTTGGCTTTG
>ENA-OQES01000410-OQES01000410.1-human-gut-metagenome-genome-assembly--contig:-NODE-410-length-18319-cov-3.904958_pt1 | contig 18319 bp, 24 predicted proteins | sample MGYA00242798_ERZ504641 | MGnify/ENA primary metagenome ERZ504641 (study PRJEB26092, sample SAMD00036327) | human gut metagenome | host: Homo sapiens | study: EMG produced TPA metagenomics assembly of... | reverse complement strand
ATTCCACTCACAGTCCCCGCAGATCTTCTCCCGCAATCCTGTATCGATTACCTTTTTCTGGACTTTCTGCGCAAATTCCAGAAAGCTCAGTTCTTCTCCTTCTGTCAGCCCGCAGGCCTCCAGCACGCCATGATCATACCGAAACACTTTTTCCTGCGCTTCACAGATTTCCTTTGTTTCTCCGGAATTTTCCTCATCGGTAAGGAACTGATGGTTCGGGCATGCGCTGCAGATTTCATCCAGCGAAACCACCAGACGGATCGGGACATCTTGTTCCAGAACGTGTAACATTTTCTCCATATGCGCGGAGAACCCTTCGCTGTATCCTTTTCCTATAAAATACGCCAGACACATCCCATGATGCGGACGCACCGGTATTCGTTTTTTCTCCATATGTTTCTCATTTCTCACAGCTATCTTCTGTGTTTTTCGTAACTGTCCAATACCTTCACAGTTACTACCTATTGAATAGTTACTATTGTTCTTTGTTTTCTCCCGCTGTTATTTCTGACTCAGGTACGCTTCCACGCCCCGTTTCAGCCGTTCACAGCCATCCGCGATCCGGCTTCTCTGACATGCCAGGTTTGATGCGTAAAAATCTGCTCGCCGGTTTTTTCCGTACTGTGCGCCTTTCCGATACATAAAGACCTGTCGTTTTTTCGAATCGATCGGCAAGTTCTTTTCGCACTGCATCCAAGTCATTGCAATCCACCCAAAGAAGGTAGGTCGCATCTGCCTCTGTCACTTTCAGCTGTGGGATCTCTTTTCCGGATATAATCCGTCATGTATGTCCGGTTCTCAAAGAGATACTCACGGAGTTCTTCCAGCCAGTCTTCTCCTTTTGTAAATGCCGCGATCGCCGCACCAATGGCAAATACATTCGGTTCTGCCACCTCATCCGTATTCAACGCACGCCACACTTTATGATGCAATGCCTCGTTCGGGATCATCACGGCTGCCGTCTGGATGCCTGCAATGTTAAATGCTTTCGTCGGTGCAATACAGGTCACACTGATATTTTTACAAGTCTCGGAAGCCGCCGCAAACGGAATGTATCCGGTGCCCGGCCGGGTGATATCGCAATGGATCTCATCTGAAAGAACCGTTACGTGATATTTTTCACACAGTTCTCCCACCCGTGCCAGTGTCTCCCGCTCCCAGATTCTTCCCACCGGATTGTGCGGGTTACACAGGATCATCAACGAAGTCTGCGGATCTGATAATTTCTCCTCCAGCGCCTCAAAGTCCATCTCATAGTTTTCCCCGTCATAGGCCAGCGGGCATTCCACCACATTTCTTCCGTTATTGACGATGGAATTAAAGAAAATATTATACACCGGTGTCTGGATCAGCACGTTTTCTCCCGGTGTGGTCAACTTGCGGACCGTACTCGAAATCGCCGGTACCACGCCGGTACAGAAGGTCAGCCATTCTTTTTTGATGGAAAACTGATGGCGTCTCTCCCACCAGTTCATATATGCCTGATACCAATCTTCTTCCACATCCGTATAGCCGAACACGCCGTGTGCAGCCCGCTTTTCAATCGCTTCCCGCACAGCCGGAGCCGTCTGAAAATCCATATCCGCCACCCACATCGGTAATTCATTTTCTGCCACATCCCATTTCAGAGATCCGGTATTTCTCCGGTCTGTGATCTGATCAAAATCATAGTTGCTCATGCTGTATCTTCCTCTCTGTCCTTTATTCAAACGTTGATTTTTCGAACCAGGTATCGCAGTCTGTACTATGCCTCGACTTCTTTTCCCTGTACAAAGATCTTCGTCTTTGACGGGTCTACCTTATCTTTTTCTACCGTCAGTTCTTTGATCTCATCCGCACGGATCACACCACTCGACGGGTTCAGCACACTGTCGATGGTTCCGTGGATCTTGGCATCCACAGAAGAATATTCAAATGCCAAAGTCGTATTGATCGGCTTACAGTTTTTCATCACCAGATTATCAATATAGCACATACCCTGCAGACTCTCGATGGTACAGTTTATCAGTGTCAGGTTTTTTGCATTCCATCCCAGGTATTCTCCGGAGATAAAGGAATCATACACGGTTACATTATCACTGTTCCAGAATGCATCCTTGGACAGCATCGTTGCATTGTGCACTTCCATATTTTTTACACCGTCGAAGGAATAATTTCCCACCAGACGGAAGTTTTTCAACACCAGATCCTGGCAGTTCATGCCGAAATAATCGCCTTTTGCATCCACATGATCCAGTTCCACGTTCTGACAGCTCCACAAGGTCTCTGCCGCATTCGGGAAGGTCACATTGGTCAGTTTCAGTCCGTTACACCGGCGGAAATTCTTCGGTGCTTCGATCACTGCGTTGGTCACTTCGATCCGGTCCGTATACCACACACCCGCGCGTGCCATCTCAAACCAGGTACAGTTCTCTGCCTTGATATCTTTCGCATACCACAGCGGATATTTCCATTTGAACATGCTTCCGTATAATTCAATATTTCTGCTCTCTTTTAACGGCGACTCTCCGTCATCAAAAATCGTATCATAAATTTTCAGATTCTTCCCCTGAAACAGCGCACGCTCGCCGGTCAGGAACTCCTGATGAATCTCTTTCATTTCTCTTCCATCTCCCATAATTCTCTTCTCCCATTCTGCTGCCATTGATTTCGTTATTCTGACAGGCTTATATAGAATTATTGTATTCTATTTTGTCAGATATGGCAAATACTTGTTTTGTACCACTGCATTATTATTTCGTTACTGTTCATAACGTTATTACGCCACCGCAATCCTCAAAAGCACTCTGCACACAACCGGCAGCGTCACGATTCCGCATAGTGTGGTTATCATCACGCCGCCCAGCGAATATGCTCCATCGGAACCGGAGGAATTGGCGAGCATAACCACAGAGGACATAGTCGGCATCGCGGTGATCAGAGACATGGTCATACGGATCTCTTCCGATACCGGGACGAAGCTCAGGACAAGATAAAACAGTACCGGAAAGATCAACATTTTGCAGATAACAATTCCGTATAATTCCATCTGTTTTACATATTTGCATATATCCATACAGGCAAACACACCGCCAAGATAGATCATCGCGAGAGGTGTCGCCGTTGCCCCAATATTCTGGAATCCAGTCTGCAAGACACCCGGAAAGCTTTAGTCCGGTCAGTACGTAAAAAAATTGCCAGAGCGATAGCAACCGTCGCCGGGTTGATCAGCTTTTTCGGATCAAACTTCCCTTTTCCACTCGGGGAAGTCAATTTCACCCCTACTGTCCACATCGCCAGCTGATCCACGATGGTAAATACGGATACATACAGCATGCCCCGTTCCTGGAAAATGCTGGTGATGATCGGGATTCCCATAAATCCCACATTGCCAAACATCGTCATCGCCCGGTAGATCTGTGCCCGGTCGCCTTCTACATGAAACAATTTTGTCAACACAACGCCAAGTCCATATAAGAGAGTCGAGGCCGTCACCGCCAGTCCGATGATGGACAGCGATTTTACCAGTGCCACCCGGTCTACCTGACTGACCACATTTACAAAGATCATCGTCGGCAGCGAAAGTTTCATAACTACCCGGGCGATCCAGTCGAGTCCCTTATCACTCAGCACACCGGTCCGCACAAGTATCACACCGATGACAAGATAAACGATAAACAGCTCAATCTGTTCCATCAAAATCCAAAAGTGTATTCATTTTTTGCGTTTCCCTGTTTTCTTTATTTCTGTATATTTCCCGCCATATAGGATTGCAGGATTTCTTCTGTCGGCAGCCCTTCATTGTCGCCGCGGTGCTGCACCTGGATCGAGCCGATCGCATTGCCCCGTTTCGCACATTCGGTCACCGGAAGACCTTTCAGCAGTCCGCTCAGTACACCAACGGCAAATCCATCTCCCGCGCCCACGGTATCCACCACTTTTTTCACGCATACCCCGGGATCATATCTCGGACTACTTCCCCGTTTTCTTTCTTTTCGGATACATAAGCGCCGTTCTTTCCATCTTTGATCACGACGAGAGCCGCGCCCTTCTGATGATAAAAATCAGCCGCTTTTTCTTTATCTGTCGTGCCCGCAAGGATCTCACATTCCCCGATTCCCGGCAGTACCACATCTGCGTAATTTGCCAGATCATTCAGCACGTTTCTCATCGTCTCCCCGTTCTCCCACAGAGCCGGGCGGAGATTCGGATCAAAGGTCACCGGAATCTGAACCTCTCTCGCCCGTTCCATCAGACGATAGGTCGCCTCTCTCGCTTCTTTCGAGAGTGCAGGCGGAATGCCTGTCACATGCACCAGCCCGATCTCCTCAAGATTCATTGCATCGATCTCTTGGGCAGACAGATGTGATGCGGCAGATCCTTTTCGATAATATGGTGCCGCCGGATCATGTCCGTCTTCCACATATTCTTTCAGTTGAATCCCGGTTCGATAGACCGTATCATACGTCAGAAGATTCGTTCCGATCCCATTGTCTTTTAGTGCCTGTTCGATATAATGTCCAAACGGATCATCCCCAAGCCGGGTAAGATATTCCACCGGAAAGCCAAGCCTGGTAAGCCCAATCGCCACATTGACCTCCGCCCCGGACATTCTTCTTGTAAAATGCTCTACACACTCCAACGCACCAGGTGTATCTGCCAGTAACAGAGCCATCGGCTCTCCAAATAATAATGTTTTCTTCATACTTATTTCTCCTGACTGCCCCGTACCTCTTTTACCAGTGCCACCGCATCCGCTGTCATCTGGCGGACCGCATCAAACTGCCCGCTCTGGATCAGGTCTTTTTTGCACCATCCAGCTGCCGCCACAGGCAAGGATCACATCACTTTCCAGATAAGAACGGACATTTTTTCAGATTGATACCACCGGTCGGCATAAATTTCATTCCCACATACGGAGCCGCCAGTGCTTTGATTGCTGCCAGTCCCCCGGATGTTTCTGCGGGAAAGAATTTGACAACTTCCAGTCCCCGTTTTACCGCCTGCGCCAGCTCCGATGCCGTCACACAACCCGGAAATACCGGGATCTGTTTCCCGATACAGTAATCCACAATCTCCGGATCAAAACCCGGACTCACAATGAATCTTGCTCCTGCTTCGATTGCTTCATCCACCTGCCGTGTTGTCAGAACAGTTCCTGCTCCCACGAACATCTCCGGATATTCCTCCAGCATGATGCGGATGGATTCCTTCGCTGCCGCTGTCCGAAATGTCACCTCCGCACAAGGAAGCCCTCCTTCGCAGAGTGCCTTCGCCAGCGCTCCTGCATCCTTCTCATCTTCCAGTACCACAACCGGTACAATTCCCATTTCATTTTAATTTTTTCTGCTGCTGTCATCTGTCTTCTCCTTCCCCTGTACCCGTTCTGTCAGTGACTCTTTTCTTACCCCTTTGTACCGGGCACATCGCTGCTATCATTATATCGACTTTGACAGGTGCTTTCAATTGTGAAAAAAGCGATTGACATTACTTTCTGTTTGCTATATGATAGTCACGACAAATAAAGATATTTCGGTAGGTGAGGTTACCACAGGGATTTGGATTTTCCTGAGATTGCTGCCGCAAGGCTGTGGAGACACAACGCGCTGGTCAGCAGGTCATGTCGTGAAGGCATAACCTAATGCAATTGATATATGCCCTGTGATACTAAAGCTTGAACGATGGTCAGGATTTTTTTCGTGATGTATTTTGCAGATTCTTTCATTGCTCAGGCTTTGAAGGAATTTTTTTGAATTTACAGAAAATTGCTTTTTCTGTAAATTAAAAACGCTCCGCGGGGATACGCACTGCGACGTATAATGTAGATGTCGCAAGCGACCGCCGCAGGCGCGAGAATGTGCCAAGGCACATTCTTTGTTCTTTGCATAAATACAAAAAATGAAAGGTGGTGAGGACATGGACTCTGATGCCAGTTATTACGCGGAAGGCAACGATCATATACCAATAATTACATATCGGAGGTACGTTTATGATGAACAAAGATATTTTTGTAAAACTGCTCCAGGAACGCCGCTACAAATCCGTAAAAGACGTTCTGGACGTAATGAACGCAGTGGACATTGCCTCACTGCTTGGAGAATTTGATGATAAGGAACTGGCTCTTGCCTTCCGTCTGATTCCCAAAGAAAAGGCGGCAGACGTATTTGCCAACATGGAGAGTTCCCTGCAGTCTGTCCTGGTAGAAGCCTTGTCAGAAAAAGAACTGAAGGAAATCCTGAACGATCTGTACATGGATGATACCGTGGATCTGTTAGAAGAACTTCCCGCCAATCTGGTTACCCGGATCCTCGATGCCAGCGGCCCGAAGGAACGGGAAACCATCAACAAACTGTTAAATTATCCGGAAGACAGCGCCGGAAGTATCATGACAACCGAATACGTAGATCTGAAACCGTATCTGACAGTAGGACAGGCACTCGCACATATCAAAAAAATCCGGTATTCACAAAGAAACCATCTATACCTGCTATGTGATCCAGCAGCGGAAACTACTCGGTATCGTGTCAGCAAAAGATCTGATGACAACCGATGATAATGTGCTGATTGAAGATATCATGGAGACGGAGATCATCTCTGTCTCTACACTGACAGACAAAGAGGATGTGGCTCACCAGCTTCGCAAATACGACCTGCTGGCACTTCCGGTTCTTGACACCGATGGTCTGCTTGTCGGTATCGTAACATTCGATGATGCCATGGATGTCATGGTCGAAGAGGCCACCGAAGATATCACCAAGATGGCGGCCGTATCTCCCAGTGAAAAAACTTACTTTGAAGTATCCGCCTGGGAACACGCAAAACGCAGAATCCCATGGCTTCTGGTGCTGATGTTTTCTTCTATTATCACCGGAACCATCATCACCCGTTATGAAGACGCTTTCGCTGCGATCCCGCTTCTTGTATCCTTCATCCCCATGCTGATGGACACCGGCGGAAACTGCGGTTCTCAGAGTTCCACACTGATCATTCGCGGAATCGCCCTGAACCAGGTAACCTTCCATGACTTTTTCCGTGTCATCTGGAAAGAATTCCGTGTTTCCCTGATCGTAGGTGTCGTTCTGGCTGTCGCTAACGGACTTCGGATCTATCTGACCTATCAACAGGCAGGTATGGCAGTCGTCATCGCCCTGTCCCTGGTCGCAACCGTTATTTCCGCAAAACTACTCGGCTGCATCCTCCCGATGTGCGCAAAAAAAATTCGGCCTGGATCCGGCACTGATGGCCTCTCCGCTGATCACTACCATAGTCGATGCAAGCTCCATTATGATTTACTTCTTTATCGCAACCAAAGTATTTCATCTGTAGAAAGCAGAAAACATTACAAAAAGCCATTACTTTTTCTTAAATTATTATAAATTTTCTTGTTTTTGTGTGTACATACTTATATAATAAAATTAATTATAGCATTTTTTCGTATAACAGACAGTTGTTTGCTCCTGTTCGATACACCAGATGCAGAAAGGAATTGCAAGTATGAATATCAATGAATGTTATCAGGCTATGGGCGCGGATTACGAAGAAGTCTTCGGACGTCTCCGCAATGAAAAACTGATCGCCAAATTCGTCCTGAAATTTCCTGACGATCCCAGTTTTTCCCAGCTGGAAAAACAGCCTTGCAGCAAAAAAATACAAAAGAAGCGTTCCGTGCCGCCCACACTTTAAAAGGTGTCGCACAGAACCTGGGATTCACCCCTCTCTATGAAACCGCAGCCGCCATCACCGAAGTCCTCCGCACAGGCAACCTGCCAGACGGTGAGAGTATGATGAATGCGGTTACGAAAGAATATGAGAGAACGATTGCTGCGATTGTGCAGTTGGATGCGTAAATAAAAATGCTCCTGATAATTAATCAGGAGCACTTTTTATTTACGCGAGCAACGAGTCAAAGTCTGTACTTGTGCGAGACCTTGCCATCTGCTGCAATTACCGTATTCATTTTCTTTATCATCGGTCCGATGATCATTGCAATAATCATTTTTACCAGGTCTGCAGGGATGAATGGGATTACACAGACTGCGAGAGCTGCCTGGAAGGTGTAACCTGCAACTATACAGAACCATACGGTTCCGAAAAGGTAACATACGATGGTTCCGACGATCATACCGATAAGCTGAAGCCATGGTTTGCGGCAGTTGTCGATGACCATTCCGGCAATAATTGCCATTACGATAAATCCGATGATATATCCACCTGTAGGCCCTGCCAATTTCGCCGGACCACCAGTGAAACCGGAGAATACCGGGAGCCCGACAAGACCGATCAAAAGATAGATCAGATAACTGATGGTTCCTTTTTTCCATCCGAGAAGATACAGGGACAGATAAATCGCCAGATTGGTGAATGAAATCGGAACCGGCCCGATTGGAATGGACATCGGAGCAAGAATACAGGTGACTGCTGTCATCAGAGCTGTTATGGTTATTTCATAGGTTTTACTGCGGGATATCGTACTGCGTTGTGTCTGATTCATGTTAATACTTCTCCTTCTAAAGTTTGTCAATTATGCTGATTCAATCTCATAAGTAAATCCGGCATCCGTAATCGTTTTCAGAGTATCTTCGATCCCCTGACCACCTTCTGTCAGATAACCTGAAGCAAAGATAGAATCCACTACGCTAAGCAGTTTCTTTTCTTCCCCTTTAAAATTATACTTCTCTTCCGGCGGCGCAGCGGATATCTGCTTTTTGGCACAAGAAGTCTTGCAAGGCAGAGAACTTTCATGCAGTATTCGGTTGTCAGCATGGAGATATCGGCATCTCCAAGCGGAGTTCCTTTGATCGGCAGGAGGAAATTGATCGGCAGTGCCTCCGGCTGAATCTCACGCAGTTCAAGGAGCATGTCAACTACATCTTCTTTACTTTCACCCATACCGATGATCCCGCCACTGCAGATTTCAAAACCAATTCCCTGAAGCATGCGGATATTCTGTACACGCTGCTCGAAAGTATGTGTACTGCAGATATTATGATAATAAGAACGACTGCTGTTCAGATTATGATTGATCCGGTCCAAACCGGCTTCCCTGAGCATTCTGGCCTGTTTTTCTGTCAGAAAACCGATGGAGCAGCAAAGATGCGTTCCTTGTTCTTTCATCTTCCGGATCCGGCGGGCAAGTTCTTCAATCTCTTTATCCGTAAATTTCATACCACTCAGACCGATACAATGTCTGGATAAATGATACTCATTTACGAAATCATTATCCTGATACAGCTTATCTTCATCTACCCATTTGTACTTATCAATATCTGCGGTAGAACGACATGACTGTGCACAGTAAGCACAATCCTGAGAACAGTTGCCGCTGCGGGCATTGGTAAGAATATGAATACTTACACGATTCCCCTTATATCGATATCGTAAACTCTTCGCGCGATCGATCAGCACATCCAGTTCTTCATCCGGCGTGTTCAATATAGCGATCGCATCCTCCCTGGAAAGAACAGGTACTTCTTTTTCATAAAATTCGGAATTCATAACATATCCTTTCATTTGTCACGGGCAAAATGCCCTTTCATTTTTCGTACGGATATCACTTTAACACATAAAAGTATTAATTGTCAACTTATTTTAAGTTTAAGTTTACATTTCGCATGTGTAAATTCAAATATCGAATATTCTTCCCCCTCTGGTGTATCCCTATGTATCAGTTGGATGTGTAGGATTATGTATGTTGTAGTGTCTTGAAACCCGGACGTGGAAGGAGCAGGTTCTGGGGTGGGGCAACATGGGCAGGGGAACTTTAAGCTAGCCGCTAACTTCGGCTATATTCACGATGGCCAGCTGACCATCGTGAAAGCCTGCGTAAGCGTCGGATCTTAAAGCTTCCCCTAACCGCCCATAAAGTGTTGCCCCACCCCAGAACCTGCTCCTTCCACTGTTAAATTTTTATTCGACATAAGTAAACTGAAATGACTCAACAACCTCAATCGAAAAAAGCCGGCATCAACACCGTAAAGGAAACACTCACATCAAGACCCTCTCGTCCACCAATCCACAGAAATGGAGCGCCTGCCCGTAAGCTGCAGACAGCCTTTTGCTGGTGCCCTTAGCAAAGATGAGATCCATCGTTTACGGAATCTTAGGCTCGAGCGCTCTCGCGAGAGTCTTAGATGCAGTTAACGATTAGTTCAGATTTGCGTTACCAGCGGTTGTCTGCAGCTTACGGGCAGGCGCTCCATTTCGTCCGGCGTAAAAGAAAAATCTAAGCCTCCCTGACAGCATCCTTCATAGATTTCACATACTCCTTCACATAAGGAACACACTCCACCCCATACTGTCCGCAAAGCTTCACGATCGCCGATCCGACAATTACCCCATCCGACTGACCGGCCATCTTCTTTGCCTGCTCCGGATTCGAGATACCAAACCCAACCGCACAGGGAATATCCTTCGCCTTCTTCACCAGTTCCACCATCGCTCCGATATCCGTTGTAATCTGAGACCGCATACCCGTAACTCCCAGAGAAGAAACGCAGTACACAAACCCCTGAGCTTCTTTGGCGATCATGGAGATCCGCTCATGAGAAGTCGGTGCAATCAGAGAAATCAGATCCAGCCCGTACTCTTTGCAGACTCCGTCAAACTCCTCTTTCTCTTCAAACGATACATCCGGTAAGATCAGTCCGTCCATGCCAACTTCTGCTGCCTTTTTTCACAAAACGCTCTGTTCCATAAGAAAACACTACATTTGCATATGTCATAAACACCATCGGAATACTGGAATTCTTCCGGATCTTCTCAACCATATCAAAAACCTTGTCCGTCGTAACACCACCGGACAGTGCACGGATATTTGCCGCCTGAATCACCGGCCCCTCTGCGGTCGGGTCAGAAAACGGGATTCCCAGTTCGATCAGATCTGCCCCTGCTTCCTCCATGGCATATACAAGCTGCTCTGTCACCTCCAGTGACGGATCCCCGCAGGTAATAAACGGAATAAATGCTTTCCCTTTTGTAAAACTCTCTGTAATTCTCTTATTCATGGATATCCTCCCCTCTGTAGCGGGCAATCGCTGCACAGTCTTTATCTCCCCTTCCGGAGATGGTAATTACTACAATCTGATCCTTTCCCATCGTCGGCACCAGCTTCTTCGCATATGCAACTGCATGGGCACTCTCGATCGCCGGGATAATACCTTCCACCTTAGACAAATATTCAAAGGCATCTACTGCCTCATCATCCGTGACCGGCACATACTCCGCACGTCCGGTGTCATACAGATGGGCATGCTCCGGTCCCACACCCGGATAATCCAGTCCGGCTGAGATCGAATATACCGGTGCGATCTGACCATATTCATCCTGGCAGAAATAAGATTTCATTCCATGGAAGATACCAAGCTTTCCGGTAGCGATCGTTGCTGCAGTTTCTGCCGTATTAATACCCCGTCCAGCTGCCTCACAGCCGATCAGACGTACACCTTCATCTTCGATAAAATTATAAAAGGTTCCGATCGCATTCGATCCGCCGCCGACACACGCCAGCACAGCATCCGGAAGCCGTCCCTCTTTCTCCAGAATCTGCTCCTTGATCTCTTTGGAAATTACCGCCTGAAAATCTCTGACAATCGTCGGGAACGGATGCGGTCCCATCGCAGAACCCAGCACATAATGCGTATCTGCGATCCGGTTTGTCCACTCTCTCATGGTCTCGGAAACTGCATCTTTTAACGTGGCAGTTCCGGAAGTAACCGCATGAACTTTCGCTCCCAGAAGGCGCATCCGATACACGTTCAGCGCCTGACGCTCCGTATCCTCTTTTCCCATAAATACTTCACATTCCATACCCATCATGGCAGCTGCGGTAGCTGTCGCCACCCCATGCTGACCGGCTCCTGTCTCTGCGATCACACGGGTTTTTCCCATTTTCTTTGCCAGCAGTACCTGCCCCAGCACGTTATTAATCTTATGTGCACCGGTATGGTTCAGATCTTCTCTCTTCAGATACACTTTTGCCCCGCCGAGATCCTCTGTCATATGAGCCGCATAGTACAGCCTGGACGGTCTTCCCGCATATTCATTCAGAAGCTCCGCCAGTTCCCGGTTGAACTCCGGGTCATTTTTATAATGATTGTAGGCTTCCTCCAGTTCCAGAACCGCATTCATCAGCGTCTCCGGAATATACTGTCCGCCGTGTACTCCAAATCTACCTTTTGACATCTTTTGTTTCCTCCATTCTTACTATTTCCACTGCCTGACAGATCCGTCCGGCAATTTTTCATTCCATCAATCTCCAGACTGCTGCTCAGATCCACCGCCCATGGATGAAGCAGCCCGATCGCTTCCCGCAGATTTTCCACATCGAGACCTCCGGCCAGAAAATACGGTCGTTCGACTTCACCCACCAGAGACCAGTCAAACACTTTTCCCGTTCCGCCGCTTCCCTGATCCAGTAAAATATAATCCGCCACACTCTCCCGGGCCCGCTCCACATCTTCCTTCGTCTTTATGGAAAATGCCTGAATCAGCGGATTTTTCTGTCAGTACCTTTAATTCCTGTATATATCCCTGCGATTCCTGTCCGTGAAGCTGTGCTATCTGTATCGTTCCCTCCTCGAGAAGCTCTGCCACCAGCGCTTTCGGTGCATTGACAAATACACCTACCGGAACAATTTCCTCTCGCAGTCCCCGTACCAGTTCCCGTAATGTTGTCCGGTCGATACTCCGTCTGCTTTTTGGATATTCCACAATAAATCCACAGTAATCCGGCCTTGCCTCATTGACCGCCGCGATATCCTCCGGCCGCCGCAAACCGCATATTTTTATTCTGCTCATGCTTAATCTCTCCTGCTGCTTTTTACCCCGATATGCCGTTATACAGGATTTCCCTTCCTTACCCGCATCCGCTCTCTCATTTACCGGGAAAGTGGTTTCCCGTTCAGCGTCTCAAGCACCGCCTTTTTATCCGGGCTTCGCATCAGCGTTTCTCCGATCAGCACGGCATCCACCCGTTTATCATATAACAGGTTGATATCTGCACTCGTCCTGATTCCGCTTTCTGATACAAAGACCACTTCCTCCGGTGCCAGATTCCGCAGCCGGATGCTGTTATTCATATCCACCCGGAATGTCCGAAGATCCCGGTTATTGACTCCTACGATCTTCGCTCCGGCTTCCAATGCCCGCTCTACTTCCCGCTCATCATGTGCTTCCACCAGCGCATCCAGCCCCAGACTTTCTGCCAGCTGCCGGTACTCTCTCAGCTGTACATCATCGAGGATCGCACAGATCAGAAGTACTGCTGATGCACCAAAGGCTTTCGCCTGATAGATCATATGCTCATCTACCGTAAAATCTTTCCGGAGTACCGGAATATTCACTGCCGCTGTAATCTCTTCCAGATACCGGTCGGATCCCTGAAAATAAAACGGTTCTGTCAGACAGGAAATCGCCGATGCTCCTGCTGCCTCATATTCCTTCGCGATCTCCACATACGGAAAATCCGGTGCGATCAGTCCTTTTGACGGAGATGCCTTCTTCACCTCACAGATATAGGACATCCCTTCTTTTTTCAATGCCTGATAAAAAGACGGTGTCGGAAGAATCGCCGGATTCTGTTCCCGGTCCCGGATCCTTTCCTTTAATTCTGCAACAGATACCTTACCTTTTTCCTGGTCAATCCGCTCTCTTGTCTTTCCTGCAATTTCTTCTAATATATTCATGCTTCATTACTCTCCCGAATGAATGCTTCCAGTTTCTTCAGTGCTGCACCGCTGTCGATCAGTTGCTCTGCCAGACGTACACCTTCTTCCAGTGTCCCTGCTTTTCCTGCCACATACAGAGCGGCTCCGGCGTTCATGCACACGGCCTGTCGTTTCGCCCCCTGTTCACTGCCATCGAGGATTGCTCGGGTGATGGTCGCATTTTCCTGCGGAGTGTCACCTTTTAACTCGTCTTTCTCGCATTTTTTGTAACCAAACTGTTCCGGAACTATCTCATAAGGAGCTAATTTACCATCACAGATCTCACACACAGCAGTCGGTGCACTCATCGAGATCTCATCCAGGCTGTCCGTACCATACACAACCATACCCTTTTTCACGCCCAGTTTCACCAGAACCTGTGCCATCGGCTCTACCAGCTCTTCACTGTAGACACCCATGATCTGCATGTTTGCATTTGCCGGGTTCGTCAGCGGTCCGAGAATGTTAAACACTGTGCGGATACCCAGTTCTTTTCTGACCGGTGCCACATATTTCATCGCGGTGTGATAAGTCTGTGCAAACAGGAAACAGATCCCGATCTTTTCCAGTATTTTTTCGCTCTGTTCCGGTGTCAGCGTGATCTTTACACCCAGGGCTTCCAGTACATCCGCTGCTCCTGATTTGGAAGATGCCGCACGGTTTCCATGTTTTGCTACCGGAACACCACCTGCTGCGATGACCAGAGAAGCGGTTGTGGAAATATTAAAAGAATTGGAACCGTCCCCACCGGTACCGACAATCTCCAGGACATCCATATCATGTTTTAACTGCAGGGCATGGGAACGCATACCTTCGGTAGATCCTGTGATCTCATCAATGGTTTCACCCTTCATAGCTAAGGCTGTCAGATATGCCGCCGTCTGTACCTGAGAAGTTTCTCCATCCATGATCTCATTCATAACAGCTTTTGATTCTTCATATGGCAGATCTTCCTTTTTTTGCCACTTTGATAATTGCTTCTTTGATCATTGTTCTCTTCCCCCTCTGACTACATCCATAAAGTTCTCTATCATAATCTTGCCATCCGGTGTCATCACTGATTCCGGGTGAAACTGTACACCGTAGATCGGATATTTTGTGTGTTCTACCGCCATCACTTCTCCGTCTTCCGACTCCGCAGTCACTTTCAGTTCTTCCGGCAGTTTTTCCTTTAATGCTGCCAGTGAGTGATACCGCGCTGCCGGAAATGTCTCCGGCAGCCCCTGAAACAGCTGATTTTCACCGATCTGATGAATCTCTTTCTGTTTTCCGTGTATCAGTTCTTTCGCATAGGACACCGTTCCACCAAATGCTTCGCAGATTGCCTGATGTCCCAGACACACACCAAAGACCGGAACTTTTCCGGCAAAATACCGGATCGCCTCAATACAGATTCCTGCGTCGGACGGTTTTCCGGGTCCCGGAGAAAGGATGATGGCTTCCGGTTTCATCGCCTCGATCTCTTCCACCGTATATGCATCGTTTCGTACAACTTTGACGTCCGGCTCCACGGAACCGATCAGCTGATATAAGTTATAAGAAAAACTGTCGTAATTATCAATCAGTACTATCATTCCAATCCCTCCTGTGCCTGTGCGATTGCCTGAACCACGGCCCGTGCCTTGTTGCAGCATTCTTCAAATTCTTTCTCCGGTACGCTGTCCGCCACGATACCGGCACCGGAACGAATACAGATTTCGCCCTTCTTTTTATACACCAGGCGGATCGCGATACAGGTATCCAGATTTCCTGTAAAATCAAGATAACCGATCGCCCCACCGTAGATGCCACGTTTGCTGTGTTCCAGTTCTTCGATGATCTGACATGCCCGGAACTTCGGTGCTCCGGAGAGTGTTCCGGCCGGCAGGATCGCATCGACGGCATCCACCGCATCTTTATCCTCTCGCAGATCTCCGACTACCGTAGAACCAAGATGCATGACATGTGAAAAATGTTCCACACACATGTATTTTTCCACTTTCACACTGCCGATCTTACTGATCTTTCCGATATCATTTCTTCCCAGATCCACCAGCATGTTGTGTTCTGCCCGTTCTTTTTCATCTTTTAAAAGTCCGGCTTCCAGTTCTCTGTCTTCTTCCCTTGTCTTTCCTCTCGGTCTGGTTCCGGCCAACGGGAAGGTACTCAGATTTCCGGTTTCCAGTTTTACCAGAGTCTCCGGGGATGCTCCCGCAATCTCAATATCGTCGCTGGAAAAATAGAACATATACGGAGATGGGTTTGTCGCCCTCAGCACCCGGTAGGTATCGAAAAGATTTCCTGTCGCTTTCGCCCGCATCGGATTCGATAATACCACCTGGAAAATATCACCCTCACGGATGTAATGTTTGGCTTTCTCCACCATCTCACAGTATTCCGCTTCTGGGAACTGTGGCCGGATATCGGACTCCAGCTTCAGTTTTTCGAATTCCATATGCGGTCCGGTTTTCAGAAGCTGTGCCATCTCTTGCAGTTTTCCTTCTGCCTTCTGATAAGACGCTTCCAGATCATCGGTCATCACTCCGGCGATCAGCAACACTTTCTGACGGTAATGATCAAAGGCAATCACCTGATCGAACAACATCAGATCCATATCCCTGAAATCCTGCTGTTCTTTATCTTCGAGTTTTAATTTCTGTTCGCTGTATTTGATATAGTCATAGGAAAAGTACCCTACCAGCCCGCCGGTAAATGGTGGGAGTTCTTCCATCACCGGTGTTTTATACTGTTCAATAATCTCCCGCAGAGTATCGCCCGGATGTTCCACTTTCTTTGTCACAACCATATCCTCCCCGGGTTTGCGGATATTCAGGACTCCATCCGTACAGGTGATCTCCATCGCCGGCTCATAACCGAGAAAAGAAAATCTTCCCCACACCTCCGTCTGACTGGCACTCTCGAGCAGATAACAATGCTTACTTGCTTTCCGCAAAACCCGCATCACTTCTACGGGTGTATATCGATCCGCATATAACTCCTTACATACGGGAATCCTGCGATACTCTCCACTGGCTGCGATTTCTTTTACCTTTTCTAATGTTGGATACATTCGGGCACCTCCTGTAAATCTTTTCTGTTACTGTCTTTCCCTTTGTTTTTTCTGTCCTGCCGCGAAAGTCTCAGGCAAGCATAAACCTTGACTTGTTGCCCGCGAATCAAAATTTGATTCACCGGATCAAATTATTGATACACAACGCGAAAAAAAGCGCCCGCCCTCGACAGAAACTTGTTCTTCTGTCAAGGACGAGCGTATGATAAACTACCCGCGGTACCACCTTGTTTCACAGTTTGCACTGTGCGCTTTGCGGAATACCTGCATATTCCCGGCAACTGACGTATGCCCCACGTCGCAGAATACTGAGCCGATTCGAAATAATGACTGTTCACTGCGCCCTCAGCGGTCCATTTGGCAGCCTGCATCTCCACCCGGCTCTCACCCTCCCGGACTCTCTGTGCGCGCATAACTGCTTTGATCTCCGCTTCAACGGTTTACTACACTAAATTTTTTCTATAAATTACCACATACATATATATTTGTCAAACACTTTTTTCAAATTTTATTGTTTACTTTTTTCTTAATTCCATATCATCCAGCTGTCTACTTTGATATAATACCAGTAGAAACATCATCATAACCATGATTTTCACTGTTCCAGGCAGGATGTAAAAAACTCCGGAACTCATTCAAGCGGATATTCGCAATCCGCTTCGCTACTTGCTCATAACTGAACAGCTGCAAATTTTCTATACAGGAGGTACATACTATGCGTTATGAAATTCAGGGCGACACTTTACCCGTTGTTATCTGTTATCTGGACGGCGGTGAAAAAATGATCACAGAAAAAGGAGCCATGAGCTGGATGTCTCCAAACATGCACATGGCGACTTCTACCAACGGCGGCATCGGAAAGGCTTTCGGACGAATGTTTTCCGGTGAATCCATGTTTCAGAATATCTATACTGCCCAGGGCGGTCCCGGCATGATTGCTTTTGCCTCCTGCTTCCCGGGAAGTATTCTTCCTTACCAGATTTCCCCCGGGCGGGAACTGATTGTACAAAAGTCCGGTTTTCTCGCTTCCGAAGCCGGGGTAAACCTTTCTGTTTTCTTCCAGAAACGCTTCGGTTCCGGACTCTTCGGCGGTGAGGGATTTATCATGCAGCGCCTTGCCGGAGAAGGGATGGTATTCCTGGAATTTGACGGCCATGTTGTCGAATACGACCTGCAGCCCGGTCAGCAGATCATCGTGGATACCGGTTATCTGGCTGCTATGGAAGCCACCTGTTCCATGGATATCCAGACCGTTCCCGGTGTCAAAAAATATGCTTTTTGGCGGGGAAGGCATCTTCAACACCGTCATCACCGGCCCGGGACATATATGGCTCCAGACCATGCCGATCTCGAATGTAGCAGGAGCGATCTCACCGTTTATTCCGTCAAAGTCTTAATTCGCAGAATCTATTTTCCAGACTGTACAGGGAACCTTACTCATCCCTGCCTAGAGCGTGTTTGAAAAAAGGCTTTTCGTGAGCTGCGAGTCCCAGTTTGTGGGAGATTTTATCCGAATGAGGGCGGCGTAGCGGGCTACGGCAACCGAATGAGGGTAAAATATACCGCAAAGTGGGGCTTGCAGATTGCG
>ENA-OQES01000408-OQES01000408.1-human-gut-metagenome-genome-assembly--contig:-NODE-408-length-18335-cov-3.458535_pt1 | contig 18335 bp, 23 predicted proteins | sample MGYA00242798_ERZ504641 | MGnify/ENA primary metagenome ERZ504641 (study PRJEB26092, sample SAMD00036327) | human gut metagenome | host: Homo sapiens | study: EMG produced TPA metagenomics assembly of... | reverse complement strand
TAATCCCATAAAAAACCAGAGGTTATTAAACATATTAGAGGAATAATTACTAACATAACAATCATTGCACTTCCTGTGTTTTTTATAAACCAAGGAACGATATAAAAATCTATCAGCAACAGTAGGTTAGAAAACCATGTTCTTTTTTGAATTTATCCATCATATCATCATCCTTTCAAATTTCCGATTTGTCTGTTTCATGTTATACACAGTATAATTCCATTTTATAAATATTCAATTAAAAATGGTATGCGAATATTTTTTATTTCCGCATACCCATTTATCACTTTATTCTTTTACATATCGAATTAACTCACCAATTTCACATTCAAAATAGTTGCATAGTTACAGATTAAATTTGCATCCAGTCTTTGAAATTCATTTCTGCAATATCTATTGAAATTTGACCTCGGTATGTCAAGTTCCTTACAAATCGTATTCTTACTGATACCATTTTTCTTGTAACAGTTCTTCTATCCTTAATTCTAAATGTCCATAGTTCATGTTCTGCACCTCTACATAAAGTATATTTATTAAATCTTTATGTAGTAATTCACTATATAGTGAGGTACTATATAGTTATCCCTCTACTAATAACACGAAAGAGGTATGTACATGAAAAAGAAAATCCTAGCACCAATCACAATACTCTGTTTACTGACCATTCTCTATAATTATCTCAGACTGCCGGACTATCATATTACTAACAGCATATCCTTTAGCAGTGCAGATACCAGAGATACTGAATTGACTGTAATTGTTTACAAATGTTGGGAAATTGATGGATTAATCAAAGACATCGAAAATGAACATAACAAAATCAATGGTACGCCTACCACCTTGGAAATCAACCTCTATTATCCAACTTATTACTTGCACAATAATAGCAAGCCGTTCCGAACTGTAACCATTGAATATAATCAAAAAGGAATAGCACTCTAGTACTGCTTTTGAAGTAGTATCGGCTATTCCCTCTCCTTATATTCTTTTGTTCGTAATTTTCGCAAACTAACGTTCCGCAAGGATGCCCAGTGCGACGGTTCCTAACAGGGCGGCGGGTCGACTGGGCAAGTGGTCGGCTGAGAAGCATTTTCTACTCAACGACATATTTAACGTTTGATTCTCTCCGTCCCTCATATTTCTCCTGTGCCAACAGTTTATCAAGAAATTCTGACACTTCTTCCATGTCTTCACTGTCTATCAAATCCAGTTTTATCAATACATCAAGGTCTGTCTGATTCTTCGGTTGTATTGAGATCGGCTGAGATGTATCCACAACCACTTTCAACTGTTTTGTCTTATTTGCTGTTTCAATATCCGTAGTTAATCCCATAACGTGGCTTTTACTCACGCCGAATATCTGTGATAATTTTTCCCATATAGATTCATCTCTCGGCGTTCCGTTTCCATTTTCATAGTTCGTAAGCATACTTTGTGAAATGCCTAATTCTTTTGCAAGTTCCGCAACGGTTATATTCTTTTCTTTCCGCAATTCTTTTATTTTATTCATAGCGAACCTCCTTTATAAGCACATTATATTTCATCAAATTTTCTCTGTCAATCTTTTTATCGGATATTCAGATATTTTCTATTGACATTCTGCAACGCTTGTTTTATCATAAGATTATCTTAATATCTGATAATCAGATATCTGTAAGGAGGTGAAACGATGATTAGAGGAAATGACTTTATTTTAAATCCAGACAAACTGCAAGAGGAATTTCAGTTAGTAGAAGTTTCCGACTGGATAGACTTTTCTACAAAAGAAAAATTAGGATTCTACTATACAGTTCTTCTTCCAAAATTAAAGTTTGAGAAAGTCAAAGTAGGCATTAAAGCCAACACAGCGATTGTTACCAACGAGGAACTTGAACAAAAAGGGCAGATTCCAGTCTCATTTGATGGCTTACATACTTGGGCTAGTCTCTATAATGGACGTCTTTCTGTCAAAGCAGAAGCTTCCAATATCAGAAAAGTGGAAATGAAATAATTTCCCTACTATGTCAGCCAGTCAGTGCCGGACAACGTCATAGGTGCTGAACTGGCTGACCTCTATACTTGATATATAAAACAACATCTTCCGAAAACAATCGGAACATTCATTACAAAAATTGGGATATGAGGTGATATTCGTGAGCAAAACAAAAGAGTGTTTTGCATACAATACGAAAATCATTGAAACTCCTACTACAAAAGAAGTATATATTTACGAAAACCCTATTTTTATTCACTCGAAAGAAAAGGCAGATTTAACAGACACAAGTAACCGAAAAAAAAATTTGATGAAATGTCAGCTCATAAGCAATATGACAGTTTAAAACGCAAGCAGAAGCATTACGAACAGGCTCGTTGGGATATTGCCCGTATTGTTGACTGCAACTTTGATAACAGAACAAAATTTGTAACACTGACATTTAAAGAAAACATTCAGGAAATCCTGATAACCAACAGAGAATTTAAGTATTTTATCCAGCGATTAAATTATTATTTGTATCATACCAAAACCCAGTTATTAAAATACCTTGCAACGTGGGAGAAACAGAAGCGTGGAGCAATCCATTATCATGTTATTTTCTTTGATTTTCCGTATATAGCAAAAGAAAAATTACAGAATTTATGGTCACATGGATTTATTAAAATCAATCGCATTGATGTAGACAGCAAAGAAAACAGAGGTCGTTATCTTAGCAAGTATTTTGGAAAAGACCTTGATTTGAAAGAACATAAGAAAAAAAGCCTTTTTTTAAATCTCAAAATCTGAAAGTTCCACACGAAGCAAAAGTCATGCTGACCGAAGACATTTTACATGACTTACAAAAAGAAAATATCGTCTTTCAGAAAGAATACACAAGGCAAATTTACGATACCAACGCTTTCTTATCTACTGGTTCATGCTTAAAGGACAGCAGTGTTATCTACATCAAAATTAAAAAAGAAAATCCTTGCGTAAAGGGGGAATCTTATGGATAATCCCGTTACGTTTTCAGATATAACATTATTGAATACGTTAGCCACCTGTGCTAACATGACCACAGATGAAGTCTTCAAAGATTTTAAAATTATGGCAAATAAAAAACTCTTGAAGAATCACAAATATGAAATTTATTACTCGGAATCAGAAAAAATGCTGGCGTACTTATTTACCCGATGAAACCAAACCTAACAAACGCCGTCCTGTTAAGAGGAAGAGTAAAGAGAACCTTGAAAAATGAAATCATCAGATTTTATATCGAAAAGCAGAAAGCTGAAAACCGTCAGAATGTCACACTAGAAGAATTATATGCTGAATGGCTTTTGTATAAAAGAGATTATACTTCCGTAAAAGCAAAAACAATTCAAGAGTATGTATCTGAATGGAATAGCAATTTTTCAAAGATACAGAACTTGTTGAAAATGAAGATAGGCGAAATCAAACCAATCACGCTTATCCGCCTTTTTCAGAGAAGCTACAAAAGACCGACAGTTCACGCACAAGCGAGTCAGTAATGCCCGTTCTGTTTTGAATGGAGTAATGAGTTATGCGATCGAAGAAGAAATTATATCACATAATCCTGTCTCTGATGTGAATTTCAAACAGTTTACCTATAAGCCAGTAGAAGTACAAAGTGACAATGTATTTTCTCGTGATGATACGCATAAGTTATTAAATTATCTTCGGTGTATCATAGAGCCATATTCTCTTGCAATACAGTTATCTTTCTATCTGTTTATCCGTGTTGGAGAAACAAAAGCTATCCGTTGGGAAGATATTGACTACAATAACAGGCTTGTATATCTTCACAGACAGGCGACCTGTGAACGTACATTGAATGATGATTTAACATTCTCAAGCCGAAAAGTAAAAGTAGTAAATCAAATGAAAGGAAATACTTCTCATGGATTCCGTAAACAGTTCCTTACAGACGAAGCACTTAAAATTCTTCACAAAGCAAAGGAATTAAATCCAAATGGAATATATGTCTTTGAACCCAACGGCGAGATTATGACAACAGACAGCTTTAATCGCCGTTTGAAGAAATATTGCAAAGAAGCCGGTGTTCCTTATCATTCCAGTCATAAAATCCGCTTTTACAATGCTTCAACAGCTTTTGACGGAAATAATCTTACAACCCTTAGTTATTTAATGGGGCATAGTGAGACAGCTACAACATTGCATTACTTGCGGAATGTCAATAAGAGGAAGAATGACAGGCTTGCTTTTCAGAATCTTGGTATTTCATCATAAAGTGTTCAAAGGTGTTCAAACTTTTTGAAGCCAAAAAAATAAGAGAAACGCTGTAAATTCAACGTTTCTCCTACTTTTTACTAATGCCGCAGACCGGAATCGAACCGGTACGGGAGGTTAGTCCCGCAGGATTTTAAGTCCTGTGCGTCTGCCAGTTCCGCCACTGCGGCATTCCAGCATCAGTCACATTTTGCAACTGAACTATCTTAAAATCTGCAACAATCTCTTGTTGCAAAATGGGACCAATAGGGCTCGAACCTATGACCCTCTGCTTGTAAGGCAGATGCTCTCCCAGCTGAGCTATGATCCCATATGTAATTGTTTATCGCCTGCTCACTAAAAGTGACAAGCAAGCGACCCAGAAGAGACTCGAACTCTCGACCTCCGCCGTGACAGGGCGGCGCTCTAACCAACTGAGCCACTGGGCCATTCATGGACCTTCGGGGACTCGAACCCAGGACCGATCGGTTATGAGCCGATTGCTCTAACCAACTGAGCTAAAGGTCCAAAATCTTTAAGTCCCGTAAGGACTAAGCCGATGATCGGACTCGAACCGATAACCTGCTGATTACAAATCAGCTGCTCTGCCAATTGAGCCACATCGGCATTTACCTAATTGCTTAGGCAGTGACTCCAACGGGAATCGAACCCGTGTTACCGCCGTGAAAGGGCGATGTCTTAACCGCTTGACCATGGAGCCATATCTCAGTCACTGTTTTGTGTTTTTTATTTCTCTTGCGTGACCGAGATTTTATATTATCATAACACAATACCTTTTGCAAGTGTTTTTTGAATTTTTTTCATTTTTTACAAAAAAGCTATTTTTGCGTATTTCTGGCATTTTCAGAAGTGCTCTATTCTTCTATTTTCGCGCTCGTCATTAGCGACTCTTTCAATATGCATCGCCAAATATCCTGTCTCGACTTCTTCTAATTTCACACCAAGGCTCTCACCTACCTGATCACAAACTGCCTGTGCCATTCCAAACGATTCTGGAAATTTCACTTCCATGTAATCATTCATATTCACCTTCAGCTTCTCACCGCTTAAGGCTCTTGCTACCATATAACGGATATGGTTCATCAGACGGTTATAGGATAACGATGCGATATCGATCGGCTTTCCGATTGCTTCTTCTACCATGCTGATACACTCTCTGACAGATCTTGCCATCTGCATCGCCTGCGATACTTTCTCATCCTCTATCGCCGAATGAATGTGAAGAGCCACATATCCAACCTCATCATCTTCTATATCAATGCCAAACTGCTTTTGAAGAAGCGGGCGGATACTTTCTGCCGCTTTGAATTCCATGTGAAATAATACACGGATATCCTCTGTGAGCGGATTACTGATCTGCTCATGATTCTGAATACGTTTTACTGCAAATGCAATATGGTCTGCAAGCGGGAACAATACCATACGGTCAATCTTCCCGAATATCTTTTCCGCCTCGTCGAGCACGGCATTCGTTACTTCTAAGAATTCCGGTGCGATGGACTTTACGATTTCTTTTGCCCCGCCCCGTTCTTTATATTTTTCGGAGAGAATATAAACGGTCTTCTGGTCTTACTTCGATTCTTTCTGCAACTTTCCTGCCGAATCCGACTCCCTTTCCCATGATCAGGACTTCTTTGTGATCATCCTGATGGATGGCCATTACAGTATTATGATTTAAAACTTTTCTATCCTGTACATCATATCCCCACTCGCATTTCCACATTAGATTCTTTTACGCTTCATAGATATCAATCGCGAAAAGCTCATCTCCTGCCTTGATCTCACCTTCATTCAGAAGACGGATCTTCTGGTTGTCTTCCAGCTCTGTGCAGAGAACCGGTGATGCTACAGACGGTGCATTCTCTCTCAGATAATCCAGATCCAACTTCAGCATCGGATCACCCTTCTTCACTGCCTGTCCGTTCTCAACGAAGCACTCGAATCCTTTTCCGTCCAGTTTTACCGTATCAATGCCAACATGGATCAGAAGGCTTACTCCGGATTCTGTCATGAATCCGATTGCATGCTTGGTATCGAATACGAAGCATACTTCTCCGTCTTCCGGTGCTCTTACGATCGCATCTTCCGGTGTCACAACAGCACCGTCTCCCATCATACGTCCGGCAAATGCTTCATCCGGCGTTGTGGAAAGATCTGCCGCAAGTCCTGTGATTGGACTTGAGATCACGATTGTATCTACTACTTTCTTTTCTCCTGCCTTGTCTTCTATTGTAGCATCTTCTGATGCATTCTGACCAGTACTTTCTGTATCCTTCTGTGGCTCATACAGCTCTTTTGGCGCATGTTCCAGATAATCTTCCAGGTTCGCCTTAATAACTGTCACACTCGGCCCGTAAATGACCTGTACGCCCTGTCCACGGTGTACCACGCCCGATGCTCCGGTTGCCTTTAAGATTCCATCATTTACCAGATCCGGATTGCTTACCGTACAACGAAGTCTTGTCGCACAGCAGTCTACATCTTCAATGTTCGCAGATCCTCCAAGTCCTCTTGTGATCTCCGCACTCAGTGAATCTTCCGAACCAGCTGTTGCACCAGCTTCCGTATTGCCTGCTTTTCTCGCATTTACATCTGCTTTTGTATAAAGCTTTGTCTCTTCGTCATTATCTTCACGTCCCGGTGTCTTGAGATCTAACTTCTTGATCAGGAATGAGAAGATAAAGTAATACAGGAAGAAATAGATAATTCCTACCGGAATGATTCTGATCCAGCTTGTCTTCGCATTTCCCTGAAGGATACCGAATAACAGAAGATCTAAGAATCCACCGGAGAATGTAAGTCCTACCGCAATATTCAGGATATGTGCGATCATGTATGCACTACCTGCCAGTACCACCTGCACTGCAAAAAGAACCGGTGCCACGAACAGGAAAGAGAACTCCAGAGGCTCTGTGATACCTGTTAACATACATGTCAGTGCTGCGGAAAGAAGAAGTCCGCCTGCTGCATTTTTTCTTCTCTGGTTTTGCTGTACGGTACATTGCAAGTGCCGCTCCCGGAAGTCCGAAGATCATGAAGATGAACTCACCTGAGAAATATCTCGTTGCATCTGCGCTGAAATGCGTAATATGTGCAGAATCAGCAAGCTGTGCGAAGAAGATATTCTGACCTCCCTGGATCAGCTTTCCGCCGACTTCCATCGTTCCGCCGACAGCTGTCTGCCAGAATGGAAGATAGAATACATGGTGCAGACCGAATGGGATCAGTGCACGTTTTACAATACCGAAGATCAGTGTTCCAAAGTAACCCGTTCCTGTTACCAGACCACCCAGTGCATAGATACCGTTCTGCACGATTGGCCATACGAAATACATTGCGATTCCGACGAACATATAAGTAATCGTTGAAATGATCGGTACGAATCTGGAACCGCCGAAGAATGATAACGCATTCGGCAGTACGATCTTGCGGAAACGGTTGTGAAGTGCCGCAACACCAAGACCTACAATGATACCGCCAAACACACCCATCTGCAGTGTATTAATTCCACATACCGAAGCAATCGTTCCTTCAAGCACATTCTTGGAAATGGTTCCGTCTGCCGCGATCTTACCACTGATTTCAAGCATACTGTTAATAGAAATGTGCATAACAAAGTATGCGATCAGTGCAGATAACGCTGCAACTTCTTTCTCCTTCTTTGCCATACCGATGGCTACACCAACGGCAAAGATAAGCGGAAGGTTGTCGAAAATTGCACTTCCGACTTTGTTCATGATGATCAGCAGCGAATGAAGAAGTGTTCCTTCTCCTAAGATTCCCTGCAGTCCATAAGTTGCGATCGTTGTGGCATTGGTAAAAGAACTACCAAGGCCAAGGAGCAATCCTGCTACCGGAAGGATTGCGATCGGGAGCATGAAGCTTCGCCCTACTCTTTGCAATACGCCAAAGATTTGTCTTTCATAGTTTTTCTCCTTTTCTTTGTACAGGTATCTATGCATAGTGTAGGCTCTTTTGAAGATGCTATACGTGATGATGATTTTCACATCATTATAAATACAAAAAAGAGGCACTAACTCTGCATAAATACTACTAATTTATACATAGTTAATGCCTCGTTCACTAACAAGTAACATACTATATTAATATAATATCACCATTCACATATTCTGTCAATCCACTCATTTAATTTTTTTATAACTTTCTCACCGAATTTCCGTCATTTAATTTTGCTGGAAAGCGATATGCATAATTCTTTGTCTGCCAGTTCTCATCATCCATCATACGCAGCAGATGATTTCCCGTAATCCGCCCCAGCTTATTTTTCGGATGTATGGCAGAGAGCAATTTTATATCTGTCGTATCCTGTAATTCCGCATCATCAAAGGATACAACAGACAGATCTTCCGGAACATGTATTCCCCTTTCTTCCAGGAACTCCAGATACACCCATGCGACTTCGTCATTGTAGATCAGAAGCGCTGTACACTCCCTGGTATGACGGTAAATATGTGCAAGTCCTTTTTTGACTGAACTTATCTTCCATTTCTCTTGTGGAATACCAGCGGATACAGTCGTCATCGTATTTGATGCCATAATCGGACATACACTGTATAAATCCCTTATAACGTGCAATCCCCTGCATGTCATCATATTTCAGGATTCCTCCAATTTTCCGGTGTCCATGTTCGATCAATATCCTGGTAAGTTCATACGCTGCCCGTGTATCGGACATTTCCACACTGTCAAACACCATATTTTCATAATGATTATGAATAAAAACTTGTAGGGATATTTCTTTTCTTAATCTCTTCATACAGACGGATATTCGGGTTCGGAAATGCAGAGCGTGACCCTTCTATGATCAGTCCTGATACATTGTTCTTAAGCATTCCTTCCAGATACGCTGCCTCATCATTCAGACGATTCTTTGTAATCGCTACACCAATCCGATATCCTTTTTCGCTCAGGGATGATTCTATTCCGTCATATACCTCTGGAAAGAGATATTCGGAATAATAGCTCAAAAGTAACCCTACCTGCGGACGGTTGTCATCAATCAACTGTCCCTCATAAGACACATACGTTCCACTTCCCCTCACACGGGTGATCAGACCTTCTTCTTCCAGCTGCTGCAGTGCTGTCCTTACGGTCTGTCTGGAATAGCCAAATTTCTTCTGCAGACTCGTCTCTGAAGGAAACTTATCCATATTCTTGATCACTCCACTCGTGATCAAGGTATGTGCCCAGTTATATAATTTTTGATATTTTAAGCCTTCCTGATTCGTGTTCTTCATAACCTCTCCATATACCAATTACGGGCAAAAACATCAAAGAATGCCTTTGCCCGTAATGAATAAATAATTTTATTATTTGATAACCGTAAGTGATTCACGGTCTGCGAATACTGCTACGAAGATCAGGAATACAACTCCCTGGATCAGCTGCATCATCTGTGTTGAGAATCCCATCATTGTCAGTCCACTGTTCAGTACAACGTAAAGAAGAGATCCGACAACGATATTTTCAAATCTTACTTTTGCTCCACCGGAAATCGGCATACCACCTAATACCAGTGCGATCAGAATCTGTGTCTCTAACTGGTTACCACCGGAAGATGTAACAGATCCGACCTTGATAACGTTGATAAACGCTGCAAATCCTGTCAGTGCACCTGCCAGTACATACATGAGGAATTTCATTCTGTCTGTGCGGATTCCTGAGAACATTGCTGCTTTTTCACCGGCTCCGATCGCTTTTAAATATGTTCCGAATTTTGTATAACGGAATGCGATAAATCCAATAACCAGAACAACTACTGTACAAGCCACTTTGAATCCTGTACTGTCATAATTGATCAATGTTGCAGAACCTGATACAGGTGCATCCGTTGTCATATATTTGATAAATCCACGGAATAAGAACATGGTACAAATTGTAACAATGAATGATTTGATCTTACGGTATACATAGAAGAATCCGTTGATCGCACCGATGATCGCACCTGATGCAATACCACCAAGAATTGCAATTGCAATTCCATGTTTTGAAAGAATACATACAACGATTGAAGCAATTCCAAGGATAGATCCCTGAGAAAAGTCCAGGCCGCCCATCGTCATAATGAAGAATACGCCCATAGCTGCAATCATTGTAACATATACCTGCGAGAATGCCAGTGACATATTTCCCATCATACGGAAATCTGTCAGGACATTGAACAGCAGGAAAATAACAACCAATCCTACGATTGGCAGGAGCGCACGAACCATCGCCATCTTAGACGCTTTCTTAAGCTGCTGCTCCTTATCGTTTGTTTTTGCACTTACTTGACTTCCCATAGTTGCCTCCTTATACCATCATCGAAATCAGACCATTTTCATCCAGGTTCTGATTACGTTCAAGTTCTCCACTGATTTTTCCATCTTTCATAATAATGATACGATCACTCATACCAATCAGCTCCATCAACTCTTCTGAGATCATGATGATGGATTTACCGTTCTTTCTCATCTGGTTCATCAACTGATAGATGTCCTGTTTTACCTTAATATCGATTCCTCGGGTAGGACTGTCCAGAACAACGATATCAGAATCTTTTCCGATCCATCTTGCAAGAACAACTTTCTGTTTGTTACCACCGGACAGATTTGAAACGAACTGGTTTACATCATTCATCTTTACAGACATCTGTTTTGCATATTTATCGGCAAACTCTCTACGTTTCTTATCGCTTAATATATGTGCTTTATTAGCAAGTTCATCTAATGATGGTAAGCAGATATTGTCACCGATACTCTGATTCAGCACAACCGACTCATTGTCACGGTCTTTGGATGTATAAGCAACGCTGTGCTTAATTGCTGTAGGAATATCGTTGATGTGTGTTCCGTCAGCCAGAACAACTTCACCTTCTCTGTCATAAGATGCACCGAAGATTGCTTTACCGATCTCATGCATACCTGATTCTGACAGACCACCGAATCCAAGGATCTCTCCTTTGTGTAAATCAAAGCTGATATCTTCGATCAGTCCTGGAACTGTAACATTCTTTACGGATAATACAACTTCATCTGATACTTTTTCACCATAGTCTGAACGATAGTAATCACCTGTTACCTCACGTCCAACCATCAGCTTCTTCAGATCATCTTCGTTCACATCTGCACTCTTAACCGTATCGATATATACACCATCCCGGAGGATTGTGATTGTATCGGATTTGTCGAGAATTTCCGGAAGGTCATGGGAAATAAAGATAACCGTATTTCCATTGTCACGGACACGATTCATCTGTTTATACAGTTCTTCACGTCCTTCCTGCGAAAGAGCAGTTGTCGTCTCATCGACAACGACGATCTTAGGATTAAAATATGTAGCTTTTACGATCTCAACCAGTTTACGGTCTTCGAAATTATAATCATCAATCATATCTCCTGCTTTGATCTTATCAAATCCATAGGATTGTAAAAGCTCATTTGCTTTTTTGTTCATTGCTGCGGTATTCTTGATCCCCAGATGAACGAACTGATCTTCATGTCCAAGGAAGATATTCTCTGCTACCGTCAGTCCGGAAAGAGTTCCAAGTTCCTGTACGATGATAGAAATACCTTCTTCATTTGCTTCTACCTGGTTCTTCGGATGAACTTCTTTTCCATCCAGAATGAACTGTCCACTTTCCAGTGTATAGATTCCTGTCAACATATTTGTCATTGTTGATTTACCGGATCCATTTTCACCGATCAGTGCGTGAACCTCACCTTTATTGATATTAAATGACACATCTTTCAACGCCTTCGTGATACCGAAGTTTTTGAGAAACATGTTTTACCTGTAATCTCACTTCACTCATTGCTGTCTTCCTCCTTCTATTACTTGACAATCTCGCCTTTTCGTAACCTTTGTTGTCAGAGTAACGATAATCAGCAGTGCAAATCCTGTAATAACGTCCTGGATCGCTGTAGGAGCACCAAGTGCGATGAAACCGAAGAAAATAATATTGATTACGAATTCACCGATGATAATAGCCTGCAGCGGCATACCATATTTCTTAAATGCCAGACCGAAGAAACATCCCATAGTCGGTACGAAGTTTCGGCTCATAGATGCCATACCGGTAACCGCTACCATTGAAGAACCATAACTGATTGTCAAAATTGCCATTACTCCAAGGAATGCACCACTTAAGATGAATGCAAGTACCTTGTATTTATTAACATTAATACCCATGTTCTTGGCAACGAACTCATCACTACCAATTGCATAAGTATAAGTTCCGATTTTAGTGTAGTTTAAGAATATGTAAGCAACAACGCATGCTACCAATGCAAGGATAATATCCCAAGGCATACGTCCGAATGCTCTTAAGTGTGCCGGAAGTGTCTGTTCCACACCACCTGCCATGTAGTTTGCTAACGACTCATAGATGAGCGCCAGACCTGTTGTAACAATCATAGATGGAATTCTTAATTTTACATAGAAGATTCCGTTTAATAAACCAACGATAGTGCCTGTAAGAATACCTCCGACGATCAGTCCGAAATATCCTAAATTAAATTTTGTTGCCAATACGCAACCAACGATTGCGGAAAGCATGATATTTGCACCAATTGAGAAATCGAACATTCCCATTACCATTACGAAATAGAAACCAACCGCACCTACAGTGGCAATCAGACTGGCCTGAAAGTAATTGAGCATATTGGAAAATGAGCCGAAGTTATGTGGTGTCAATATTTTAAAGATTGCCCAGGAAACAATTACAAGACCGATCAGGATTACATATCCCATTGTCTTTCCTGAGAATTTTTTAGTAGTGCCCATATTATCTACCTCTTCTTAATCATCTTTTTAAAAGGGAAGGTGGCATCGCCTTTCTTGCGACGTCAACCCCCAAATCAATTTTCTGTTATCTTGCGTCCGGTCTTTATTTACCAGCACGGCTTTCTGCATCAGCGATAGATACGCTTGCTGCAGTTGCTTTCAGCTCTTTCAGACTTTCTTTAGACATAGCTACTAATTCATCGTCTGTGTATGGAAGCTGATCTACGAAATATTTCTCATATGCTGCATAGTCATCTGCTGATGATACATACAGGTATGGGAATGGAACATCTTCGAATTTACCAGCGAAGTCTTTGTAGTTACCTTTGACTGCATTGTAAACCATCATGAATGCGATCAATGGGTCACAGAAGTGTCCACCGGATTCACCGGCCATTGATCCATTCTGAAGTCTTTCTCCAAGGTCTGGAAGGAAGTCTGTAGAAACGATATCGATGTCCTGAGTCTTTCCTGCTCGTTCAACTGCTGCGATTGCTCCCTGAAGTGGATCTCCACCACCACCAGCTGGGATCAATGCATCAAGCTTAGGATCTGCTGCCATTAAAGCTTCAGCGGCTTTTGATCCACCTTCTGAAGTTGTACCAGCGTACTGTGGCTCAGAAATTTTTGCTTTGTCGTCTGGGTTTTCTTTGTTCCATTTTTCAACTCCGGCTTTGTAACCTTTCCATCTTCCAAGCCAATGTAGCATCTTCCCTGCTCCCAGCCGATAAGACCGATGTTACGATCGCCTTTATCAAGAAGGATCTTAACAAGTTCTGCACCGTTTGCAGGTTCATCTTCATGAACTGCTCCGATGTAGTAAGCGGAATCTTTTCGCTGCTTTGTAGATATCTGCACTGTCTTCTTTGCTGATTACACGGAAGAACTGTGCAAGATATACTTTATTATCATTACATGTCTTGATTGCTGATGTCATCTCTGTATCAGATGAGTTACAGATGATGATTCCCTGGCATCCTGCTGCTGCTAACTGCTCTACAGAAGCTGTAACTTTCTCAGATACATGTCCCTGGTCAACATACTGTACTTCTACATCCAGTGCTTTTGCTGCTGCATCCAGCATCCTTTTTACACTGTGATCCAAGTACGTCTGTTGAAGACCAGATGGAAACTCCGATTTTAACCTTTCCTGATTTGCTGCTCTTGTTACCTGAGCCACCATTGCCGCTTCCACATGCAGCAAGTCCAACTACCATTGTTGCTGCCAGAAGAGCTGCTGTTACTTTTTTGAGAACTCTCTTCATAATGTCTCCTCCGTTTTCTATTTATTTGATGATTCAATTATATACTTAACCTGTCCGGTTTCGCAATAAAATACAACCAGTTTTTTCTCACAAAGTTGTATCGTTGCAAGTTGTTTTCCATTGCTTTTATGTGTGTTTTTCTATCTTTTTGTGCGTTTTGACAGTCTTAGCCGCTATAATTGTGAACAAAAATGAAATTTTTTGTGCACATTTTTGGATTTTTTCTTCATATTTTCTTTAGAAAGCAATACAACTTTCATTTTTCCATTTACTTGTATTGTTTTTGGCAAACATGTCGAATCAAATTGTATTTTATTTTTCGTTCGCTCTAAATCCTTTTCGAACTAAATCCTTTTTATATATGTAGATACTTCTCTTCCTTTGTATTTTTATCCGTACATCCATATCAAAAACTTATAATCTTAATGCATAATTGCTATTTTACGTATTGTTCTTATTATGATATCCTACATTTGGTTAAATAATTAACACAAAGTTTTTATGAAAGAGGTAAGAATATGGAAGACACAAAAACATGTCTTGAGAAGCAGCCGTTATCTCAGGAAATGCTTGAAAAGATGAATGCTTACTGGCGTGCTGCCAACTATCTGTCAGCCGGTCAGTTATATCTTCTTGACAATCCGCTCTTAAAAGAGCCACTTACAATGGATCAGATCAAGCAAAAAATCGTTGGTCACTGGGGAACTGTCCCAGGACAGAACTTTATCTATGTACACTGCAACCGTGAAATCAAACGTTATGATCTGGATATGATCTTATTATCAGGTCCTGGACATGGCGGAAACTTCTTAATTGCCAATACATATCTGGAAGGTTCTTACAGCGAAGTATATCCGAACATCAGCCAGGATGAAGAAGGTATGAAGAAGATGTTCAAGCAGTTCTCATTCCCATGTGGAGTTCCGAGTCACTGTGCACCAGAGACACCAGGATCTATCAACGAAGGTGGAGAGCTTGGATACTCTATCGCTCATGCATTCGGTGCTGTATTCGACAACCCGGATCTGATCGCAACTGTTGTTGTTGGTGACGGTGAAGCTGAGACCGGACCGTTAGCTACTTCATGGCAGTCTAACAAGTTCCTGAACCCAGTTACAGACGGTGCTGTACTTCCAATTCTTCATTTAAATGGATATAAGATCAGTAACCCTACTATCTTCTCTCGTATTTCCCACGAGGAAGTTGAGAACTTCTTCAAAGGATGTGGATGGAAACCTTACTTCGTAGAAGGCGATGATCCGATGACAATGCACAAGAAGATGGCAGAAACAATGGATACTGTTATCGAAGAGATCAAAGCAATCCAGCAAAAATGCACGTGAGAACAATGATCCAGAACGTCCGGTATGGCCAATGATCGTTCTGCGTACACCAAAGGGATGGACTGGACCAAAGGTTGTAGATGGACAGCAGATTGAAGGATCTTTCCGTGCACATCAGGTACCACTTACAATGGAAAGTCCAGAACATCTGGAACTCTTAAAAGAGTGGCTGGAAAGCTATCATCCGGAAGAACTCTTCGATGAAAACGGACACCTGATCCCAGAACTTGCGGAACTTGCACCTAAGGGAGATGCCCGTCTCGGAGCTAACCCACATGCAAATGGTGGATTATTATTAAAAGACTTAAGACTTCCTGATTTCCGTTCTTATGGAATCGAAGTTGAACCAGGTAAGACAAAGGCTCAGGATATGATCGAACTTGGCGGATATATCCGTGACATCTTCGAATTAAACGAAGAGAACAAGAACTTCCGTATCTTCGGACCTGACGAAAGTATGTCTAACCGTTTATACAAAGTATTTGAAACACAGAACCGTGACTGGAATGCCGGACTTCTTGACACAGACGATTGTCTTGCAAGAAACGGACGTATCATGGATGGTATGTTAAGTGAGCATATGTGTGAAGGATGGCTGGAAGGTTATCTGTTAACAGGACGTCACGGATTCTTCGCAAGTTACGAAGCATTCATCCGTATCGTTGACTCTATGGCAGCTCAGCATGCAAAATGGTTAAAAGTATGTAACCAGCTTTCATGGAGACAGCCAATTGCTTCTCTTAACTTCATCCTGACATCAAATGTATGGCAGCAGGATCACAACGGATTTACACATCAGGACCCAGGATTCCTGGATCACATCGCTAATAAGAAAGCAGATGTTGTCCGCATGTATCTCCCACCGGATGCTAACTGCTTACTCTCTTGCTTCGATCACTGTATCAAGAGCAAGAATTATGTCAACGCTATCGTAGCTTCAAAACACCCAAGCTGCCAGTGGTTATCTATGGAACAGGCTGTTAAGCACTGTACACAGGGTATCGGTATCTGGGATTGGGCAAGTAACGACTGTGGTGAAGAACCAGATGTTGTTATGGCTTGCTGCGGTGACACACCAACTCTTGAAACAATGGCTGCTGTTACAATTCTTCGTGATGAAATGCCAGAACTCAAGATTCGTGTTGTTAACGTTGTTGACCTGTTCAAGATGGAATCAGATCACAAACATCCACACGGATTAAGTGATGCAGAATATGATGCAATCTTTACAAAAGATAAACCGATCATCTTCGCATTCCACGGATATCCGACACTGATCCATGAACTTACATACGAACGTAACAACCACAATATTTCCGTTCATGGATATCAGGAAGAAGGAACGATCACTACACCATTCGATATGCGTGTACAGAACCAGATCGACCGTTTCAACCTGGTAAAAGATGCTATCATGCACTTGCCACAGCTTGGCAACAAGGGATCATTCCTGATCCAGAAGATGAACGACAAGCTGGTTGAGCACAAACAGTACATTGCCGAATACGGACAGGATCTTGAAGAGATCCGTAACTGGGAGTGGCATAAATAAAATTCCTACTAATTAGTTTGTTTTAATAAAAAGCCCGAAAGCTTACCATATTTTACTCCAATTCGATACCTGTTATCTTTGTCAGATCGTTATGATCATCCGAATTTGTGTAAGCTTCCGGGTTTTTATTATATTTCTCATTTCTCATGATTGGCAGATTAATTGCCCTTCTCTTTCAGGAATTTCTGGAACTCCTTTGCTGCGATACTCTGCGGATATTCCATATCGTAAATCAATATGATATTACGTTCCGGCAGTTTTTCTTTTACCTTGATTTCAAATACCTGTCCGGACTTAAGTTCCGCATCCGCAAATTCCGCCGGGATGAATCCCAGTCCCAGATTATGTCTTACTGCCGGAAGTATCATATCCGTCGTCGCAAGCTCCATATCCGGTGTAAATGTCAGACTGTTCTTTTCAAAATATTCATTTAGAAAACGTCTGGTAATCGTCTCTGCAGTCAGACTGATCCATGGATACGACACCAGTTCCTTAAGCGATAACTCCTCTTTCCCCGCTTTCAATTCTTCAAATCGCATTCCGGCAATCAGTATATCCCTGTATTTTCTCAATATCTTCATCCGAAGCGGCTTTGCCACCTGAAGGTTAGCCGATACAAAAGCGAGATCCACCTTTCCTTCTTTTACTGCATTGACAGATTCTGTCGTACTGTTATTCAGAATCTTGAATCTTACATTCGGATACAGACTGTTGAATTCTTCCATCGCCTGAAACAGATAACAGTGAAGTGCCGTCTCTGTCGCACTGATATAGATCGTACCATTTTCCAGGGAAATGAGATTGCTAAGGTCGTTCTCCCCTTTGAAAAAACTGGGCGCAGCCGGCCGCCACATAACCATAGAATGTTCTTCCCTCCGGTGTCAGCTTCATACCTGTCTTGCTTCTGGTAAATAACCGGCATCCCAGTTCACCTTCCAGCTTGTGAATGGTACGTGTCACTGCCGGCTGGCTGGTCTTCAATGCCGTCGCAGCCTTGGTAAGATTCTCATACTTTGCTACGTAATAAAAGTATTTTGTAATATTCGAAATTAGAATTCATCTTCTGCCACTCCCTTCTGCTGCCTGTGTGATCGTAAACTATAACACAAAAATCTGTATGATGTTTTTCAATCCCACACTTGCATGCAGTTATCAAATATGCTATA
>ENA-OQES01000406-OQES01000406.1-human-gut-metagenome-genome-assembly--contig:-NODE-406-length-18353-cov-4.727038_pt1 | contig 18353 bp, 24 predicted proteins | sample MGYA00242798_ERZ504641 | MGnify/ENA primary metagenome ERZ504641 (study PRJEB26092, sample SAMD00036327) | human gut metagenome | host: Homo sapiens | study: EMG produced TPA metagenomics assembly of... | reverse complement strand
CCCCACTTTGCGGTATATTTTACCCTCATTCGGTTGCCGTAGCCCGCTACGCCGCCCTCATTCGGATAAAATCTCCCACAAACTGAGACTCGCAGCTCACGAAAAGCCTTTTTCAGACACGCTCTAGAGGACGCGTTACTGTGAGAGAGGAATAAGCGTATGAGTTTTAATACAGACCTTCTCCATGTAGGAGTGATTCGGGAGGCAAACGGAGCAACCCTTCCCCCGGATTTATCAAAGCAGTGCGTTCGAACAGGACACAGCCGCAGATCTGGCAAAAAATATTGAAAATAAAGCTCCCGGCTACTGTTACACCCGTGTAGGGAACCCGACAGTAACCGCATTGAAAACAGAATCACAAAACTGGAAGGCGGCATGGTTTCAATCGCCTGTGCTTCCGGTATGGCGGCGATCATGAACGCCATTTTAAATATTGTGCGAAGCGGGGATGAGATGGTCTCTTCTGCAAGTCTTTACGGAGGATCCATCGATCTGTTTCGTGATATCGAGGAATTTGGTATCGAAAAACCCCGGTATGTGAAAAAAACAATGACTGGGAAGCGATCGAGGGAGCCATCAACGAACATACCCGCCTGCTTTTTGCAGAGACGATCGGCAATCCCTGTCTGGATGTGACCGATGTGGAAAGACTGGCAGAAATTGCACATGCGCATAAGATTCCACTGATCCTGGACAACACGACAGCAACAGCGTACCTTTTCCAGGGACTAAAAACATGGTGCAGATATCGTGGTCAATTCTTCTTCCAAATACATCAACGGAAGCAGCAATTCGATCAGCGGTATTCTTACTTACAGTGGAAGATTCCAATGGGATCCCCAGATGTATCCGCAGATCGCAGCCTATAAAAAGTTCGGACCGATGGCGTATATCGCAAGACTCCGAAACAGCCTTTTCCGTGACACCGGCGCGTGTCTGGCACCGATGAACGCGTATCTGAATCTGATTGGGATGGAGACATTGGGACTGCGGATGGAACGGCAGTGCAGCAATGCACTGGAACTTGCACAGTGGCTGGAAGAGACGTATCCGTCTGTTACTGTCAACTATCCAGGACTGAAAAGCAGCAACTGGTATGAGATCTCTGAAAACAGTTTCCAGAGGATATGGAGCGATCCTGACGCTGCGGGTGGGAAGTAAGGAAAATGCATTTGCATTGATTGATGCACTGAAAATCCCATACACACTTTCCAATATCGGGGATACGAAGACACTGGTGATCCATCCGGGATCCACGATCAGTCTTCACAGTTCGGAACAGGAAAAAGAAGACGCAGGCGTTTTCGAGGATCTGATCCGGGTGAGCGTGGGAATCGAAGATATCGAAGATCTGAAAGCAGATTTTGCACAGGCGATCGAAAAGATCGGACAGCGGTAAGGTAAAGGAGAGAGAACGATGGCACAGAAAGTAGATTATGCAGCCTTAAAAAAGGGCGGTTATATGAGACAAAAACAGAAAGGTTACGGTTCCCTGCGACTGGCAGTGACCGGTGGTAATCTGACAGCAGAAAATATCAAAAAAGTGGCGGAAGTAGCAGAAAAATACGGCCGCGGCTATGTACATATGACATCCCGTCAGGGAATCGAGATTCCGTTTATCAAAGTGGAAGAACTTGCCGAGGTAAAAGAAGAACTGGCAAAAGGCGGTGTGGGAACCGGCGTGTGCGGGCCACGTGTCCGTACCATCACAGCCTGCCAGGGATCGGAAGTCTGTCCCAGCGGATGTATCGACACCTACACACTGGCGAAAGAACTGGATGCCAGATATTTCGGACGGGAACTTCCGCATAAGTTCAAATTCGGTGTTACCGGATGTCAGAATAACTGTCTGAAAGCCGAAGAAAAGTGATGTGGGAATCAAAGGTGGTATGAACATCGCATACAAAGAAGACGACTGTATCTCTTGTGGTGTATGTGTGAAAGCCTGTCGCCAGGAAGCACTGAAAATGGTGGACGGTAAAGTAGAGCTGGATGCAGAGAAATGTAATCACTGCGGTCGCTGTGTCAAGAGCTGCCCGGTGGATGCATGGGAGGGAACTCCGGGATATATTGTATCTTTTGGAGGAACTTTCGGAAATAACATCTACAAAGGAGAAGAACTGCTTCCGCTGATCCCGGACAAGGAAACCCTGTTTCGTGTGACTGATGAGGCGATCACTTTCTTTGAGAAAAATGCAAATCCAAGCGAACGTTTTCGTAAGACGTTGCAGCGTGTGGGAGAGGAAGATTTCCGCAAGCAGTTGAAAGAAGCGTACGAGGGACAGTGAAAGGAGAACTATCATGGCTGAATTAGATTTTGAAGTGACCGATGAGGTTGATATTACCGATAAAGTATGCCCCCTGACATTCGTAAAGGCAAAAGTTGCCATCGAAGAACTGGAGGATGGAGAGGTCCTGGCTGTCCGCATGAACGACGGGGAACCGGTACAGAATGTTCCGCGAAGCATGAAAGAAGAAGGACATAAAGTACTGAAATTAACCGACAATGAAGACGGCACTTACACCATGTATGTAAGAAAGGTGGAAGAATAATGGCAGTACGGGTAAGCAAAGCAGATTTTGAAGAGAAAGTATTGAACGAATCGCTTCCGGTTCTGGTGGATTTTTATTCCGATTCCTGTGTGGCGTGCAAAAAAATCTGGCGCCGGTTTTAGGAAATGCGGAAGATGATTATGAAGATAAGGTCAAAGTATATAAGGTAAATACAAACTTTGATGTGGAACTGGCTGAGCAGTATGAAGTGCAGTCTAATCCGACCCTGATCCTCTTTAAAGACGGACAGGTGAAAGAACGGAAAGTGGGTGCAATGAAACAGGCAGATTTAAACAGCTGGATCGAAGAACAGATCTGAAGAGAGTATAGAGAGACATAAAGGAGAAAAGACATGGTTATCACAGTAGCAGGAGAGAAAAAACGAAGTAAAAGCCGGACTGACACTGCCGGAGCTGATCGAGCAGGAAAATGTAGAGATGCCGGAATATGTAACCGTTTCTATCAATGAAGAATTTATTGCAACCGAGGAGAAAGAGTCTACCGTGTTAAAAGAGGGAGACAATGTAGAGTTCCTGTACTTCATGGGAGGTGGATGCTAAATGGCAATGACAGATGAACAGATCGAGCGTTATTCCCGCCACATCATCTTAAAAGAAGTTGGTGCGAAAGGACAAAAGAAGCTCCTGAAAGGCAAAGTGCTGATCATCGGAGCCGGTGGTCTTGGTGCACCGGCAGCCATGTATCTGGCAGCAGCCGGCGTGGGAACCATCGGTATCGTGGATGCGGACGAGGTGGATCTTTCCAATCTGCAAAGACAGATTATCCACAGTACCGCAGATATCGGAAAAGCAAAGGTAAAATCAGCGAAAGAGACTATGAACGCCATGAATCCGGATATAGAGGTTAAAACTTACCGGATGTTCGTGGATGCATCCAATATCCGGGAACTGATCCGGGAGTATGATTTTATCATTGATGGAACGGATAATTTTCCGGCAAAATTTCTGATTAACGATGCCTGTGTCCTGGAGAAAAAAACCATTTTCTCATGCAGGAATCATCCGTTTCAAAGGTCAGCTGATGACTTATGTACCGGGGCAGGGACCGTGTTACCGTTGTGTCTTCAAGAATCCGCCGCCAAAAGATGCCGTTCCGACCTGTAAACAGGCAGGTGTCATCGGAGCGATGGGTGGTGTCATCGGATCTTTACAGGCGATGGAAGCGATCAAGTATCTGATCGGTGTCGGAGATCTTTTAACAGGTTCTCTGTTGACGTTTGATGCGTTGACGATGGAGTTCCACAAGATCAAACTGCCGAAAGATACACATAAGTGCCCGGTATGCGGAGACAACCCGACGATTCTGGAGCCGATCGATTACGAGCAGGAAGTCTGCGAGGAGACAGCAGGGCGGTTTGCGACGAGAGACGAGCAGTAATGAAGAATATTAATATCAGCTTCCCGGAGTGTCTGGTGTTTCCGGACAGAATCAGAGGAGACAGAAAAGGCAGAATGGGAAGAGGAGACAGTTATGGCGATTATAAGAATGAGAGATCATCTCTATGATGAGATTGTAAATTATGCAAAAGAACATCTTCCGGAGGAAGCCTGCGGTCTTCTCGCCGGGGTGGAAACAGAAGAGGGAAGAGAGATCCAGAAGGTGTATTTTCTGGAAAATAAGGATCATGCGGAAGATCACTTTACGCTGGATCCGAGAGATCAGATGAATGCAATCAAGGATATGCGCGCCAATGGGTTAAAACCGCTGGGAAACTGGCATTCTCATCCGTCTTCTCCGTCACGGCCGTCGGTGGAGGATATCCGGCTGGCGTTTGATTCGAAGGCCAGTTATCTGATTTTGTCGTTGATGGCGGAGTATCCGGTGTTGAACAGTTTTCATGTGGAAAGCGGAGTCTGGGAAAAAGAGGATCTGAGGATTTATTCGGAGGAGTATTTTTTCTGAGGCTTGCGGATACTTTATATGTAACTATTCAGTAGTCACTGTACCGCGAGGTGTTTTGGCATGAATATGCCAAAATCCCGAGACATACAAGCCAAAATGCCATCACCGAAGGTGATTTTACATGCATATTGGCACGTAACTGTGAAGGTACTGAACAGTTACGTTTATATAAGATTAATGCTAAGAAGAGAAGTGCGAAGTGTATCGTTTGAAAGTAAGCGGTATGGTTCGTACTTTTTTATGCAAGCAACGAGCCAAAGTCCATGCTTGCATGAAACCTTGGCGACTGCCGCGATAACTTGAGAAACTCGCAGAGCGTGTTTCTCATAGTTGTGGTTTGCTGTGTTTGGATTCTTTCTTGTAAAGGGGTTGGGGGCGTGATATTATAGCATATGAATAATAAATAGTTAAGGGTTTTAATATAGGGAAAATATGGATTATGAATTATAGAGTGGTACGGATAGAGGAAGATGTGGAGTTTGGCTGCGAGGAGCGGAAAGAGGGAGATCCGGTGATGGCAGTGGTTCGGCTGGAGGACGAGGACGGGGATGTAAAAATCGTTCGGCAGAGGGATCAGATGTTGTATGACAGAGATATTAATGAAGGGGATCGGGTTTGGTTTGATGAAAGGCAGGAGTTGGTAAAGTGAGATATTGTCTGCATGGACGAAAGTCTGGAAAGACTGGCTGCACGGACGAAAGACTGGCTGCACAGACGAAAGCCCGCACTGACCCGGTAAGGTCAGACAACCGCTGGCAACGCCAAGCTGAGCTAAGCGTTAACTGCAACTAAGGCGCTCAGCAAAGGCTTCGCGCCTAAGTTTCCGTAAACGCTGGATCTCATCCTGGCTAAGAACGCCAGCAAAAGGCTGTCTGACCTTACCGGGTCAGTGTGGGCTTTCTGGATGTTGGCGGCGGGAAGGTGAGATGAGTTACCTAGAGCGTGTCTGAAAAATCATTTCCGCAATCTGCAAGCCCCACTTTGCGGTATATTTTACCCTTATTCGGTTGCCGTAGCCCGCTACGCCGCCCTCATTCGGATAAAATTCCCCACAAACTGGGACTCGCAGCTCACGAAAAGCCTTTTTCAAACACGCTCTAGTAGAAGCAAAGATATCCTGTATCTTTGAGCAGTTCTTTGTGATAAAGTGGGACCAGGAATCTGATGTGAAATCAGCAGAAAATCAACGGAATCCGAAGAAAAATCAGCGAATTCGAAAAAATTAAAAATCGGATTTTAGTGTAGGAAAGGAAAAGTAAAATAATATATGGATATGTATGAAGTATTGAAACGATATTTCGGGTATGACGGGTTCCGGAACGGGCAGGAGGATCTGATCGGGGCGATCTTATCCGGGAGGGATGTTCTGGGGATTATGCCTACGGGGGCGGGGAAGTCGATTTGCTATCAGGTTCCGGCGTTGCTTTTGCCGGGGATTACGGTTGTGATTTCTCCGTTGATTTCTTTGATGAAGGATCAGGTGCGGGCGTTGAATGAGGCCGGGATTCATGCGGCGTATATTAACAGTTCGCTTACGGAAGGTCAGATTTATAAGGCGATGGAATATGCGGTGCAGGGGCGGTATAAGATTATTTATGTGGCACCGGAACGGTTGTTGACGCCGCTGTTTCTTGATTTTGCACAGAGGGTGCAGGTCAGTATGGTGACGGTGGATGAGGCACACTGTATTTCCCAGTGGGGACAGGATTTCCGGCCGAGTTATCTGAATATTGTGGAGTTTGTGAATCAGCTGGCGGTGCGGCCGGTGGTGAGTGCGTTTACGGCGACGGCAACGGAGCAGGTGCGGGACGATATTTTGTGTGTGCTGGGGCTTCGGAGTCCGAAGGTGCTGGTGACGGGGTTTGACCGGGCGAATCTTTATTTTGAGGTGCGGACAGGGAATAAGAAGGCGGAGCTGCTGGATTATGTGAAGGAACACCGGACGGAGAGCGGGATTGTTTACTGTGCGACCAGAAAGAACGTGGAAGAGGTATGCACGATGTTACAGATGGAAGATATACCGGCGACCAGATATCATGCGGGGCTTTCTGCGGAAGAGAGAAAGCGCAATCAGGATCTTTTTATTTTTGATGAAAAGCCGGTGATGGTGGCGACGAATGCATTTGGTATGGGGATCGATAAGTCAAATGTCCGGTATGTGGTGCATTATAATATGCCGCAGAGCATGGAAAATTACTATCAGGAAGCGGGACGAGCCGGGCGTGACCGGGGAGCGGGCAGAATGTATCCTGCTGTATTCCCCACAGGATGTCCGGATCAATCAGATTTTTGTTAGAGGAAAAGGATCTGCGGGAGGATATGGACAGGGAAGAGGCGGAAGCAGTCCGGGAGCGGGATGCCGAGCGTCTGCGGATGATGACGTTTTACAGCACGACAAAGGACTGTCTGCGTGGTTTTATCCTGAAATATTTCGGTGAGAAAGGTCCGAGGCGGTGCGAAAACTGTTCGAACTGCCTCCATGAGTATGTGGAGGAGGATGTGACGGAGATTTGCCGGGATATTATGGAATGTATCACGGAACTGCCGAGAAATTACGGTGCAGGAACGATCGCCGCGGTTCTCCGGGGAAGTCAGAATGCGAAAGTAAAATCGTATGGGCTGGAAGCTGTGGAAAGTTATGGAAAACAGAAACAGATTACCGAGCCGCGCCTGAAGGAGATCATCGGGGAACTTCTGGCACAGGGGTATCTGTGGGCGACACCGGACAAATATGCACTGATCCATCTGGAAGAAAAGGGCGAGGATTTTCTGGAGGAGGATGGGAAGATCGTGATGAAATTCTCAAAACCAAAGGAGAAAAAGACGAAAACGGATGGCAGCGGGAAAAAGATCCGGAAACGCGCCGGGCTTACGGAAGATCTGGATGCTGCCTCCTGGCAGTTATTTGAGCGGCTGCGTCAGCTTCGCCTCACGATCGCCGGAGAACAGAAAGTGCCGCCGTATATCGTATTCAGTGATAAAACGTTGATTGATATGTGCGTGAAAAAACCCCACCGACCGGGCTTCCATGCTGGAGGTGTCCGGTGTGGGCGAAGCGAAGTATGAAAAATATGGGGAGCGGTTCTTAGAGGAACTTGCTAAAAAATAATAAAATACCAGTTGCCTGTCAGATAAAAGAATTAAAAATCTGGCACGACAACTGGTATTATTGCATTTACTAGAGCGTGTCTGAAAAAGGCTTTTCGTGAGCTGCGAGTCCCAGTTTGTGGGAGATTTTATCCGAATAAGGGCGGCGTAGCGGGCTACGGCAACCGAACGAGGGTAAAATATACCGCAAAGTGGGGCTTGCAGATTGCGGAAATGAATTTTTCAGACACGCTCTAGCGTCCTTGCGTCTTCAACGGAAGCGTCACAGTGATCAGCAGAGAGTGTTCATCCTGCGTGGTTGCTGTGATTTTTTCCTTTATGGGCATTGACCACGGCAGCGACAATGGAGAGTCCGAGACCGTAGCCACCGGTCCGGGAGCTTCTTGACTTATCTGTCCGGTAAAAACGGTCGAACAGGTGTGGCAGCTGTTCACGGTCGATGGAGTCGGCGGTGTTGTATACAGAAAGTTTCACGTTGTTTCCTGCTTTTTCAAGACGAAGGAAAATCTCGCCTTCCGGAGTGGAGTATTTCATCGCGTTATCTAACAGGATCGATACCAGCTGTATGAGTGATTTTTCGTCTCCGTACAGGGAGATCATCGGCTGGATCGAAGTTTCAAAAGTCTTGTTCTGTGTGCGGGCAAGTGCCTGAAAAGACTGTACCGTTTCTTCTACCACATCCGAGAATGGGAAATCGATCATTTGCAGCCGGGTGCGTTCCTCTTCCATCCGGGAGAGTGTGATCAGGTTATTGGTCAGGGAAGTCAGGTGTTTTGTCTGCTCCTGAATATCTGGCAGCCAGAGCCCGGGACAGGGATTTTTCATCTTCTGCTATCAGTAATCGCATAAAACATACACCTCCGGTTATGGATAACATACAGTTTTTCTGAACTCAGTATGGCAAAAAAAGGAGAAAAATCAAATGAAAATACTGTGTGCAGGGTCAGAGAAATTCTGTAGCTGCTGTGAATGGAGTGACCGCAACATCCTGTAACAACAGGTTGACCATACAGAAAGAATACATTATACTTGCAGATAGAGGAAAAAGGAAGGAACGACACTTATGAATTATATTGTCTTTGATCTGGAGTGGAATCAGTGTCCTTACGGAAAAGGCCAGGAAAATGAAAGAATTCCCTTTGAGATTATTGAGATCGGAGCAGTAAAACTGAACAGTGAGCGACAGATCATAGACCAGTATCAGGTACTGATACAGCCGCGGGTATATAAGAAACTTCATCACCGTACCAGAGAGATCATCCAGATGGATATGAAACTGTTGGAACGGGAAGGGATTCCTTTTTACCGTGCTGTCAAAGAATTCTTGAAATGGTGCGGTGAGGATGCCCTTTTTTGCAGCTGGGGCAATTCCGATCTGCTGGAACTGCAGCGAAACATGAAATACTACGGCATCCTGCAGCTTTTAAAAGGACCGATCCGTTATCTGGATGTGCAAAAATTATTCAGTATCGACCGGGAGGACGGAGACAGCAGAAGGTCTCTGGAATATGCCGTGGATGTACTGGAGATTGAAAAACAGCAGGAATTTCATCGGGCACTGGCGGATTCCTGGTATACGGCAAAGGTTTTGATGCGGCTCCGAAGCGAGATCGTGGACACGTTTTATTCTATTGACTGTTATCAGAATCCGAAACGGAAGGAAGAAGAGATCAAAGTCTTTTATCCGGGGTATGAAAAATTTATTTCCCGGGAATTTGACTCCAAAGAAGAAGCCATGGCGGATAAGGAGATCACCAGCAGCCGCTGTCATCTGTGCAGAAAAAAGTATCCGCAAAAAGATCCGGTGGTTTGCGGCGGGGCAGAAGAATTATTACTGCCTGGCGTACTGTCCGGTACATGGCTGGATGAAGGGCAAGATCCGGATGAAGAAGACGGAGCAGGGCAGAGTCTTTGCGGTAAAGACCATGAAATATACCACGGAAGAGGAAGCCATGGAGATACGGACCAAAAATGAAGAAATCAAAAGAAAAAGACGGGCCCGTAAGAAAGGAGAAAAAATAATATGTTGGTAACAGGGAATTCATCATGTATGTATCCGATGCGAAAAATTCGGAGATTGAAAAAGTAAAAGAATTTTATCAGGGAGTGCTGGGTATGCCTGTGATTCGTTCCTGGGGAGAACCGGAACTGGCAGGTTTCATGTTTGATACAGGCGCAGGACTTGTGGAAGTATTTACCGATGCCGAGGGACAACTGCCCCAGGGAAGCATCCGGCATTTTGCATTGAAGACGGATGATGTGGACGGATGCGTGAAGGCAGTCCGTGAGGCAGGATATCCGATCACCGTAGAGCCAAAAGACATCGTGATTCCGTCCCAACCGGAATTTCCGGTTCGTGTGGCTTTCTGCAACGGACCGGTGGGAGAAGAGATCGAGTTCTTTCAGGAAAAAGTAAAAAACTGAGCGTTACAGGGGAGAAGAAAAAAATGGGTCGTAGAGATGACGACAGGATCTCTTTGGAAAAAGTATTTTTCTGTTTAGTATCCCGCTGATGTTTTCACAGGTACTGGAAGTATTATTTAACCTGAGTGATGTGGCGGTTGTGGGAAGGTTTGCCGATTACCGGGCACTTGGTTCGGTGGGCTCCACCACACTGCTGGTGACGCTCTTTACCGGTTTTCTGATCGGTATGGGCTGTGGTGTCAATGTAAAGGTGGCACATGAACTTGGAGCCGGCAACCGGAAAAAAGGCAGAGGATACGATCCATACATCACTGCTGATCTGCCTTTGTACCGGCATCGTGATCTGCCTGATCTGTTTTGCATTTGCCGGTAATATGCTGGCGTTGATGAACACGAAGGATGAACTGATGGACGGAGCAGTGCTCTACATGAAAATCTATGCCTTTGGTATGCCGGCGATGGCGGTCTATAACTTCGGAAACGGCGTGCTGAGTGCCAGAGGAGAGACGACAAAACCGCTGATCTACCTAAGTATTGCGGGTGTGCTGAATGTTATCCTGAATCTGTTCTTCGTTATTCGGTGTCACATGGCAGCAGATGGTGTGGCAACAGCAAGTGTGATCGCACAGTATGTATCTGCAGCACTGGTAATAGCCAATCTGCTTCGCCGGAAGGATGAATGTCATCTGTACCCGTCAAAGATCCGGTTCCATGAGAGTGCCTGTAAAGCGGTCCTGGTTCTCGGAATCACCACCGGACTTCAGAATGCGATCTTTGCTATTGCAAACCTGTTTATTCAGACGGCGATGAATTCGTTTGACGCAGTGATGGTATCCGGTAATGCGGCAGCCATGAATGCAGATACGCTGATCTTCAATATTATGATGGCATTCTATACTGCCTGTGCCAGCTTTATCAGCCAGAACTGGGGTGCGGGAAATAAGAAGCGAATGCTGCAATCGTATCTGATCAGCATGTTCTATGCAATTGTGGCGGGTGCCACCTTCGGTATCCTGCTTCTGACCTTCGGACGGCAGTTCCTCGGCCTGTTTGCTACGGATGAACCGGTCATTCAGGCAGGGCTGGAACGTATTCGGATCATGTGGTTTTCCTATATGATCGCGCCGTTTATGGATTGTACGATTGCGGCATCGAGAGGAATCGGAAAGAGTAGTGTTCCTACGGTGATTGTGATCCTCGGTTCCTGCGTGTTCCGTGTGATCTGGGTGTACACGATCTTTGCGTATTTCCATACGGTTCCGTCGTTGTATCTGCTGTATACGTTCTCCTGGATATTGACGGGAGTCGCGGAGATTATCTACTTTACGGTAAGCTTTCGGAAGATCCGATGCGGGAAGCAGATGGAAGAGAAATAGGGAAACAGAACGTATCAAAAATTTTGAATACAAGTTTACACGATGTTGAAATAAGAATCTCGGACAGAAGATAAAATTGTCCGGGAATTTTTTTTATGAGCAGCGAGTCAAAATCCATGCTAAAAATGAAAATTATTTTCCAGAGCCGGATATGACAGTCAGTATTTTGGCAGATGAAAAGCGGAAAGAATAATCTATCTGTGCAAAATGCCCCAAACACCTCGACAATTTAACCGTATGATGTTATAATAATATAACCGTTTAAAGCGTTGAAGCGAGAAAGTGAAGAAAGAAGTAGAAAGTATGAAAATCGTAGTATGTATGAAAATCGTAGTATGTATGAAACAGGTACCGGCCAGTTCCAAAGTAGATATTGACCCGGAAACCGGTGCCATGAAAAGAATGTCCGGGGAGACCAGGACGAATCCGTACGATCTGTTTGCGCTGGAGACAGCCCTTCAGATCCGTGAAAAAGTGGGAGGAACCGTAACGGTACTGACGATGGGACCACCGCAGGCAGAGGAAATGATGCGCGATGCTTATACGATGGGTGCTGACGATGCGGTGATACTCTCTGACAGAAAATTTGCAGGAGCCGATGTGCTTGCCACCTCTTATGCGCTGGCACAGGGGATCCAGGTGATCGGCGGCGCGGACCTGATCATCTGCGGAAGACAGACAACCGATGGCGATACCGCACAGGTAGGACCGGCGATCGCAGAACATCTGACGATTCCGCATGCTGCATGGGTGGCAGAGATCGTGGATGTGAATGAGAAAGTCATTCAGGTCCGTCAGGATCTGGTCAGTGTATCTCAGATATCCGAGATACCGTATCCGTGTCTTCTGACAATCGACAAAGATACCTGTGTACCGCGTCTGCCGTCCTATCTGCTAAAAAAAGCAACCGCAGACCGTCCGATCCGTATACTGAGCTTTGAGAATATGCCGGATCAGGATCTGAGCCGATATGGTCTGGTAGGATCTCCTACCTCTGTAGAGCGTATGTTTGCACCGCCGGAAGGAGAAAATGCAGGTCTATCTGGAAGGCAGTGCAAAAGAAAAATGCAGAGGAACTTTTTTCCATCTTAACCGGAAAGAAGATCATATAGGAGGAACAGATACATATGGAATTTATGAAATTTGATGCAGACAAATGCAGTCTCTGCGGAATCTGCGTAGAAAAATGTCCTTTTGGTGCGCTGACCATAGAGGGAGCGGGAATCGTAGTCAGCGAAAGCTGCCGTATGTGTGGTCTCTGTGTGAGAAACTGTCCGGAGAAGGCCATACAGTTTGAGCAGAAAGCAAAAGCATTTAACAAAGATGACTGGAAAAATTTCCTGATCTATGTGGAACAGGAGCGTGGAGAGATCCATCCGGTGACCTACGAACTTGTGGGAGAAGCCAGAAAGATGGCAGGAAAGGTCGGTTACGAAGTCAACTGTGTGATCGTAGGCGGCGAAGGAACGAAGGAAAATGCCGAGAAGCTGCTTCCTTATGGTGTGGACCATGTGTATGTATATGAAGATCCGGGATTTGAAGGATTTCGGGCAGACTGCTATGCAGATGCAGTGGCAGACTGTATCGCGGCAAATAAACCGAGTTCTGTACTGATCGGAGCAACCGCACTGGGACGTTCCCTGGCACCGAGACTCTCGACCCGTTTCCATACCGGTCTGACCGCAGACTGTACCACACTGGATATCAAACCAAATACCGATATGATCCAGGTACGTCCTGCATTTGGCGGTAATATCATGGCACAGATCGGAATCACAAAGTCCAGACCACAGTTTGCGACGGTGAGATATAAAGTCATGGATAAAGCTGAAGTGGTAGCGAACCCGCACGGCGAAGTGGTTGTCTGTCCGGTCAATGAAAAGATGGCAGAATCGAGAATCAAGATCCTTTCTTCTGAGGTGATCGATAAAGTCAAGAGCCTGGAAGAAGAGGATGTGCTGGTGGTAGCAGGCCGTGGCGTACGAAATGAAAAAGATGTGGAAATGTGCCGGGAACTGGCAGAAGCCCTTGGCGGTCAGCTGGCCTTTACCCGTCCGATGGTGGAAAATGGATTTGGCGATACGGCGCATCAGATCGGTCTGTCCGGCCGTACCGTGCGGCCGAAACTGATCATCACCTGCGGGGTGTCCGGAGCGATCCAGTTCACCTCCTGTATGAACGGATCGGAATGTATCGTAGCGATCAACACAGATCCACAGGCACAGATCTTCGGTGTGGCAGATTACTGTATCGTAGATGATTTATACCAGGTTGTCCCGGAACTGACAGCATTGGCAAAAAAACAGAAGGAGGACTAAGTCATGGCATACCCTTATAAGAAAATGACTTCCCAGGATTGTGACTATATCCGTTCTGTCACCGCACCTGACCGTGTATGGGCGGGAGCGGAGATCGCCAGCGAATATTATCGGGATGAGATGCCGGAGTACGGCGTGTATCAGCCGGATCTGTACGTGGAAGTTGTGAACAAAGAAGAAGTATCAGCCATTATGGCATATGCGTATAAAGAAAATATCCCGGTGGTCTGCCGTGGAGCGGGAACCGGTCTGGCAGGAGGAGCTACCTGCAAATACGGCGGTATCATGTTATCTGTCATGCGGATGAACAAGATTTTCCCGATTGACCGGAAGAATCAGACGATCACTGCCCAACCGGGTGCACTGTTGATTGATGTTCAGGCGGCAGCCGCAGCAGGCGGACTGTTCTACCCGCCAGATCCAGGGGAAAAGACTGCATCCATTGGCGGTAATGTCATTACAAATGCCGGCGGTATGAAAGCGGTCCGTTACGGACTGACGAGAGATTTTGTCCGCTGTATCGAGGCAGTTATGCCGGACGGATCGATCATGAATTTTTCATCCAATGTTGTGAAAAATACGACCGGATATGATGTGAAAGACCTGATCATCGGTTCCGAGGGAACCCTTTGTATCTTAACAGAAGTGACATTAAAACTGCTTCCGGCACCGACCTGCACCTGTACGCTGGTTATGCCGTTTAAGAGCCTTGAAGAGTGTGCGGACATGGTTCCGAAGGTACTGGAACTGCCGTTTGTACCGACTGCGATAGAATTCCTTGAGCGAGAATTGATAGACATTGTAGAGCGGAACCTGAACAAAATGTTTCCGGTGAAAGAGGGTGAGGCAGTTCTGATCGTAATGTACGATGCTTCGAGTAAGCAGGAACTTGACAGTGCCGTGGAAGCCGCTGCAGAGGCAGCACTGGCAAACAGAGCTCTGGACTGTGCGATCGCCGGAACACCGGAACGTGCCGGAGCGGTATGGAGTGTGCGCGGCGGTATCCTGGAAGGCATGAAAGCGGATTCTGTGGCACAGGAAGAGTGTGATGTGGTTGTCCCGAGAGCAAGAATCGCAGAGTATGTAAAGGCAGCGAAAAAGATCGCAAATGCCCATGGCATCCGTGTAGAGCCCTGTGGTCACTGTGGAGACGGAAACATCCACACCGAGATGCTTCGAGGACCGGAGATGAGTGATGAAGAGTGGAAGGCAGCAACCCACGCCAGTCTGACAGAACTGTACGCACTGTCCAAAGAACTGGGTGGACAGTTATCCGGAGAGCATGGTATCGGAAACGGCCGTCTGGAATTCCTGGAAGAGTTCGTGGGACCGCGGATGATCCAGCTGTACAAATCCATCAAGCTGGCGTTTGATGATAAACTGATCCTCAATCCGGGTAAGGTGATCGAGTTTAATAAATAATCAGAAATATTCCGACAATAAAGGAAATCGGGGGAAAGAAAGTATGAGTGAGAAAAAATCATTACTGGTCGATAAAAGTAAGATGCCTCTGGCGATGGGACTTGCGTTCGTGGCATTTACCACACAGTTTGGCGGAGGATTCGCATCCGGCGCACAGATCTATCAGTACTTTATTAATTACGGTATCTGGTGTCTGATCCTGCCACTGGTCACACAGGGCTTATATGCACTGTTTTTCTGGTATGGCATGCGTTATGCATACAAACATAAAACATACGACTACAGAAGTTTTTCAGACAGCATGTATGGTAAGACCCGCCACGTGATGTCCAACCTGTATGAGATCTGTTACCTGATCATGATCGGTACCGCGTCCGCTGCAGCATTTGCAACCGGAGGTTCTACCTTACAGACACTGTTTGGCATCCCATATTGGGTATGTACACTGATCATCGCAGCATTTATCTTCTTCATTGCTCTGTATGGAACCAATGTCGTAAGAAAATGTGCTTCTACCCTGAGTGTGCTGATCATCATCGGTCTGGTACTGGTACTGGTTCCGAATATCATCGCACAGTGGGGTGATATCACAGCCTCCATCGGGCGCATGACTTCCGGAGAGATGCCGGTGATCTCGTCTGAGACCGGTGCATTCGGTCCGGCACTGTGGTCCGCAGTCCTGTATTTCTTCTTCCAGCTGGCATCGGTATCTGTTATGTACCAGCATATGGAAGATGTTACCGATGTAAAACAGATCAACAAAGCAGCCATCTGGATGTTCATCTGCAACTTCCTGGCCATGGAACTTTCCATCTTCGGTCTGCTTGCGATTGCTTACGTAGCAGATCTGGCCACTGCATCCGTTCCGATGCTGGTGCTGGTGCAAAATGGCGTAGGTTCCGGTATCCTGACCCCGATCATCTCGATCCTGATCATCCTCGGCGCTATCTCCACAGCCGTAAACATGATCTCCGGTATTGTAACCCGTTGCGTTAACGCGATGGAACGCCGCATGGACAGCAAAGAGAAAAAAGCAAAAGGCCATCTGGCAAGAAATGCAGTCTTCACTGCAATCTTTACCTTCCTGGCTTTCGCGATCGCACAGTTCGGTCTGATGACAGTTGTCAAGAAAGGATATGCTTATCTCGGTTATGCAGCACTGATCACACTGTTTATTCCGTTTGTGGTACATGTGATCGGAACGAAAGGGAAAGAGATTTAATCGGAGTGTAAAATGCAAAAAAAGGAGATTTGTCGTTCTATGATAGATAGAGGAAAATATACCGAATGCAATGATTTCAAAGATCCTTGGCGTAAATCAGGTAACGATTGAAAAATAGATTGCAGAAGAAAAGTGGATAAGAAATAATTATTGGTATACGATGCAAAGAAACAGGCAGATATGATTTTATGAATTCATATCTGCCTGTTTCTTTATTTTACGGTTTTCTTTTTTGTGTTTTTTTGCTTCTTCCGTCTCTTCTTTTTCTTCACTGCCAGCACAATCTCCATAATGATAATCAGCAGCAGCATACCGCCCAGTACGGAGTAGTACCATGGAACCGCTGTAAATACAGAGATGATTATCGTGCCCACAGGAGCGACGAATGCGAGTACTTTCTGAAAAATACCGGAAGCTGTTTCTTTTGCAGAATTTCCGAGATCAGATGCAGCAGCGCTCGCGGACTTTTTGCAGATGTTTGTGGGTTCACTGTGTAACAGTGCCTGGATTGCAGTGTCCGGGATGGATTCGCTGCCTACCGGATACTGGTTGTATGTATAGCTGCGGCAGAGGGTTCCGTCTCCCGGGTTGCAGGTGGTTTCTATAGAGGACAGATCCATGCCGGCCGGCAGCGTTACCGTGCAGGTCGGGCGGAGATTTGCAACTGTCTCGGGCTGTCCGAAGTACAGCGACGGGTACAGCATCTTTGCATCTGCCCAGGTTTTCCGGTTGAAGATGGAATAATTCTGGAAATTATTGAATCCGTAATCGAGAAGGGAAGCCGTATCCGTATAAATCTGTCTTCCGTTGGTTCGAAGCGATACACATACAAGCCGCCTGCCATTCCGCTCGGCGTAAGTGACCAGAGTGTTTAACGCTGCCTGGGTAAATCCTGTTTTTCCTCCGGTGCAACCTTCATACGTATAATCCCTGTCCGGAAGCATCTTGTGATGGTTGCTCAGCCAGCGTTTTTCCCCACATTTGTTGGTGGTTCCGATACAGTAGGTGGTAGTCTGAGAGACCTTGCGGAAAGTCGCGTTATTGTATGCCGCCTGTGCGATCAGCGCCATATCATGTGCCGTTGTGTAATGATTCTCGTCCGGAAGCCCGTTCGGGTTGGTAAAATGCGTGTTCGTACATCCCAGGGAAGCCGCTTTCTGATTCATCAGTTCCACGAATGCATCCACACTGCCGCTGATATGTTCCGCCACGGCGACACAGACTTCATTGGCAGATTCGAGCATCATGCCGTACAGACAGTCTTCCATAGTCAGGTTTTCCCCAAGCCGGATCCCGATATTGGAACTTCCCTGTTCGATGCCGTAGACAGCATTTTCCGAAAAAGTGACTTTTTCGGACGGACGGGAATGTTCGATCGCGATCAGTGTGGTGAGAATCTTAGTGATACTGGCCGGATACTTTGCGACATCCATGTTTTTGGAATAGAGGAAAGTCCCGCTGTCCAGATCCATGACAACGGCTGATTCTGCCCATACGGCAGGCCCCTGTGGCCAGTTGGCGGTGTCGTTGGACTGGATTGGCTCAAAGTAGGCATCCGGTTCGATTCGTTCCGGTTCCGTCGTTTCGCCTTCGGTCTGACCTTCTGCTGCTTCTTTGGTGTCTGCGGATGGATTTCCCGTGTCCTGAGAAACCGTGGTATCTGCTGCCAGTTGCTCAACAGTAACTTCTGCAGCATCAACCGCAGAAGAAGACAGACCGGACAGGCCCAGCAAAATAGACGCCGAGAGCGCGAGAAGGCGATGACGGTATCTTCGATTGTTCATAAAAACTCCTTTGATTTCCATTTTTGCATGATAAAATACAGGGTCTGCAGACCCTGATTTCAACTATTATACCACAGCCATTGACAAAATACGACAAAAAACCTGAAATCCGTCGGATTGTAAGAAATGGGTACAGTACACAGTAACAGAAAATGTATCTGAACGGGACTTGCAAAACAGTGGCAGAGTGTTATATAGTGGATATAAAATATATGGTTGGATC
>ENA-OQES01000404-OQES01000404.1-human-gut-metagenome-genome-assembly--contig:-NODE-404-length-18406-cov-4.902183_pt1 | contig 18406 bp, 25 predicted proteins | sample MGYA00242798_ERZ504641 | MGnify/ENA primary metagenome ERZ504641 (study PRJEB26092, sample SAMD00036327) | human gut metagenome | host: Homo sapiens | study: EMG produced TPA metagenomics assembly of... | reverse complement strand
AGGATAAAGCGCCCTACTCTGCAATGGAGCCAAGCTAACATTCTCAGCTACATTCAGACCAATCCAACTGTGCATAGAACCACCACACATCGCGATAAGTTTGCGCTGCCAGAGGAAACCATGGTTTTCTATGGGACAGATAATGAATAACTTTTGGGATATTCTTGTCCTTCTGGTAATTGATAATCTGTAAAATGACTATGCAAAACAACATGGTTAAAGTCAAATGGAAGTTCATACCAATTATTTTCAAAGACCATATTCAAGATAGACTGATCGGCTTGATCAACCTTATCATGCCACTCATTAGTCATTTCGATAAGGTGCCTACTCATCTGTTCCTGTCTCCAGTATGCATTATCAATAACTAAAAAGCCTGCATTGAAGATTTCTCGGTGGTAAAAGACACGTACCCCCATAATCTCGGACTGCTGCAACAGGATATCCCTTTAGATCCATTGTAAATAGATCATCAAGTGACCCCGTCACTACCATATCACAATCCATATAAATTACACGGTCCTCTTTGACAAAATCAGAAATAAAATAGCGTGAAAAAAAACAGTGTAGGAAATATCCGTGCGATATTGGGAAATCTGTGCACTACTTACTCGACAATTAACAATCTCACTACCAAATCGTGCAAGGTGACGGTTTAGCCCCTTAAACCATTCTTGTGGAAAATCACTGTTAATTATATAAAAACGAATATTACGATGGTGATAGAGAATAGATTTGATTGTAGTTACCACCTGCTCAACATAAGGATAGTTTGCAGCAAGTACAATTGATCGTTTTTTCTCATTATAGTGCTGTGGTGCTAAACTTAATACCTGATATTTTTCCTTGATTCGACGATAAGCTTCTGTTCCTTCTAAGCCCTGAGATGCTCCATTTAGTCAAGCAAGACTCTAACATCATACGATAAACAGTCATATGCTTCTCGAGTGGATAACCCCTGCTAGCTAACAAGGCAAGACGCTCTTCCATAGCATATACCAATGCCGACATCCAATCTTCAGTCCAAGTTCTAGATAAACTTCCTGGTCTTTCTCGGTAAGCATACAACCCCTTGTTGAGGTAGATTACGCGCTCACTCATTAAATAGGCCTTAAGATTAAAAAACGCCATCCTCTCCAATCTGTCCTTTTGGAAAAAGTAGATCTTCAAAAAGGAGTGCGTTTATAAAGTTTCCCCCAAGCTGAAATCAGAGCAAAACTTTTATTGAACTTGGTTTCATATAGACCCTCAATCAACTGTGCAGGAGAATACACTTTGTTTCATAATAATCCTCATCAGTAATATAAAAATAAAAAGACTATCGGCCTCATTAAAGAGATAATAATTGGTAATAGCAATGTCAGCATCATAAGCCTTAAGCTTATCATGAAGCTCTTCAACATCAAGTATGTTCTACCCAATCATCCGAATCTACAAAGGTCACATACTCACCCGTTGCTTGACGAATACCGACATTTCTTGTATCAGAAATCCCAGTAATTTTCTTTTGCAAAGTAAGATATTCGTGAATCCTTACCAGCATACTCACGGCATATGGCGTCACTTCCATCTGTTGAGCCATCATTTATAATAATAATTTCGAGATTCTGATAGGTTTGTTGAAGGATACTATCTAAACACTGTCTAAGGTATTTTTCAACATTAAATACGGGTACAATTACACTAACGTTTTTCTGTCATAATTATTTCTTCCTTTTATTATTTATAGCACATTATAGTTGTCCAAGCTTTTCACATACGAAGAACTCTAACAAGAACTTCTGTGAGTGACTCATCAACCAAATAAATGGATACAATATTGAGCCTAGTCATCTTCGGGTAAATATTCTGCAATAAAGGCAGAAATATCCTTGTAACTATAAGGTAACAGATTAGGTGTACAATAATCCCGCCTTCTATTAATTTTTCCTCTTGGATTTTTCAGATACTTTTTTCGGTGTAAATTTCTTTGCACGTCTTTTGGAATCCAGATAAAGGCTCTGGATCTCATCCATAAAAGCTATTTTATCTTCGTCTGTCAGTGATCCACCGGCAAACATAGCTGCAGCCTGTTCCAGAATCTGCTGAGCCTGTCTGGCACCACGGTTACCAAACTGTTCGGATGCTTCTGTGATAAAAGCTTCATTCTCACTCATGAGATAAGAAACGTCACACTGTAATGCATCTGCCAGTTTCTGATACAGAACACTTTTGATTTTGGAAAACGTCCTTCTACTTCCCAGGATCGAATGGTCCTATATGAAACACCAACCATGCTGGCCAGTTCCTGCTGGCTCATCTTTCTTTCGTTTTCTTAATGATCTTACCTTTTTCACCGAATGTCATAAACATACCTCTTTCTAAGCCTTGTCTTATAAGTTTCATTAGCCGCCTCAAGGCAAAACGGGAAATGTGTCTCCTAAAAATCAAAAATTAATCTTGACAAAGGGAAATATCTCTCCTATAATGTGAATCACAGATAAGGGAAACATCTTTCCTATAAGATACACAATATTTCCTCTTTTGTCAATGAATATGTGGAATGAATTTCCTATATTTTAAAGAAAACAGGAAGGATGCACAGTCATTGACAGTCAAAATGGGATACATGTTACAAAAAGAGGAAAGACGTATGGGAGGTGGCAATGTGAGTCAGGATCAGACTTCTATTATCTGTATTGATCTGAAGTCCTTTTATGCTTCTGTAGAATGCGTAGAACGTGGGCTGAATCCATTTAAAACAAACCTGGTGGTTGCAGATCCGACCAGATCAAAGTCAACAATCTGCCTGGCAATCACTCCGGCTATGAAGGCTCTTGGCATCAAGAACCGGTGCCGGATCCATGAGATACCGGATTGTGTGAAGTATATTACAGCCATGCCGAGGATGCAGCTGTACATGGATTATTCCGCAAAGATCTATGGAATCTATCTGCAGGTACGTCTCGAAAAAGAAGATATCCATGTGTACAGTGTCGATGAGTGATTTTATTGATGTGACAAACATATCTGCAGCTTTATCATCTCACTGCGAAAAGAAATGGCGGTAAAGCTTATGCAGGAGGTTATGGAGAAAACAGGTATCACTGCAACCGCTGGTGTGGGAACCAATCTGTATCTTGCTAAGATCGCAATGGATATCGTAGCAAAGCATGTGGATGACCATATTGGAATCCTGGATGAATTCTCTTACAGAGAGCGGCTATGGGATCATAAACCATTAAGTGACTTCTGGAGGATTGGATCCCGGACTGAAAAAAAAACTGGCCGGTTATGGAATCCATACGATGGGCGATATTGCAATGGCTTCTTTAAGATCCGAAGACTGGCTGTATAAGATGTTTGGGATTGATGCAGAGCTGTTGATCGATCATGCATGGGGCTATGAAACATGCCGGATGAGTGACATCAAGAACTATCATTCGGAGGAACACAGCCTTTCAAATGGTCAGGTGCTGATGCGAAATTATTCTTTTGACGAAGCACTTGTAATCGTAAGGGAAATGACAGATAATCTGGTCCTGGATCTGTTTGAAAAAAGGACTGGTAACAAGCTCTCTCACCTTATGGATCGCATATGATCACAGGTATGAGCATGAGGCATCCAAAGGAACTGTAAAACTCGAAAGAGGAAGTAATAGTTCTAAAAAAAATCATAGATGCAGTGGCAGATTTATATCTCAGGATTGCAGACAGATATACCGGAATCCGAAGAATCGAGGTGTGTGCGAACAGGGTTGCTCCTGAAAGTTATGTGCAGTACAGCCTGTTTGATGATCCCAAACAGACCGATAAGGAACGGCATTTACAGGAAGCAGTATTGAATGTAAAGCAGCGTTATGGAAAGAATGCGATCATGCGTGGATCCAATCTGCTGGAGTGTTCCACCTATAGAGAACGCAATGAACAGATTGGTGGTCACCATGCTTAGAGGAGGTGCAAAAAGTGCTGGCAAGTGCATATCAACCGTATTTATATTTACCAAGACCGGTTTCCAGGAGGCATCCCATGGATGTAGGACGCAGGGCAAAACAGTTTGCTCCATTTGCGGCACTTCGTGGACTGGATGAAACAATCCGGCAACAGGAAATCATTTATGAACCAAAAAGAGATTTATCTGAGGAAAAGAAAAATGAGCTGGATATGAAATTAAGGATCCTGGCATATGGAATGAAGATACAGGCAACTTATTTTCAAAAGTCATGGAAGAATCCATTAATTGGTCAGTACCATACATTATCTGGAACCGTAGAAATTTTTTGATCCATCAGTCCACTTACGGATTGATGATACCGAGATTCAGATCCAGGACATCTGTGATCTGACTGGTGATGTATTTGAAACTATTGAAATATCATGTTAATTAATCACAGCGGAACTTTTTTTATACCGGAAAGAGTGAGTGGTAGCTGGTGAAAGGATCAAAAAAGGATGCACAGATCGACAAAGCAGATCTGATCAGAATAGAAATCGTGCTGTTCGTGTAGCTTTGGCACTTACGGAATGGATGGCATGATGCTCATAAGGCGGATTTGATTTCCCTTTGGTCCGTTGAGTAATAAATGGAGAAATATCTTATTGCTTAAAGGAGGAAGCCTATATGGGATCAGGTGCTATTAAATGGCATGTACACTGCTCTGTATGTGGAGCATTTATTGAAAAGAGCGCACAAAGCGATTCAGAAGTGGAGTGCAAAAAAATGTCGCAGTACATTGGAAATATTTGTAAAGGATGATATGGTGTCGGTTCGTCCGATCCACATCCGAGATGAACAATTAAAGTCCAGGATGCGGACGTATTCCCGAAAGATGATGAATCAGGGATCATAACAGAATAGAATGAGCTGTCTGTAGTAAGTGTTGGATTTGGCAGGAACCATCAAGAACGCACCAGACAGCAAGAGTTTGTCAAGGAGCTGAACCTGACTGGAATCACTAAGAGCCCGGCAAAACATTTACGGATACACTGCAAGATCAGAAGTATTTTCTGGTTTTGGAGATTGTTGAAGTATTTGTTTTGTCGGGCATTTTTTGACGTATTTCGGAAAAATTTTTAAACTTTTTTGTCGTACCCACTGTAAAACAGGCTCTCAGCGTTTCGTTATATAGAGGTTGAATTCTTTTTGCAAAATAATTGTAAATAGAGATTTTGATAATATGACACAAAGGAGGAAGCAAAGATGACTGAAATCGAATACCAGGAATTTGTAAGGCGTTGTCCTTACGATGCTATGGGCGATTATTCCATGTTTTGCAAACAGCAAACAGAGAATAAATCAGAGTGCATTCAGTGCAAATCCCAAAATGAGCAGTAATCTAACATACTAATTATGTAAGCAGATTATGCGTTATCAAGGAGTCGCGGACTCCCGTTCTAAAAAAAACGGGTGAGTTCGTGACCTCTTGCGCTGCAGTTCTTTATGTCTGTGCAGAAATTTCATAAAAGATGGAAAGAACCACCCGGAGCCGAAAGGCAGAAAGGTGGTCATTATGTTGACATTAAAAGAACTGAAGAAAATCGTGAAAGTTGCTGATATGGAGAAAAGAATCCCAAGCGTGAAATCCTTGAAAGAACACAAAGTTGTAGTAAAAGAAATGATCAATGCAGATACAACGATCTCTGTTTATGATCACGGATATGTGCTTTATACAGCGGGAAATCAATCAACCGTATTTCCGCTTCATAGTTGTGATGACTATGAATATGTGAGTGTAACTGGCGATAACAAGGAATTCAATAAAGAGTTCTTTGATAATGAAAACTGGTATATCCGTCTGCTGATGGAGGCTGAAGACCGTATGGCATACAGCCAGAGCAAAATCAGCACCAATCATGGTGTATTTTCTAACAGCGATGTTACAGATGATGCGGAGATTATGAGAGGATCTTCAAAAGATTTTGTTGACGATGTTATCGACAGAGCAATTCTGAATGCTTTGATCAAAGAGTTAACAGAGAGACAAAAGACGGTACTCAATCTGGTTTATTTCGAGGAAATGCGTCAGCAGGATGTTGCAGATTATCTGGGAATCAAACAGCAGAGTGTAAATGACCTCCTGAACAGGGCATTAAAAACGATGAAAAAAAAGGCGGAAAACGAAGAATTTTAAAAAAATTTCAAAAAAATTGAATCAGACCACTGTAAAACAGGCTCTCAGCGTTTCGTTATATGAAGGGTTTGCATAGAACACCTTCATGTACCTTGGAAAAATGAATAGCCTGCCCGGAGTGATATTTGGTTTGAACATGCATAGAGCGAAAAGCTGCGTGTCTGCCAGAAGAAAACGTATCAGAGATGGAAACTGATATAGGAACGGATTCGGGAAAGAAAACAGGAAAACGCTTAAATCTTAAATCAAAATAAAATGTCTGAATCTGAAAAGAGGATGACAGTAGAAATCATGTGGCGGTATTTGTGATAAACAGGTACCGCCATATATTTGTGCTGTTATCTCAGCTTGTGCTGACTGTCCCAAATAGCGCAAATTTCAGGAAAGGAGGCGATCATTTTCGTATAAAAGATAATATGCAGAAACTAACAGATAACCATATACAAAAGAATCAGAAAGGAAGGATTTAAGAGAATGAACGTGAAAAAGAAAGCACGCAGGGTGATGTCTGGTTTACTGACCGCAGTAACGGTCCTATCGACGGTACTCTCTCCCGTTGTTGCCTATGCTTCTGATGATGCCGGATCTGTAAAAAAAGATTCCGTATTATGAGGAGATCAAGGATCAGCTGGATGAAGATGAAGTGGTAACTGCAAAGGATTATGAGATCAAGGTTGGAGACAATTTCGATGTAAAGAGTGATTATACCGGTCTTACGATCCAGGATGACAGCAAAGTAAAAGTTACATTTCAGGAAGCAAAAGATACGGACGGGAATGACTTTTCTACCGATTATGCCAATTCCTATAAGGCAGTCTATTATGTAGAACCACAGACAACGGATCACCCAACCTACCAGATCAATCGAAAGATCGTGGTAAAAGAAGCGGATCAGCAGAAAGATTTGCAGTCAGAAAGTTCTTCTGATCAGGATGCTGGTTCTTCCGATGAGACAGAAACAGAGGATTCTGAGGCTGGCTCGTCTACAGAGGAAACTGGTGATGCTAAAACGGAGAGCAAAACAGAACTGACAGAAAAAGAATTTGATGCAGAGATCGAAGCAACGGAGAATCAGGAGACCGTTGATCCGGAAACAGGGATCACACTCTCAGAGGTTATGCAGGAAGCTGTTGACCAGGAAGTTGCTCTTGCAGATCTTGAAGCAGGCGAAAGTATTACTTTCGATATGCCAATGATGCTTGCTTCCGGTGAAACAGGAACAAAATCAGTCACAGTCACAGCCGGTTCCTGGTACTATTACGCAGATTATGGATTAGGTTCTTATCTGACTTGTCCATATTATGTGAAATGGGGAAGCATCAATGCGACAGCATACTGTGTTGAACCATCGAAAAAAGGACCGGGAAATGGAACTTATACAATCCAGAAACTTGCCGATGGAAAGACACTTGCAAAGGTCTGCTATTACGGAACAAAAGCAAGTGATGAGAATGGTTTCTTCGATGAGAAACATCCGGATTTTCCGGCAGGAAAGAGATTCATCATTACCCATCTTGCAGCAGCTTATGCAAATGGATCCAGTGACTGGGCATCCGGAACTAATGCAACAGGAAAGAACCTGGCAATGGAGCTTTACAATTATTGTGTAAATATGCCGGACATTCCGTCTGTAGATATGAGCTTTTCCGAATCTAATGTAAAGGCTTATGTGGAAGGAAACAGCCAGCGAACAAGCGTGATCACATTCAAAGCAGATAAACTGCAGACAATCACATTTAAGTTACCAAGCGGTGTAAAGCTTGTAAATGTGACAACCGGTAAAACCAGTGCTGCAGGAGCAAGTGTAGAAATCAGTGGAGGTACACAGTTTTATCTGACAGCACCACTTGATCAGGCAGAGAGCGTCAGTGCTACATTTTCTTCTCGGATGAAGGGAAGCATTGATAAAGAATACTCTGCTTACAAGATTGTAACAGGATCTGGAACACAGGACCTGGCTCTTGTTTTCGGTGAAGGTGTCGGAAATGAGAAATATGTGGATTTTAAAGTAACCTGGACAAAAGAATGTAAGGTATCCATTGTAAAGAAAGACCAGGATACAGGCAATGCACTGGCTGGTGCAGTGTACGGGATCTATTCCGATGCTGCATGTACAAAGCTGATTGCAGAGATGCCTGCAACTGATCAGAATGGTGCTTCACAGCTCACAATGGAAAAGACACAGGAAGTTGTTTATCTGAAAGAAATCTCTGTTCCAACAGGATATCAGATCGATACAAAGTCTTATAATGTGACTCTTGCTATCGGAAAGACAACGACTAAAAATGTAACGGACAAACGAGTAAATGCAAAGCTCAACATTGCAAAACAGGATGCTGAGACAGGCAATGAAGCCCAGGGTGATGCAACACTGGAAGGTGCGGTATATGGTCTTTATGCAAGGGAAGACATTGTTCATCCGGATGGAAGAACCGGAACAATCTATAAGAAAGACACCCTGATCACATCCCTGACAACGGATAAGAATGGCGAAGCTTCTGTATCGGATCTCTATCTTGGAAAGTATTATCTGAAAGAGCTTAGTGCTCCGGTGGGATACGTACTGGATCCGACAGAACATGATGTGGACTGTACTTACGAAGGTGCTACTGTTCCGACAGTAGAAAGAACTTCTGTATGTAAAGAAACTGTCGTCAAGCAGCCATTCCAGATCATTAAGGCAGCAAACAACGGGAAGACCGATGCAGATCTTCTTAAGGGAGTTGGTTTTTCGGCATGGCTTGTCAGTGATCTGAAAGTAAAAGCAGATGGAAGTTATGATTTTGATTCAGCCAGACCAGTTGTACTGACTGCAGATGGACAGACAGAAATGTTTACCGATGAAAAAGGATATGCAAGATCGATTCCGCTTCCATATGGAACTTATGTGGTAAGAGAAACCACAAGCAAACACAACTATGCACCGGTTGATGATTTTGTAGTGAAGATCACAGAGAATCATCCGGATACACCGCAGACATGGCGAGTGCTGCTGGATAAAGAATTCAAAGCAAAATTAAAGATCATCAAAAAGGATGCAGAAACACAGAAATCTGTACTCCTGGCTAATACTGAGTTCAAGGTATACGACCTGGATAATCAGAAATATGTGGAACAGACAACATCCTATCCGAAGCCAACGGTACACAAATCCTATTTCACAAATGAGGAAGGATACCTGGTACTGCCAAAGAATCTGAAACCTGGTAACTACAGGATTGAGGAAGTGACGGCACCCGATGGGTACACAATATCCAAAAACTATGTGACAGTTGCAGTTGATACAGATACTGCTTATCTGACCGATCCTGTCACAGGAGATGCAGTCATTGATGTGGAATATACCAATGCCCCGGTCAAAGGTCAGTTAAAGATCTATAAACAGGGTGAAGTGTTAAAGGGATTTGATAAGGACTTCCAGTATGAGATGGCTGGACTTGCAGGTGCTGAATTTAAAGTCTATGCGGCAGAGGATATCTATACTGCCGATCATCAGGTAGATGCAGATGGACAGAGAACTCTGTATTTTTCAAAGGATGCACTGGTAGCAACCGTCACAACGGATGCAGATGGTTATGCAACCGTAAAGAATCTCCCACTTGGCAGGTACTATGTTAAAGAGAAGAATGCACCGGACACTTATGTGTTAAATACTGTATCGGAAAATGTCGAATTTGCTTATGCGGATCAGGATACTGCAGTGATCGAGAAAGAAATCTCTGTCACAGATGAACGACAGAAAGTGTCGATTACTGTCGAAAAACAGGATGCTGAGACAGGCAATACAGTAGCCGGAGCAGTGTTCGGTATTTACAATGCAAAAGACATTCAGACGAAAGATGGAAAAGTGATCGTCAAAGCAGATACTCTTTTACAGGAAATGACTTCTGATGAAAAAGGTCAGGCAGCATGTACACTGGATCTTCCACTTGGAAGCTATTATGTAAAAGAACTGAAAGCACCAGATGGATTCGTATCTTCGGATGAAGTACTGAGATTTGATGCTTCTTATCAGGGGCAGGATGTACAGACAGTAACATTAAAATCCGTAAAGAAGAACCAGCCGACAACTGTTGAGATCACAAAATCAGATGCAACAACCGGTGTAGAACTGGATGGAGCTTATCTGAAAGTAACGGATAAAGATGGAAATGTAGTAGATAGCTGGACATCTTCCAAAGATGCACCGCATGTGATCAAATATCTGAAAGTGGGTGAGACTTATACCCTACATGAAGAGTTTGCACCGCATGGTTATCTGGTAGCCAATGATGTGACATTCACAGTCAAAGATACCGGAGAGGTTCAGAAAGTGGAAATGAAGGACGAGGTACCGGTTGGTGAACTCATCATCAACTAAAAATGGGGGGAATTTCTGGATTCTGTTACACTGGCCGATAAGGTCAAAGGTGTGGTGGAACACATTTTCAACTATGTAACCGGCAAAACTGACAGATGTTACGTTTGAAGTCTATGCTGAGGAAGACATTAAGGCTGCCGATGGCGTCAGTGACGATTACTATAAAAAGGATGAACTGATTGCAACGATCAAGACAGATGAAACCGGTATTGCAAAACTGGAAAATCTTCCACTTGGTAAATACTATGTGAAAGAAACAGGAACTGCTTACGGTCATGTACTGGATGGTGAGATCCGTCATGTAGATCTGACTTACGTGGATCAGAATACACCAGTTGTAGTCTATGACAAAGACTGGCAGAACAACCGCCAGAGAGTAGAAGTCACTGTACTTAAGAAAGAAAAAGATTCTGACCGTACATTGGAAGGCGCTATCTTTGGATTATTTGCCAAAGAAGACATTAAGTCTGAGACAACAGGTAAAGTCCTGATTGAAGCCGATGAGATCATTGAACTGAAATCTACGGATGAAGAAGGAAAGATCACATTTGTTGCAGATCTTCCAATAGGAGCAACTTACTATGTAAAAGAGCTCTATGCACCGGACGGATTCGTAACCAACGATGAAGTAAAGGAATTTACCTTTGAGTATGCAGGTGAGGATCAGCCGACAGTCACTTATGATTTTACCTTTGATAATCAGCCAACCGTCGTTGAATTTACCAAATCCAGTCTGACAACCGGAAAAGAACTTTCAGGATGTAAGCTGAAAGTGGTAGATGCTGATGGAAATATCGTGGATGAATGGACTTCCGGTAAAGAAGCACATGTGATCCGTGAGCTGACTGTCGGAAAAGAATACACACTGGTTGAAACAAAACCTGCTGATGGTTACGTGACAGCTGAAAGCGTGAAGTTCACGATCAAAGATACTGCCGATGTGCAGAAAGTTGAGATGAAGGATGATGTAACGAAGGTGAAAATCTCCAAACAGGATATCGCCGGAAAAGAACTTCCGGGAGCGAAACTCACAATCCTTGATCAGGATGGAAAAGTTGTGGAAAGCTGGACCAGTACAGAGAAAGCACATTACATCGAAATGCTTCCGATCGGAAAATACACTCTCCGTGAAGAAACAGCACCGGATGGCTATCTGGTTGCAAAAGATGTGGAATTCGAAGTAAAGGATACCAGTGTAGTACAGCATGTAACCATGGTGGATGAGGAAAAACCGGCAGAAAAGACACCGGAAGGTGGAAAACCTGTCAGTGATTCACCAAAGACTGGGGATAACACCAATCTGTGGCTGTGGTTTATGCTTCTCGGCATTGGTGCGACTGGTACAGGAGCCCTTGCATTTATGAGAAAAAAGAAACACTAATTAAATAAGAATGAGCGTTCATGGAAACCGAAAGGAATCTGTGGACGCTTTTTAGATGGGAGAAACCATGAGAAATATCATTAATTTTTGTTGCTCTTCTGGGAGCAGCGGCAATATTTACAGTTTTGTATTGTCTCATTGCTGCCGGAAGTCAGGCAGAGAAAAAACTGACAGAAATCATGAGAAAAGAGGAAGAACAGAATGAAGACTAATAAAGATCTGATCATAGAACCAAATGCAGCTATTGAGGGAAGAAAGTACAGCGAAGAAAAGCCATGGTCCTGCAAGTACTGTTACTGGTGGGGAGGCAAAAAGAAAGGCTGTAGCTTGAAACAGTGCCACTATCTGCTTCCGGGAAAAGAAAAAAGCAGTAAAAACAACACCATGTGGTGGCTGTCCGTATGGAAAACATGTTCCATGCATCGGATATTGTATTGCCCGTCTTTATTCTGAGATGAAAGGAAAGAAAGGACGTGGGTAATTGCAGGAAGAAGTAAATCAGAAAGTGATCAGCCTGAGCATCCAGGGAGTCAAGATCACTGCCAGTGTGCTAAAAGCAGCCCTTCGGAAGTTCCTGGAAATGGACAACCGTAGGAAACAGAAAGCAACGCAGGTGAAAATGGCTGAAAAGACCGGACGAGCTCAGGAGAAAGGAAGGGAAAAAGCCCGAAAAAGATTGAAAAGAAAAAGCCACATGGAAAGCAGACCATCAAGCAGCTGAATGCACAGGGAGTACAGCTTTCCAACTTAAAGATCACAGATGAAAATATCAAATCTTTTGATCGTGTGGCAAGAAAATACGGCATTGATTACAGCCTGGAAAAAAGAGGTTGGTGCGGATCCACCGAAATATCTGGTCTTCTTTAAGGCCAAAGATGTGGATGTGATGACAGCGGCTTTCCGGGAATATGCCGGAGTAGAACTGAAAAAGAAACAGTCGAAGAAACCATCCGTCAGAAAGAAACTGCAGAAATCTGTAGAAAGAAAAGCAAAGCACCGCCAGCGTGTGAAGCAGAGACAAAAATCCAGAGGTCAGGAACGATGATCCGGGAAAAATTACAGAAGATCCAGGTCAAACGGCTGGTGATCTTAAATCTCCCATATTTCTTTATTTTCTATGTAGCAGATAAAGGATCCTGGCTGTACCGGCATTGCCTGGGAGAAAGCATGGTCCAGAGACTTGGCGTGATGTTAGTCAATTTCCGACTGGCATTTTTAAGCTGGCTGCCAAGTGTCGCTTTGCAGGACCTTGCAGTAGGTGTTCTGGTTGCAGGTGCATTAAAACTGGTGGTCTACTATCGTTCAAAAAATGCAAGAAGTTCCGACAAGGTGTGGAGTATGGATCGGCCAGATGGGGAAATAGAAAAGATATCGAACCCTTCATGGATCCGGTCTTTGAAAACAATGTCATCCTCACAGAAACGGAACGTCTGACCATGAACAGCCGACCAAAAGCTCCGAAGTATGCCAGAAATAAGAATGTGATCGTTATCGGTGGTTCCGGATCTGGTAAGACAAGATTCTATGTGAAGCCCAACCTTATGCAGATGACGGATCACGTATCCTATGTGGTCACTGATCCGAAGGGTACGATCATCGTCGAATGCGGGAAGATGTTGGTAAATGGAGGATACCGGATCAAGGTATTAAATACGATCAACTTTAAAAAGTCCATGCATTACAATCCGTTTCATTATATCCGGAGTGAGAAAGATATCTTGAAACTGGTAAATACCATTATCGCAAATACCAAAGGTGAAGGTGAAAAATCAACCGAAGATTTCTGGGTGAAGGCCGAACGTCTGTTGTATTCTGCACTGATCGGATACATCTGGTATGAAGCACCAGAGGAAGAACAGAACTTTTCTACTCTGTTGGAATTTATCAATGCCAGTGAGACCAGGGAGGATGATGAAGAATTTAAAAATGCGGTGGATGAATTGTTTGAAGAACTGGAAGCAGAAAATCCGGAACACTTTGCAGTAAGGCAATATCGCAAGTACAAGCTTGCTGCCGGCAAAACTGCAAAATCAATTTTGATTTCCTGTGGTGCCAGACTAGCACCGTTTGATATTCAGGAACTAAGAGAAATCATGTCGTATGACGAAATGGAACTGGATATGATCGGTGATCAGAGAACAGCCATGTTTGTCATCATCAGTGATACAGATGACACATTCAACTTTGTGGTAGCGATTATGTACACCCAGCTCTTTAACCTGCTTTGCGATAAAGCGGATGATGAGCATGGAGGCAGGCTTCCTTATCATGTACGACTGCTTCTTGATGAGTTCAGCAATATCGGACAGATTCCAAAATTCGACAAATTGATTGCTACGATCCGAAGCAGGGAAATCTCCGCTTCTATCATTCTGCAGTCACAATCTCAGCTGAAAACCATCTATAAGGATGCTGCAGAGACGATCACAGGTAACTGTGACACTGTTCTTTTCCTTGGTGGAAAGGAAAGTTCCACACTGAAAGAAATATCAGAAACCCTGGGAAAGGAAACCATTGATCTTTACAACACATCAGACACCAGAGGCAGCAACCGGTCCTATGGGCTGAACTATCAAAAGACAGGAAAAGAACTGATGAGTAGAGATGAGCTGGCGGTCATGGATGGAGAAAAATGTATCTTACAGCTTCGTGGAGTCCGGCCGTTTTTAAGCAACAAATATGACATCACAAAGCACAAACGGTACAAAGAGCTTGCCGATTTCAATAAGAATAATGCGTTTGATGTCGAAAAATATCTGGCACACCGACTGGTGATGTCGAAAGATACAGAATTTGAAATGTATGAAGTAACTGTAACACAAGAAGATGTATCAGCGATTGAAGCTGAGGAAGGTGAGGACTGATATGAAAGAAAGAATTCGAGCACCCTGCTACTACTGATAAGGGTACAAAAAGGTCTGAATAAAAGGGAAAGGAGTAGAGCCAAACGCTTACAGACCATAAGAAAAGCGTTTGTTCATACATTTGATTATGGCATTTTTTTAGCAGTGCAATCAATATCCTTCAGACACTGGTCGTTGCAATCGGTGCCGGCCTTGGTGTCTGGGGCGTAATCAACCTGATGGAAGGTTATGGAAACGACAACCCGGGTGCAAAATCCCAGGGAATTAAGCAGCTGATGAGCGGTGGTGGTGTTATCCTGATCGGAACACAGCTGATCCCGCTTCTGAGTGGATTATTTGGTTAAGAGAAAGGAGTAGAGATCCATGTTCAGTCAGATTTTTGATGCGATTGAGGAATGGATGAGGGAACTCTTAACCGGGATGATCACTTCCAACCTGGACACGATGTTTACTGATGTCAATCAAAAGACTGGTGAGATCGCTACCCAGGTTGGACAGACCCCGCAAGGGTGGAACGGCAGCATATTCAGTATGATCCGGAACTTATCGGATTCCGTGATCATGCCGATCGCAGGTATTATTATCACACTCGTACTCTGCTACGAATTGATTTCTATTCTGACCGAGCGCAACAACATGCATGATATTGATACCTGGATGGTTTTTCAAGTACTTCGTAAAAATGTGGATTGCTGTTTATCTGGTGAGTAACACCTTTACGATCACAATGGCGGTATTCGACGTGGGCCAGCACGTAGTTAATTCTGCGGCCGGTGTTATCACAGGAAGTACCGCCATTGATATTTCTTCGGCATTGACGGATCTTTCCACAACCCTGGAAAGTATGGAAATCGGAGAACTTGTTGTATTGGCGCTGGAAACCCTTATCGCCGGCTTCTGTATGAGAATCCTGTCTGTACTGATCACAGTGATCATGTATGGACGTATGATAGAGATTTACCTATATACCTCAGTTGCGCCGATTCCATTTGCAACTATGAGTAACAGAGAATGGGGACAGATCGGCACGAATTATTTCAGAGGACTCTTTGCCCTGGCTTTCCAGGCATTTCTGATGATGGTATGCGTTGCAATCTATGCAGTGCTTGTTGCAGGTATCCAGTATTCAGATAATCTGAGTTCTTCATTATTTGGCGTTATGGCTTACACAGTGATCTTATGTTACAGCCTCTTTAAGACGGCCTCTTTAAGTAAGTCGATATTCAACGCGCACTAAATTACAGGAAGGAGTGAAAATCATGGCATATGTCAGCGTACCGAAAGATTTAACGAAGGTAAAGAATAAAGTAGCATTTAACCTGACCAAAAGACAGCTGATCTGTATCGGTATAGGTGCTGCAATGGGAATTCCAAGCTATTTCCTCTTGCGTAATGTGATGGGAAATAGTAATGCAGCAACGGTCATGGTGCTTTTGATGTTACCGGCATTTTTATTTGCCATGTACGAAAAAAGACGGGATGCATCTGGAAGATGTTCTGATGCATATGATCCGGGTGAAGTTTCTTCGTCCACCCGTTAGAAAATATGAAACTGAAAACTATTATGAGACAGATCCGGAACAGATCAAGCAGTCTCCGGATACAGGAAAACTGAAAGGAGGAAAAACGGTTGCGAAAAAAGAAAAATAAGAAAACTGTCGCAGATACCGGATACAAAAAAGTAGACAGAAAAGAGAAAAAGAAAAGGAAAAGCAGGAGGAAAAACGCAGGCAGAAAAAACTGTCTGTTCAGCAGTCGATCGCTTATAAGGAAATGGGAAGAGATGGAATCTGCAGGGTACAGGGAAAAACGTATTCTAAGTGCATCCGCTTCTATGACATCAACTACCAGCTGGCTCAGAACGAAGATAAAAATGCAATCTTTGAAAACTGGTGTGATTTCCTCAATTACTTTGATGCCAGTATCCATTTTCAGCTGAGCTTTATCAACCATAAGAGCAGCATGAAGGAGTTTGAGCAGGTCATCCGGATCCGACCACAGGAGGATGCTTTTGATGATGTCCGTATGGAATACGCAAAGATGTTGAAACTGCAGCTGGCAAAAGGAAACAACGGTCTGGTGAAGTCAAAATATATCACCTTTTCCATCGAAGCGGATAATATCCGGGAAGCAAAGCCAAAGCTGGAACGTATTGAATCAGATATCCTGAACAACTTCAAGATCCTTGGAGTTCCAGCCTATCCATTGAATGGAGTGGAAAGATTGCAGATTTTGTATGAGACTTTCAATCCGGATATCATGACAGACTTCCAGTTTGATTATGGTTCCATGATCCGTACTGGACTCAATACCAAAGATTATGTGGCACCGACCAGTTTTGTATTCAAGGACAGAAATACATTCCGTATGGGAAATACCATCGGAGCAGTCTCTTATTTACAGATCCTGGCACCAGAGCTTACAGATAAAATGCTGGCAGAATTTCTGGATATTGATAAGAATCTCATCGTCAACCTGCATGTCCAGTCTGTGGATCAGATGAAGGCAATCAAGCTGGTAAAAGCAAAGTGACGGATATCAACCGTATGGAAAATCGAAGAACAGCAAAAAAGCAGTCCGGGCCGGATACGATATGGATATCATTCCATCGGATCTGAACACGTATGGCGGAGAAGCTAAGCGTCTGTTAGAAGACCTGCAGTCACGAAATGAGCGTATGTTCCTTGTAACAGCGCTCTTTTTAAAAACAGCAAAGACCAAACAGGCACTGGACAATGCCATCTTCCAGACTGCCGGAATTGCACAGAAATACAACTGTGTACTGAAACGTCTGGACTATCAGCAGGAAGAAGGACTGATGAGCAGTGTTCCGCTGGGAGTCAATCATATCCCCATCAAACGTGCACTGACCACGACCAGCACTGCTATCTTCGTACCGTTTACCACTCAGGAACTTTTATGGCAGGAGAATCCCTGTATTACGGATTAAATGCACTCAGCAACAACATGATTATGGTGGATCGTAAAAAGCTGAAAAACCCGAATGGACTAATCCTTGGTACACCTGGATCCGGTAAATCCTTTGCTGCAAAAAGAGAAATCACCAACGCTTTCTTTGTCACGAAGGATGACATTATCATCGGAGATCCGGAGGGTGAGTATTATCCACTGGTCCATGCACTTGGCGGACAGGTCGTACACATTTCACCGACCAGTAAGGATTATATCAATCCGATGGATATCAATATGGATTATTCCGATGATGACAATCCACTTGGAGTGAAATCCGATTTTGTCCTGTCTTTATGCGAGCTGATCATGGGAAGCAGGGATGGAATTGAAGCAGAGGAAAAATCAGTGATCGACCGCTGTCTTCCACTGGTGTATCAGAAGTACTTTGCAGATCCAAAACCGGAAAACATGCCGGTCCTCGGTGACCTGTATGACTGTCTTAGAAAGCAGAAAGAACCGCAGGCCCAGAGAATTGCAACAGCGTTGGAAATCTATGTAAATGGATCACTGAAAGTATTCAACCATAGAACCAATGTGGAATTGAATAACCGTATTGTCTGCTTTGATATCAAAGAACTTGGAAAGCAGCTGAAAAAGATTGGAATGCTCATCGTTCAGGATCAGGTATGGAACAGAGTTACGATCAACCGTGGCATCAAATCTACCAGGTACTATATCGATGAGTTTCATCTTCTGCTCAAAGAAGAACAGACAGCAG